>Ga0075018_10000160_pt1 | contig 17965 bp, 21 predicted proteins | sample ColStrG_CSR_2014_FD_71471 | JGI IMG/M metagenome (GOLD analysis project Ga0075018, IMG submission 71471) | Freshwater sediment microbial communities in response to fracking from Pennsylvania, USA - Cold Stream Run_MetaG_CSR_2014 | ecosystem: Environmental > Aquatic > Freshwater > Creek >... | reverse complement strand
CGCACCAACAACGATTCCTACAATTTCAACTGGCTGCTGCAGGTGCCGCCATCGCTGCAGCTGCCCTTCGAACCCACGCATGCGGCGATGCGTGCCCTCGACCTGCGCCGCGACCGCCCCGCGCACGAATTGGCGGCCGATCTGCGGCGGGCCTTTTCCGGCATCGTGGCCGGCAACGTCAAGCAGCAGGGCGTGCTGGCCATTGCTCGCGACGGGCCGTTTGAACTTCGCGGCGATGCGGGTGTGATGCGCCTGCTGGATCGGCTGCTCGCGGCCTTTGTGGCGCAGCAGCGCATGAAGCTGCCCGGCAGCCGCTACCAGCCCTGTTACCGCCTGGTAGCGTAGCAACGCCGATAATCCTTAAGGCCCGCACTGCTGCGACGCGTCGCACAGCGTCGCCTGCGGTGCCTGTGACCCAGTTCCTCTACCCGGGGGAAGCGCTCATCGTACCCTGCAGCGTAGCAGTTCAGGATGCGCACATGAGCAAGAACGACCCGCCACAGCGACCGGAACCCGGCAAGGGTGTTCCTGGCGCCGGCACGCCGGAAGGCGGCGCCGAGGCCTATGCGCGCTGGCTCGAGCACATGCAGCGCACGCGCGGCCGCCATGCCGCCATTACCCGCAATCTGTACACCTGGTCGAACTACAAGAACTGGGCCGACAAAGTGCGCACGTCCTGGGATCCCGACTCGGGCAAGTAGCCCGCTCCCGTACTAGCCGGCTACCCTCGGCGGCGCCATCGCCAGGTCGCTCTGTGGCGGCCGCAGTATTCTTGGTTCGTCGAGCCAGGCCAGCAACGGCACCCACGGTTCGATGTCCTCGGCCACCTGGTGGTGGCGCATCTCGTGCAGTCCCAGCCCCAATTCGGCACCGCGCACGTAGTTCTGCGAGTCGCGCAGTGTGGTGATGATGGGGATATCGAGCGTGGCCAGGAAGCGCGTCAGCGCCTGGTAGATGCGGGTATTGCGGCGGACGCGATTGGCGATGATCGCCAGGCGGTTGTCGGCGCGCTTCACCTTGGCGACCAGCAGCAGGCTGGCGATGCAGCGTGAGCAGGCGTGGATGTCGATGTCGGAGGGCAATACCGGCACCAGGATTTTGTCGGCATTCGCGGTCAGATCGGGCATTTCGGTGGCGTCGATGGCGGCCGGCGTGTCGATGATCACGCGCCCGGTGTGCTCGGGGACCCGCAGCTGGAATGCCCGGGTCACGCGGTTGTCGCGTTCGAACGCGGTGATCAGGTGTATCGGGGCCTGGCCGGGCTGGCGTTTTCTTACCCAGCGTGCCGCCGAGCCCTGCGGGTCGTAATCCATCAGTGCCGGCCGCTCGCCCTGGAGTGCGTAGTAGCTCGCGAGGTTGATCGCGATAGTCGTTTTTCCGGAACCGCCCTTGGGATTCAGGACGACGATTCGCTGCATGCGCTGTCTCAGGATCTGCCGACCGATTATGTCGTGCGTACAAGCCTACGCAGCGCCACGCAGTGCTGCAAGTTTGTCTGCGGCGCGACAGCTGCGTCCGGGGCTGTGAGCCGCAGCACGCCGCGGTCAGGCGGCGCTCGCTACGATCGTCCCAGCTGACAAGGATACCAACCGTGGAAGTATTTCTGCTGCTGTGGGACGAGATGGATGACTGGCTGGGCGCGGCCCGTCATGTACTTGGCAGGCTCACCTGAAGCACGTGGCGCCGGGCGGCGCAACTCACCGCCCTTGATTTAGGGGCCGCGGGGCCTCATAAAGCGCACCTTCCCGGCTGTTCCGGCGAGGAGGGCGCTTTCCATGTCGAGTACGCGCGAGACGCACGGCTTCCAGGCCGAAGTGCGCCAGCTGCTGCAGCTGATGATCCATTCGCTGTACAGCCACCGGGAGATCTTCCTGCGTGAGCTGATTTCCAATGCTTCCGATGCCAATGACAAGCTGCGCTTCCTGGCGCTCGGCACGCCGGAGCTGCTGGCCGGCGAGCCCGAGCTTGCCATCTGGATCGACTACGATGCCAAGGCGGGCACGCTGAGCGTGCGCGACAACGGCGTGGGCATGACGCGCGCGGACGCGATCGCCCAACTGGGCACGATCGCCAAGTCTGGCACCGCCGAATTCTTCCAGCGTCTCACCGGCGATCAGCAGCGCGACGCGCAGCTGATCGGTCAGTTCGGAGTCGGGTTCTATTCGGCCTTCATCGTGGCCGAGCGCGTCGAGGTCTTAAGCCGGCGGGCCGGCACCGGGAGCGGTGAGGCGATCCGCTGGGAATCGACGGCTGACGGCGAATTCACGATTGAAAACCTCGAACGCGCAGAGCGCGGTACTACCGTGATACTGCATCTTAAGCCCGAGGCGCGCGAATTCGCCGACGGCTGGCGCCTGCGTGCGCTGGTGCGCCGCTATTCCGACCACATTGCTTTTCCGGTGCGCCTGCCCAAGGAAGGCGCGACGCTCGAATACGAGGCCGTCAACCAGGCCCAGGCGCTGTGGGCACGGCCGCGCGCCGAGATCAGCGACGAAGACTACCGCGCTTTCTACCGGCACATCAGCCACGACGGCGCCGATCCGCTGATCTGGAGCCACAATCGCGTCGAGGGCAAGCGCGAATACACCAGCCTGCTGTACCTGCCCACGCAGGCGCCCTTTGATCTGTGGCAGCGCGAGGCGGCGCGCGGCCTGAAATTGTACGTGCGCCGCGTGTTCATCATGGACAACGCCGAGCAATTCCTGCCGCTGTATCTGCGCTTCATCAAGGGCGTCGTGGATTCAAGCGACCTGCCGCTGAACGTGTCGCGCGAACTGCTGCAGCAGGATGAGCAGGTCGAGGCGATGCGTAGCGCGCTCACGCGCCGGGCGCTCGAACTGCTGGCCAGGCTGGCCGGCGACGAGCCGGAGAAATACCGTGGTTTCTGGCAGCAGTTCGGACGCGCGCTCAAGGAAGGGTTGAGCGAGGATCCGGGCAATCGCGAGCGCATCCTGCCGCTGCTGCGCTACGCCAGTACCGCCAGTGCCGACAATGTCGAGCAGGTGAGCCTGGCCGAGTACGTGGCCCGCATGGCGGCCGGTCAGGAGCGTATTTACTACGTGATCGGCGAGAATCACGCCGATGCACGCCTCAGCCCGCACCTCGAGCTGCTGCGCAGGAAGGGCATTGAGGTGCTGCTGCTGGCCGATCGCGTCGACGAGTGGGTCATGGGGCAGGTGAGCGAGTTCTCCGGCAAGCGCTTCAAGGACGTGGCGCGCGGCGAGCTGGAACTCGGGGCACTGGCCGACGCTGCCGATCGCGAACGGCTCGATGAGGCCCTCAAGCAGAGCAAGGGCCTGCTCAAGCGCTGCAAGGACGTGCTCGGCGAGCAGGTCAGTGAGGTGCGCCCGAGCGCGCGGCTGGAAGAATCACCGGCCTGTCTGGTGCGCGGCGACACCGAACTGTCGGAGTCGCTGCGGCGCATGCTGCAGAGCCACGGCCAGGCGCCGCCGGCCGTGGCCGCCAGGCTCGAGCTGAATATCGCGCACCCGCTGGTGCGCTATCTTGACGGCCTGCCGGCCGGCGACATCTTCAATGAGCTGACACAGCTGCTTTATGATCAGGCACGCCTGAACGATGCCGGGCAGATCGAACAGCCGGCGGCGTTCACCCGCCGCATGAACGGACTACTGGTACGCCTGGCTGGCGTGGAGCACGGCACATGAGCAACGACAAGCCAGATGAGACCGCGCTGCGCGCACGGCTCAGCCCCCTGCAGTACCACGTGACGCGCGAGAAGGGCACCGAACGGGCCTACACGGGCGCCTATGCGCATCACCAGGAGAGCGGCGTGTATCGCTGCGTGTGCTGTGGCGCCGAGCTGTTCAGCTCCGCGACCAAGTACGACAGTGGCTCGGGCTGGCCGAGCTTCTGGCTGCCGCTGGCCGGGGACAACGTGCGCACCCATGTGGACACCAGCCATGGCATGGCGCGCACCGAAGTTACCTGCGCGCGCTGCGATGCGCATCTGGGCCATGTCTTCGACGACGGGCCCCGGCCCAGTGGCCTGCGCTACTGCATCAATTCCGCGTCGCTGGATTTCCAGGCCGGCGAGGCTGGCGCGGCCGGCGCGGCGCCGGCCAGCGACCGGAAATGAGCGGCAGCGCGGGCGCGCGTACCCAGCTGCTGGCCGGACCAGCCGGTCCACTCGAAGCGCTGATTGATATGCCCGCCGGCGGCGCCCCAGTGCTCGCGGCTGTCGTCTGCCATCCGCACCCGCTGTACGGCGGCACACTGCATAACAAGGTCGTGGACATTGTAGCGCGGGTGCTGCGTGCGCACGGCGCGGTGAGCCTGCGTTTCAATTTCCGCGGTGTTGGCGGCAGCGCGGGGGTGCACGCCGACGGGGTGGGCGAGGCCGACGATGCCCTGGCGGCGGTCGCGGCCGCGCGCGAGCACTGGCCGCAGTTGCCGCTGGTGCTGGCGGGATTCTCATTCGGGGCTGCCGTGGCCATCGCGGTGGCGTCGCGGGTGCGGCCGGACTGGTTGATCAGCGTTGCACCGGCCGTCGATCGCGTGCCGCTCAGCGGGTTTCAGCCGCCGGCCTGCCCGTGGCTGATTGTGCATGGCGAGGCCGACGAGGTGGTCAGCTGCGAGCTGGTGCGCCAGTGGCTTGCGGCCCGGGCACCGGGCGCGACCTTAAACCTGCTGCCAGGGGTCGGACATTTCTTCCACGGCCGCCTGCATGAATTGAGCGATTGCCTGGCGGCACAGTGGCCGGTCGGCCTGGTGCGGCGCGCCGGGTCCTGAATGCAGGGGACCCAGAAAACGAAGGGCCCGGCACCTGTAACAGGCCCGGGCCCCGCGGAATGGCGTATCAATGCCTTAAGGCTTAAAGCAGCGCCTCGGGTGAAATCAGTTCACCATCGACTTGAGGCTCTTTAGCGGCAGCGCGCGCACTTTCTTGCTCGCGGGCTTGGCCTTGAACATCATTTTCTCACCCGTGAACGGGTTGACGCCTTCGCGCGCCTTGGTGGCCGGCTTCTTGACCACTTTGAGCTTGAGCAGGCCAGGCAGGGTGAACAGCCCGTTGCCGCGCAGGCTCTTCTTGACGATGCCGTTCAGGGAATCGAACACTTCGTTGACCTGTTTGCGCGACAGTTCAGTGTCCTTGGAAATCGTTGCCAGAATCTCCGACTTGGTCGGTGCGCCACCTTTCTTCGCCATTGCTGAATCTCCTCGAGTTTGGCGGTCGTTACAAAAAAAGAATCACGGATTGCGTGAAGCGGGGCGCAACATAACACAAGCGGCGCGCGGCGCAAATGGCTATTTGCGAGTATCGGCGCGTCGCAAATGGCTGCATTTACAGGCTTTGCAGCCCGCGGGGAAAAGTCGCCCGCGCCGCGACGTTGCCGCCGGCCTCGACACGCGCTGCACTTGCGCGTCTAAGCCCACGGGATATATAGCATAGCGCGCCAGTTTGGCAGCAGCAGCAGCAGCGCCTGTATCAGGATGCCGGCCCACAGCGGCGAAAAATCGATATTGCCGAGCGGTGGAATCAGCCGGCGAAATTGTCGCAACATCGGTTCGCACAGGCTTGCCAGCACGCCCTGTGCCGGCGAATAGGTGCCCGGCGCGATCATGCCCAGAATCCAGTAGGCCAGATTGGCGAAAAAATAGATCCACAGCACAGTGTCGGCAATCTGTATCGCCGCGGGCGTCAGCCACTGCAGCCATTGTGGCAGACCGCCGCGCCCGAGCAGCGACAGCGCGCCAACCCGCAGTATCGCGACCACGATCACCACCAGTACCGAGGCGGTGTCGATGCGTCCGACCGCGGGCAGGGCCCGGCGCAGCGGTACCAGCAGCGGATTGGTGATCTGGACCAGCGAGCGCACCAGCGGGTTGCGAAAATCGGCGCGCGCCCACTGCAGCAGCAGCCGCAGCAGCACCGACAGTGATAGCAGCGACAGCAGGGTGTCGATCAGATAGCTCAATGCCGCCATGCGCGCACTCCTAACGGGCCGGCGACGCGCCCGCGCCCGGCTGGGGATGGTCCTGACTGGAAAACTGCGCCGCCAGCTGCTCGCTGCGCCGGGCCGCGGCGAGCACGGCGGCGGCCACCAGCGCGCCGAAGTCCTGCGCATTGAATACGCTGAGCGCGGCGGCAGTGGTGCCGCCCTTGCTGGTGACCGCGACACGCTGCTCAGCCAGCGTCTCCGGACCCGCCAGTAGCGCGCCCGCGCCGCGCAGGGTCTCGCGCGCCAGCAATTCGGCAGTCTCGGCGTGGAGGCCGAGCTCGCGGCCGGCGCGTGCCAGATGCTCGGCCAGCAGGAAGAAGTAGGCCGGTCCGCTGCCCGACACGGCCGTGACGATGTCCAGGTCGGATTCGCGCTCCACCCAGAGCGCGCGACCGGCGCCGGCCATGGCGCTCACCGCCAGATCGCGTACGCCTGGCGGCAGTTCGGGCGGCGCGTACAGCGCAGTCACGCCGGCACCGACCAGGGCCGCACGGTTGGGCATGGCGCGCACCAGCGGCACGCCAGGACAGACGCGCGCCAGGTCCGCCAGGCGCACGCCGGCAGCGATCGACAGCAGCAGCGGCTGGGTGTTTTGCAGCGCGCCACGCAGCGGCTCGAGCGCTGCGTGCAACATCTGCGGCTTGACCGCCAGCAGCACCAGGCTGGCGCCGGCGAGCGCCTGCTCGTTGCTGGCCGTGACCTGCACGCCAAAGGCACGTTGCAGCGCGTCCCGCTGATCGGCGGCCGGCTCGCCGACACGGATCTGCGCCGGGTTCATGCCCTGGCGTAACAGTCCCTGTATCAGCGCGCGCGCCATGTTGCCGCCGCCCAGAAACGCCACCTGCTGCAATGCTGCGCTCAATTTAAACCGCGTCCGCCGTTTTCCTGCCAGCGCGCATTCTACGGCCTGGCGCCGAACAGCGCGGTACCGATGCGCACCATGGTCGCGCCGGCCCGGATCGCCAGCGGAAAGTCGCCGCTCATGCCCATCGACAGGGTATCGAGCCCGGCGCCCGCGGCGTTCAGCTGCGCCTGCAGGCGCTGTACCGCCTGGAACTGTGCGCTCTGCGCTGCCGGCGCCAGGCCGTCGGGCAACATACACATCAGTCCCCGCAGGCGCAGGCGCGGCAGTGCGCGCACTCGCGCCGCCAGTTCACCGGCGTGCGCCGCGTCGACACCGCCCTTGGCCGGATCGGCCGCCAGCTTGACCTGCAGACAGACATTGAGCGGCGGCGCTGACGGTGGCCGCTGTGCATTGAGGCGTTCGGCGATGCGCGCTCGATCGAGCGCGTGCACCCAGGAAAAATGCCCGGCTACCGCCCGGGTCTTGTTGGCCTGCAGGCGACCGACGAAATGCCAGGTCAGCTCCGCGCCGGCGAGCTGCTGGAGGCGCGGCAGGGCTTCCTGCAGGTAGCTCTCGGCAAAGTGCTCGACACCCAGGCGCGCCAGGGTCTGCACCGCGGCGACGCTCTGGCCTTTGCATACCGCGACAAGCGTGACGGAGTCCTCATTGCGGCCCGCGTCGAGCGCGGCGCGCGCGATCTGCGCACGCACGCTGGCCAGCTGGGCGGACAGATCGGCGTTGATCGGTGAATTCTGCGGAAGGATTAACATATTGAGGACCTACCCCCTCCGCTATACTGCCGCTGCTCGTCGCTGAGCAGCATTTGAGCATCGCGAGGGATACTGATGGCGGTCGATATCGCACAACTCCTGGCCTTTGCGGTCAAGAATAACGCCTCCGACCTGCACCTGTCGGCGGGCGTGCCGCCGATGATCCGCGTCGACGGCGACGTCAAGCGCATCAACATGCCGGCCCTGACCCACAAGGAAGTGCACGGCATGGTGTACGACATCATGAACGACAAGCAGCGCAAGGCATTCGAGGAATTCTTCGAGACCGATTTTTCCTTCGAGATTCCGAAACTTGCGCGCTTCCGCGTCAACGCCTTCAACCAGAACCGGGGCGCCGGTGCGGTGTTCCGCAATATTCCCTCGGCCATCCTTAGTCTCGATGAGCTGCAGGCGCCCAAGAGTTTTCGCGACCTGTGCATGCTGCCGCGCGGTTTGGTGCTGGTCACCGGACCCACGGGCTCGGGCAAGTCGACCACGCTGGCCGGCATGGTCAATCACTGCAATGACAACCGGCCCGACCACATTATCACGATCGAGGATCCGATCGAGTTCGTGCATGAGTGCAAGAAATGCCTGGTCAACCAGCGCGAGGTCAAGCGCGACACGCTCGGCTTCAGCGAGGCGCTGCGCTCGGCGCTGCGCGAGGACCCCGACATCGTGCTGGTCGGCGAAATGCGCGACCTGGAGACCATCCGTCTGGCGCTGACCGCGGCGGAGACCGGCCACCTGGTGTTCGGGACGCTCCATACCAGCTCGGCAGCCAAGACCATCGATCGCATCGTCGACGTATTTCCGGGCGAAGAGAAGGAAATGGTGCGCTCCATGCTCTCCGAGTCGCTGCGCGCCGTGATCTCGCAGACCCTGCTCAAGCGCGTCGGCGGCGGCCGCATAGCGGCGCACGAAATCATGATTGGCACGCCGGCGATCCGCAACCTGATCCGCGAAGGCAAGATCGCCCAGATGTACTCCTCGATCCAGACCGGCGGCGCGGTTGGCATGCAGACGCTCGATCAGTGCCTGACCGAGCTGGTCGCCAAGGGCGCGGTCAGCAAGGAAGAGGCGCGTTACAAGGCACAGAACAAGGACGCGCTGTAGGGCGCAATTCAAGTCCACGAGGTTGCCACCATGGATCGCGAACAAGCCATCAAGCTGATGCAGGACCTGCTGCGCCGCGTCGTCGAGCGCGCGGCATCGGACCTGTTCATCACCGCGGGCTTTCCGCCAGCCGTCAAGATCGATGGCGAGATCCGCCCGCAGATGGATCGCGCGCTCAGCCCCGAGCAGTCGGCCGTGCTGGTGCGCTCGATCATGAACGACCGGCAATCGAAGGAGTTCGATGCCACCAAGGAATGTAATTTCGCGATCGCACCCCCGGGTATCGGGCGCTTTCGCGTCAGCGCCTTCGTGCAGCAGGGCTGTACCGGCTGCGTGATCCGCCTGATCAATGCCAAGATACCGAGCTTCGAGGAGCTGGATCTGCCGCCGATCCTGCGCGATGTGGTGCTCTCCAAGCGCGGTCTCGTGATCGTGGTCGGCGGCACCGGCTCGGGCAAGTCGACCACGCTGGCCTCGATGATCGGCTATCGCAACGAAAAGACCCGCGGGCACATCGTCACCATTGAGGATCCGGTCGAGTACGTGCACCCCCACAAGGGCTGCGTGATTACCCACCGCGAAGTCGGCGTCGACACCGATTCCTGGCACGCGGCGCTGCGCAATACCCTGCGCCAGGCGCCGGACGTGATCCTGATCGGCGAAATCCGCGATCGTGAGACCATGGAATACGGCATCCAGTTTGCCGAGACCGGCCACCTGGTGCTGGCCACGCTCCATGCCAACAGCTCCAACCAGGCGCTCGACCGCATCATCAACTTCTTCAGCGAGGAGCGCCGCGAGCAACTGCTGATGGACCTGTCGCTGAATATCCGCGCGCTGATTTCCCAGCGCCTGATACCGCGCGAGGGCGGGGCCGGACGCATCGCCGCGATGGAGATCATGCTCAATTCACCGCTGATCCAGGACCTGATCTTCCGTGGCGAGGTGGCCAAGATCAAGGAAGTCATGGGTCGTTCGACGCGCCTGGGGATGAACACCTTCGATCAGGCGCTGTTCGACCTGTATGAGAAGGGCCTGATCTCCTACGAGGATGCGCTGCGCAATTCCGACTCGAAAAACGAGCTGCGGCTGCGTGTCAAGCTCGAGAGCAAACGCGAGAGCAAGCCGATCGAGAGCGACGGCGACCTGGCGATAGTCGATGACGAGGCCGAAGGCCGCAGCATGTGATGCCCGACTGATGAGCGAATTGACCGACATCCGCCTGTCCGGCACCGACCCGCAGCCCGTCCTCAACACCAAGCCGCTGTTCAAGCTGATGGTGGAGCGCAAGGCCTCCGACCTGTTCTTCACCTGCAATGCGCCGATCAAGATCAAGATCGAAGGGCAGATCATTCCGGTCAACAAGCAGGTGCTGTCGCCCGAGGCGGTGCGCGCAGCGGCCTTCGGACTGATGACGCCGGAGCAGATCGAGCATTTCCAGCGCGAACTGGAGATCGATTTCGCGATCTCCGAGCCCGGTCTCGGCCGCTTCCGGGTCGCGGTGTTCTACCAGCGCGGCTACCCGGCCATGGTGCTGCGCTACATCACCGCCGACATGCCCAAGCTCGATCAGCTCGGCCTGCCCGAGGTGCTGCGCGAGCTGACCATGCAGCGGCGCGGACTCATTCTGGTGGTCGGTGCCACCGGTTCGGGCAAGTCCACCACGCTGGCGGCGATGATCAATCACCGCAACGAAAACGGCTCCGATCATATCGTCACCATCGAGGACCCGATCGAGTTCCTGCACACCAACAAGCGCTCGATCATCAACCAGCGCGAGGTCGGCCTGGATACCCGCAGCTACGAGCGGGCGTTGCGCGGCGTGATGCGCGCGGCGCCCGATGTCATTCTGATCGGCGAGGTGCGCGATCGCGAGAGCATGATGGCGGCGATCACCCTGGCCGGTACCGGACACCTGGTGCTGGCAACGCTCCATGCCAACAACTGCGCCGAGACCCTGGATCGGGTCATCAACATGTTTCCGCACGACCAGCACAAGCAGGTGACGCTCGACCTGTCGCAATACCTGCGCGCGGTGCTGGCGCAGCGCCTGGTGTTCGGCAAGGACAGCCGCCGCATCGCCGCGGTCGAGGTCATGCTCAATACCCCGCACATCGGCGAACTGATCAAGCGCGGCGACGTCGTGGGCATCAAGGAAGCGATCACCGCCAGCAGCGAGCGTGGCGTGCAGAGTTTCGATGTGGCGCTGCATAGCCTGTACAAGGATTCGCGCATCACGCTCGAGGAAGCGCTCAACAGTGCAGATTCGCGCAGCAACCTCGAGACCAAGATCAGCTTCGGCTGAACTGGCCGCGCCGGCGCTAGCCGGCGGCAAATACGCCCTGCGCCTCGAACACCGGACCGTCGACGCATACGCGCTTCATGGCGGGGCCCTGCGGCGTTTGCACCTGCACCGCGCAGCCGGCGCAGCCGCCGACCGCGCAGGCCATGTATTCCTCCAGCGATACCTGGCAGGGGAGCGAGTGCTGCCGCGCCAGTCGCGCCACCGCCTGTAGCATTGGCGTCGGTCCGCAGGCGTAAATGGCCACTGTGACGCGTTCCGCGGCCGGCAGGGCCGCGAGCCAATGCTCGGCGAGCTGCGTGACGTAGCCGTCGAAACAGCCCGCATAGCCCGCCAGGCTCGCCAGCCGCGAGGCGATGCCCCACTCATCGAGCTGCGGCATGCAGGCGATCGTCCCGTCGGGCACGCCCGGCACTAGGATGTGCGAGGGCCGGGTGCGAAACGGAAAGGGTATTTCCGAGCCCATCAGCACCAGGGGTTGCCAGGGCGCGCGCCGATCGGCGCGCAGGCGCTGCGCCAGGAACACCATAGGCGGGATGCCCACGCCGCCGCCGATCGCCAGTACCCGCGGCCGCTGTGGATCCAGCGTAAAGCCCTGGCCGATCGGTCCGAGCAGGTTCAGGCGCGCGCCCACCGGCTGCTGCGCCAGCGCCGCGGTGCCGGCACCCACCACCTTATAGAGCAGTTCGATCCAGCCGGCCTCCGCATCGGCACGCATGATCGACAACGGGCGGCGCATCGGCAGCTGCTCCGCGCAGCGCAGGTGGACGAAGCTGCCGGGCGTGGCGCCGGCGGCGGTGCGCGGCGCCTGCAGCCGCAGCACGAACTGCCGCGCGCCGCAATCCTGATGCTGCAGCACCGCGCAGTCTTCCAGGTGAATGCTGCCCCGGTGCGCCTTGTGTGCCGGGTGCAGCGGCTGGGTCGCGGCGTTCAACGCGGGCCCGGGCGCGCTCGCGCCACCGCTTCGAGCACCGCCATGCGCACCGCGACGCCGTTGCGAACCTGATCGCGGATTACGGATTGCGGGCCGTCGGCCACGTCCGAGGCGATCTCGATGCCGCGATTCATCGGCTGCGGATGCATGACGATGGCATCGGGGCGCGCCAGCCGCAGTCGCGGCCGCGTGAGGCCGAAGCGCGCAAAATATTCGGCACCGTCGGGTATCTCGGCGGCGGCCATGCGCTCCTTCTGCAGACGCAGCATCATGATCACATCGGCGTCGCGCAAGCCCTGCTCGGGCGAGTGGTGGCGTCTGCCGGCCGGGAACTCACCGGGCGCCGGCATCAGTCCGGCCGGGGCGATCAGCCGCAGTTCACCGACGCCCAGGGCACTGAATACCTCGTAGGCAGAACGGGCGACGCGCGAGTGGCGGATATCGCCGACGATGGCGACGCACAGCTTTGCGAAGTCGGGGCCCTTGTACTGCTGCACCGTCAGGGCGTCGAGCAGACCCTGGGTGGGATGGGACAGATGCGCCTCGCCCGCCGACAGCACGCTGACATGCGGCGCCACATGGGCGGCGACGTGGGCCACCACGCCGGGCTCCGAATCGCGGATCACGAAGGCATCGAAGTGCAGCGACTCGAGCGTGTGAATGGTGTCGAGCATGCTCTCGCCCTTGGCGCGCGAGGACAGCTGCACTTCGAGATTTAGAACCTCGGCGCCCAGGCGCCGTCCGGCCAGTTCAAAGGAAACGCGCGTGCGCGTCGAGGGTTCGGTGAACAGGTTGCCGATGGTCTTGCCCGCCAGCGCCCGATTGGTCGGTGGCATGGCGCCGGGCGCACAGACGTAGCGCTGCGAGTGCTCGAGCAGGGCGGTAATTTCGGCGCGGCTCAGACCTTCGAGCGTGATCAGATGGCGTAGTGAACCATCGCTGCGCCGCTGCTCCATCATGCCGCTGAACACTCCCGACTGTCCGCCTACTCGCCGCGCAGCCAGCGCTCCAGGATGATGGCCGCCGCGAGACTGTCGATATCCGCGCGCTGCACACGCCGGCGCCGCGTGCCCGCAGCGCGGCGCTCGTTAAGTTCGGCACCCGCCTCTCGCGACGACCAGCGCTCGTCGACGCGCGCCACCGGCAATTTCAGGCGGCCGGCCAGCTCGGCGGCGAACTGCGCCGCGGCGGCGCTCAGGGCGCCCGGATTGCCGTCGGCATTATAGGGGTTGCCCACCACTAGCACGGCAGGTTTGTAGTCCCTGACCAGTGCCTCGATGGCCGGCCAGTCGGGTCCCCGCCCGCCGTTGGTCACGGTGGCGAGCGGTGCGGCCGCCTGGGTCAGGGAGTGACCGCTGGCCACGCCAATGCGGCGCAGTCCGAAGTCGAAGGCGAGGGCGGCACCCGGATGATCAGTGTGCGCCACTAGCCGGTTCAGGCGTGACCCGCCACCGGACTGATGCGCGAACTGTGCACGCCCAGCTGCTGCCAAGCCGCCTGCCAGCGCTCCTCGAACGGCAGCTCGTAGACCAGGCGCTCGTTCATCGGCACCGACATCCACGCGTTGTCGAGGATCTCGCGCTCGAGCTGGCCCGGTTCCCAGGCGGCGTAGCCCAAGGCAATGAATGCATCACGCGGGCCCTCGCCGCGGGCGATTGCCGCCAGCACGTCACGCGAGGTGGTTACCTGGATGGCGTCGGAAATACGATGGGTCGAATCCCAGTCGCCGCCGGGCCGGTGCAGCACGAAGCCGCGGTCGGTATGTACCGGTCCGCCGCGCAGCACGGCGCGCTCGCCGATCGAGATTTCCGCGGTCTCCAGCTTCATCTGCGCCAGCACATCGCCGAGTTTCATCTCCAGCGGCTTGTTCAGCACGATGCCTAAGGCGCCGCGCTCGCTATGCTCGCAGATCAGCGACACGCTCTGCGCGAAGTTGCCGTCCGCCAGCGACGGCATGGCGATCAGCAGGTTGTTGGCCAGCGAGTTGGAGTCGCTCATGCGGTCAAGTATGGGGGCGCCCCTGTGGCGCCTCAAGGGGCGTTTTCCCCATTCGTGCCTTCTGTCACGACCCCACTGCCCACCTGGCCGCCGACGAATTCCCACTGATAGGCAAAGCGCAGGCTCGCATAGTCATGCGCCAGGGCCTTGGGGAAGGGCTCAAAGGGGCTGGCCAGCTGCAGGATCTGCAGTGCCGCCTGGTCCAGCGACGCATGCCCGCTGGGGCGCTGGATGGCCGCCTCCAGCAGGCGGCCGTCGGCGCCGATCGCCACCTCAATTACCGGACTCCCTGAGAGCTCGGCGCGCCGGGCGGCACTCGGGAAATTCAGGGTCCCGATGCGTTCGACCTTGCGCCGCCAGGCATCCAGATAGGGCGCCAGGCGCGAGGCCTTGGTGTCCGGGCTCAGCCATTGGCCGGTCCTAGGGTCGCCGCGCAGCACCAATTCCCGGGCATCGCCCCGGCCATGGCGCAGCTGGCCCTCGGGTGTCTCGCGCACCGCGAGATTGCGGGCCGCAAGGCCGGCGCCGCTCTGGCCCAGCCAGCGTATCGAGGGCGCCGGCGCGCCGGTCGTCAGCATGTGTTCGTCGCTGGCGGCAGCGCCGCTGCGCTCCGCCTGAGCCGCGTTGCCCGGCTGGTTGGCCTGGGCGGCCCGCACCGCCGCCCGTTCCGATGGGCTCCCGGTTGGCAGCACCCGGGTATTGCCCGCGCCGTGCTGGCTGCGCTGCGCCAGATAAGCCGCGCGCTGGTTACTGGCGGCCTCCGGCAGGTCGTCAGTGACCAGCAGCACTTCCATACCCGGCGGCGCACTGCTGCGGTGGTGGCTGACGCTGAAGCTGATACCGAGAATAATGATCGCGTGGGCCATTGCGGCCAGGAACAGCATGCTGGTCAGGCGTTCGCGCACTGGCGCGCCGCCTTCGTGGCTGCCCGCCAGGCCCTTGAGGGTCAGCAGGCTCTGCGGGGCGCCCTCGCTCGCGGTGGACACGGCGCGCTTCAGGTCCCGGCGGCGCTGCGCCGGGCTGCCAGCCGCGTGTCGATGGCCTGGATCAGCAGTGCAACCGCATCGGCGCCGGTCTGCTGCTTCAGCTCGCGCGCCCCCGTCGGGCTGGTCACATTGATTTCCGTCACGAACCCCCCGATGACATCGAGCCCCACGAACAGCATGCCGGCAGCGCGCATCGCCGGGCCGATCTGCGCCGCCAGCCAGCGGTCGCGCTCATTCAGCGGCCGCGCCACGCCGGTGGCGCCGGCGGCCAGGTTACCGCGATTGTCGGCTGCCGCAGGGATGCGCGCCAGGGCGTAGGGGAGTGGCTCGCCATCCACCAGCAGCACGCGGGCATCACCACTGCTGGCGATCTCCGGCAGGTACTTCTGCACGATGGCGAAGCGCTCGCCGTAGTTGGTGAGGGTCTCGAACACCACGTTGGTGTTCTTGTCGCCGGGCGCCACAACGAAGATCGAGTGTCCGCCCATGCCCTCGAGCGGCTTGCACACCACGGTACCCTGGGCGGCAGCGAAGGCCGTCATCGCCTCCATGTCGCGCGTTACCAGTGTCGGCGCGCAGCATTGCGGGAACCAGGCCGTGTAGACCTTTTCGTTCATGTCGCGCAGGCCGCGCGGACGGTTGATCACCAGCGCCCCGGCCAGTTCGGCGCGCTCGAGTATGTAGCTGGCGTAGATGTACTCGGTGTCGAAGGGCGGGTCCTTGCGCATCAGCACCACGTCGGCCGCGCCGAGCGCCAGGGTCTGCGCGGCGCCGAGCGTGTACCAGCTGCCGGCGTCGGCGCGCACCGTCAGGACGCGCACGCGCGCTTCGGCGACGCCGTCGCGCAGGCGCAGATCGGCAAGGTTCGCGTAGTGCAGCGACCAGCCGCGCGCCTGCGCTGCCAGCAACATCGCCAGCGTCGTGTCTTTCTCGTATTTAATGCGATCGATCGGATCCATCACTACGACCAGTTGTACGGCTTTGGGCATCGACAATCCTCGTGCGGCCAGTGCAGCGGACCGCTCAAGTGTGAATTATGTCCCTCCGGCGCGCACTGGGCGTCGCAAAACGTGACGCCTTTGGCATAGCCGGGTGGGTGCCGATATGTTAAAAAGGTCATATCTATCTTAAGGCGTTGCATGCGTCACAGCGCAGACGTCCAAGGGTGACGGACGATGGATACCAATGCCCAAAGGAGTCAGTCGGACGTGAACGATGCGAGTTCGCCATTTCGCGGCCTGAAGGTGCTCGTCATCGACGATAGCAAGACCATCCGGCGTACCGCCGAGACTCTGCTGGCCAAGGAAGGTTGTGAGGTGTTCACGGCCGTCGACGGCTTCGATGCGCTTACCAAGATCGCCGACCACCAGCCCGACATCGTGTTCGTCGACATCATGATGCCACGGCTCGATGGTTACCAGACCTGCGCGCTGATCAAGCACAACAAAGTATTCCGCGCCATACCGGTAATCATGCTCTCTTCCAAGGACGGGCTGTTTGATCGCGCCCGCGGCCGCATCGTCGGCTCCGAGCACTACCTGACCAAGCCCTTCACCAAGGACGAACTGCTCGGCGCGATCGAAGCGCACGTCGGGAGATGAGCCATGGCGCTGATCCTCATCGTCGACGACTCGCCCACCGAAGTGCATGTGATGAAGAAGGCACTGGAGAAGCACGGCTACACGACCGCGGTGGCCGGCGACGGCGCCGAGGGCATCCGCCTCGCGCGCCAGATGCACCCTGACCTCATCTTCATGGACATCGTGATGCCAGGCGTCAATGGCTACCAGGCCACGCGCACGCTCTCGAACGATCCCGATACCCGCACCATACCGATCGTGATGGTGACCTCCAAAGGGCAGGCGACCGATCGTATCTGGGGCTTGCGCCAGGGCGCGGTCGATTACATGGTCAAGCCGGTGTCGCCGGATCAGCTGGTCGAGAAGGCGCAAGCCGCACTCGCCGCCTGAGCATGCCCCTTAGAAAATGACGGATAGCGCTTCATCCCTCAAGGCCCTGCGCGACCAGCCCTACGAACTCCTCGCGGAGCTTGAACGGCGTGGCCGCAACGCCACGGCCAGCCCGGAAGCGGTCGCCGCCACCGGACGCGAATGGGTCGGGGTCGCGGCGCGCATGGCCGGGGAGCTGTATCTGGTGGCACGCGAGGAAGCGCGCGAAGTGCTGGGCGTACCCGCGCCGCTGACGCGCGTGCCGGGCGCCAGACCCTGGCTGCTGGGCCTCGCCAGTGTGCGCGGCCAGCTCTATCCGGTGATCGACCTGCGCCAGTTCCTGGGTGCCGGCGTGACGCCGCTGACGCGCGCCACACGCATTATCATTGCCAGCCACCGGGATGTACCGGCGGCCCTGGTGGTCGATGAGGTGCTGGGCTTCCGGCGCTTTACCGAGGCGGAATTTTCCGGCGCGGTGCCGGTGACCATCGTGCCGTGCGCCCGCTTCCTGGCCGGCTCGTTCCAGCATGATGGCGAGCAGTGGCCGGTCTTGAGCGTACGCCGGCTGCTGGAAGATCCCTCGTTTGCCCAGGCCGCGGCATGAGGGGTTCCGATCTCATCGATACCCGGCTGCTGCGCCGCCTGACACTGAGCGCGGCCGGGCTGGCGCTGCTCGGCGCGCTCGTCGCGTTTGCGCTGCCCGCCGAGCCTGGGCTGTTCTGGCTCGCCGCGCTGTTCGCACTGCTGGCGCTGGCGCCGCTGGTGATGCTGCTGACGCAGCTGGCGGCGGTGAACCGCGCCGCCGAGCGGCAGCTGCAAGCCGCGGCGCTGCAGCGCCAGGAAAACGAGCGCAACCAGCAGGCGATCCTGCGCCTGCTCGATGAAATGGCCAATCTCGCTGATGGCGACCTGACCGTGCAGGCGACGGTCAATGAAGACATTACCGGCGCCATAGCCGATTCGGTCAACTACGCGGTCGAAGCGTTGCGCAAGCTGGTCACGACCATCAATCACTCAGCCATTCAGGTGGACGGCGCGGCGCGCCAGACCCAGTCGCTGGCGGCGCAGCTCGGCAAGGCCAGCACCACGCAGACCCGGCAGATCTC
>Ga0075018_10000158_pt1 | contig 17985 bp, 19 predicted proteins | sample ColStrG_CSR_2014_FD_71471 | JGI IMG/M metagenome (GOLD analysis project Ga0075018, IMG submission 71471) | Freshwater sediment microbial communities in response to fracking from Pennsylvania, USA - Cold Stream Run_MetaG_CSR_2014 | ecosystem: Environmental > Aquatic > Freshwater > Creek >... | reverse complement strand
CCACGACACACTGGTCGCGATGTGGCGAGCTGGCCCGGCGCTACCCCGCCGTCACGGTCGAGCCCGACCCGATCTTCACCCAGGACGGCAACGTCTTCACTTCGGCCGGGGTCACCGCCGGGATGGACCTGGCCCTCGCCCTCGTCGAGGACGACCTCGGGCGCGAGGCCGCGCTCACCGTCGCCCGATGGCTGGTGTTGTTCCTGCACCGACCGGGTAACCAGTCCCAGTTCAGCGCGCAACTCTCCGGGCAGCTCGCTGATCGTGACGAGGTGCGCTCCCTCCAGCAGACGATCGTCGAACATCCGGGAGACGACTGCTCGGTCGAGGCCATGGCCCGACGGGTCGGGATGAGCGCTCGCCACCTCGCCCGCGTCTTCGCCAACGAGGTCGGCACCACCCCGGCCCGCTATGTCGAACAGGTTCGACTCGAGGCCGCTCGGCGCCGCCTCGAGGAATCGACGGACGCCGTCGAGGTAGTGGCCACCACCTGCGGATTCGGCTCCACCGAGACCATGCGCCGAGCCTTCATCCGGGCGCTCGGGGTCCCCCCGGCCGAGTACCGGCGTCGATTCCGCACGTCGGTGGCCTAACCCGCGTCAATCCCACGCTCCAGTCAACGCCCACAGAAAAGGAACATCTCATGGACATCGCCATCTTGTTGTACGAAGGGTTCACCGCCCTCGACGCCATTGGCCCTTACGAGACGTTGGGTCGGGTACCCGGCGCCAAGGTCACGTTCGTGGCCACCGCCACCGGGCCGGTCCGTACCGACCAGGGAAGCCTGGCCATTACCGCTGACGCCACCCTCGACGAGCTTGCCCATCCCGACATCGTGGTGATCCCGGGCGGACCCGGTACCGAGCAGGCGATGGGAGACGAGGCGACGCTGGCCTGGCTACGCGCCGCGCACGAGACGTCGACCTGGACGACGTCGGTGTGTACCGGTTCGCTCATCCTGGCCGCCGCCGGGATCCTCGACGCAGTACCGGCCACCTCACACTGGCAAGCCTTCCAAGTTCTGGAGCTCCTCGGCGCCATCCCGACCCATGAGCGCGTCGTCGTCGAGGGCAAGATCGTCACTGCCGCCGGCGTCTCCGCTGGTATCGACATGGGTCTCACGCTGGCCGCCCGCATAGCCGGCGACCACGTGGCCCAATGCATCCAGCTCGGCATCGAGTACGACCCGCAGCCCCCGTTCAACGCCGGCTCGCCTGACACGGCGCCGGCCGAGGTGGTCGAGTTCATGTGGTCCGGAAGTCGATTCCGCGAGATCGCCTGAGGCACACCTACGCTGAGCGGCCGTGACCCTGCCCGAGCCGCTGGTCCGCCTCGGGGCGCGACACCCACTGGTCATCGCCTCGATCATCGTGGCCACGGTGATCGGGGTGGGGGCAACGATTGCCACGGTGGCGGCGTTCGCCGCCGAACGCTGGTGGGTGCTCGACGTCCTCACCAGCTTCCGCCCCCAGCTGCTGGTGCTCACCTTCACCACCGGCATTGCCCTCGCCCTTTTGCGTCGCCCCCGCCTGGCGATCGTGATGGCCATCGCCTGCGGCCTCAATGTCTGGCAGGTCGCCCCCGTCTACACCCGGTCCCAGCCCTCGGTGGCGGCAAGCTCGGCAACGTTGAGCATCGCCCACCTCAACCTCCAAAGTCACGTGAAGGACGCCGCGGGACTGAGGAATTGGCTGGGGACTCGGCCCGCCGATGTCGTCGTCCTGCTCGACGTCGGCGGGTACATGGCCGATCAGTTGATCCGCGATCCATCCGGCTACCGGCCGGTGTTCTTCCTCCCCGCTCGGGCGGATGACCCCGGGGGCAACCTCACCGACTCGGGCGTGATGGTGCTGACCATCCGGCCTGACGTGACCGCGGTGACCCCGACCACCGAGGGGCTTCCGCGATCGTCAGTAGAGATCGCGGCCCGGCTCGGTGATCACCCGGTGCGTCTCCTGGGATTGCACACCACCGCCCCCACCAGCTCGGCTCGTCACGAACGCCGCGACACCCAACTCGATGCGGTGGCCCACTGGCTGGTGGCTGATCCCACACCCTCAATTGCCTTCGGCGACTTCAACGTGACGTGGTACTCGCCAGCCCTGCGCGGGGTACTGGACCACTCCGGCGCCCGTTCGTCGCAACTCGAATTCGGGATCCAGGCCACCTGGCCAGTGCCTGTCCGTCCCGCGGGCATCGCCATCGACCAGTCGATCTACACCGGCCCGCTCACGGCCATCACTCGCACCCGGGGTCCCAGCTTTGGCTCCGAGCACCGTGCCCTCATCGTCACCTACGCCTGGGCCGCCTAACGACCCGGGCACCGTCGAGTGCCGGCGGCTGTATGCCAGGATCACGGCCATGCCCACGGTCAAAGCACTGGTTGCCGAGGTCCGGACCAACAGGGGGATGCGACGCGAGGCCTACTCGATGTCGCTCTACGTATCGATCATCCTGCTCAGCGCTCTGTCGGCGTTCGACGACAGCCATCCGCCCAGCCGCGGCGACGTGCTCCTGCTCGAGCTCGGCACCACCATCGGGCTGGTGCTCGCCCACGGGTTCGCCTCCTGGGTCTCGACCCGAATCATCGGCGACGCAAACGAGGAGATCGACCCGGGCGACCTGCTGCTCGTGCAGCTCGGCGGGGCGGTGATCGTCGCCGGGCTGGCGATACTCGCCGTGATCATCGCTCCGACGTCGGTGGAGCTTCAGGCGGCCCGCCTCACCGTGGCGTTCGTCATCGCCGCCCAGGTTTTCCTCGAGAGCAGATCGACCAACTCGGCGGCGCGAGCTGCGGCCTACGGCCTCCTGGCGCTGGTGGCCGGCGTGATCATCGCCTCGATCAAGGCGTTCCTCGTCCACTGACGGGCGGGCCGGGTGCCCGAGGTCGGCTCGGCGCCAGGCTCGGTCCGCTACGTTCGCTCGATGGACGTCGCGCGGGCCAGCTCACGACCGTTGGAGGGGACGGGTCGGCGCAGCTGCTTCGTCCTCGGGTGCGGCCGCAGCGGCACCAGCCTGCTCGCCGGCGCCATCGCCCACGCCGGTTACTTCTGCGGCGACGACCTGATCGCGGCGCGTGAGGCCAATCCGCGGGGCTTCTTCGAGGACCGCCTGGTCAACCGCCTCAACGAGCAGATCCTCGACCCGGTGATCCTCGGGCGCCCGGGCCCCCCCTACCGCACGGGCTCGGATCCGATGACCTATGCCAGCCAGCGATGGTTGGCCCAGCTCCCGGTGGGAATCGACGTCGAGCTGGCCGACGACCTCCGTCCCGAGCTCGAGGCCCTGTGCGCCCGGGAGCCGTTCTGCTTCAAAGACCCCCGCTTCTCCTACACGCTCCCCGCCTGGCGTCAGTGCCTCCGCTCGGAGCCGGCGTACCTGTGCGTGTTCCGCCAGCCGGGGCGCACCGCCGCCAGCATCCTGGTCGAGGCGACGCAGCCGTATCTCCGGGATCTCGAGCTCGAGCGGAGTGCGGCGCTGGCGGTGTGGACGCTGATGTACCGCCACATCCTCGAGACCCACCGGAGCCGGGGCGCCTGGGTGTTCGTCCACTACGACCAGATCCTCGAAGGGAACGGGCTCGAGCGGGTGGAGGAGGCGCTGGGCACCGCGGTGGACCGATCTTTCGCCGACCCGGCGCTCAACCGGTCAGTCGATGCCGAGGACGTGCCTGCGGAAGCATTGGCGACCTACGCCACGCTGTGCCGCCTGGCCGGCTACGAGCAACACGGGGCACGCTGAGAAGCAATGCGGAATCAGCTTCGGGCGAACTTCACCAGCGGCTCGTAGTCCTCGTTATCAGCGGCGAAGAGTGCGTCGAGGTACCGGCGGCGCTCGTCGCCAGCCTCCTCGAGTCGGCCACCGGCACCCCACGTAAACGCGTGATTCCCAATGGAAAGGAGGTAGAGGTCCGCCAGCAGCCGGGTACATCTTCCATTCCCGTTCGGGAAAGGGTGGACCGAGACCAGCCGCCAATGGATCCGTGCGGCCCGGTCGTCAACGTCGAACATGTCGTTCTCGTGCCACCACACGGCGTCGTCGATCGTCTGCTTCGTCTGCATCGAAATCTGGGAAGGGTCAACGCCGATGTTGGTCACACGGCGGCGCTGCGTCCCCGCCCATCGCCAGACGTCCTGGAACATTCGCCGGTGGAGCGCGAACACGAACGCATAGCTGAGCACGAGCTCGGGTCCTCCTCGGCGAGCCTGGTCGACCGCCCAAGGCATCGCCTTCGCGATGTTCTCGAACTCGACCACATTCAGGTCAGCTCTCGTAGCGACGAATCCGGGAATCAGACCCACGAGCTCCGTTTCGTCGAGTGGTGTCGCGCCGTCGGGCTCCGGGCCGATCGCGCGGAGATTGAACACGCTCGGCGACCAGGGAAGGCCTGACGAAGGATCGCCGTGATCGGGCCGGCCCGGGCTCACTCGGACCTCCAAAGACGATTGCTGTCTATGACGGTTCGGGCGTACTGGTCGAGCTGGTCAGCGTGGCGGTCTGACTCCACCGCTTGGTCCTCAAGACGCATGGTCGTCGTGACGTACCCGAGCGTTTGTGCCGCCACCCGCCGGGCCTGTTTCTGCACGGTGTCGTCAAGGCTGGTGTTCGGCACGAGTGCATACACCAGCGTGCAGTCCAGCGCGAGGGCCACTTCCGCCAGCTTGGCGAGGCGGATGGTGTAGCTGATCTCCGATCGTTCGAGCTTCGAGACGCTAGGGGTGGAGATGCCCAAGCGAGCCGCGAGTGCTTCTTGGCTCATACCCAACCCGGTGCGCACAGCCCGGATCCAACCGGCACGAGGGCGAGCCTGCACCGGGCCGAGAGTTGCTGACGCGAACTTCCGATCGAGTTCTCGCCGTGCCTGAACTGCGCGCTCACTCTTTTCCATGCACTAAAGGGTAACAGAATAAGAGTGTTTATAAGCCTCTAGTGCAATGAGATCCGAAAATAGTTGCCCTCCAAGCTAACCATCGGCACCCAAGATTTTGGGACGTCCATCGTCAGTCGTCGGACCAGATGCCGAGGCGCTGCCACAGTCGCTTGGATACCGGCGTCACGATGCCGAGGTCCCGGGCCAACCGGCGCACCTTGTGCAGGGCCACGACGGTCTCGGCCCGGTGGGCCGGATTATCCGCGTATGCCTCCCGCACCACCTCGTCAGGGATGTCGAAGCGGGCAATCAGATCGTGGGGGGCCTGCATCATCAGTTGCGCCATCGTGCCCAGGATGATCGGGGTGGCGATGGCCAACACGCGGGTGCGGGCCCAACTGAGGCGTGGAACCTCCTGTTTGAGATAGTGCCGAGCGAAGGAGAGGTGGCGCGCCTCCTCGGTCACATGGTGGCGCATGATGATCTCCACCAGCGGGTGCTCGTCGCGGCCCGAGCGAAGCGCCTCCCGCTGCACGTGGTCGATGGGATCTTCTCCCCCGAGTACGAACACGAAGAACAACTGGGGAAAGCGGCGACCGAACTTCACGATGCGATCTGCGCCCAGGCGCATGAACCACGGCAGACCGGGCACATCGAAGCCGCTGCGGTTGACGAACTCCTGGAACATCATCCCGTGGTGGGCTTCCTCGATCACCTCGTGGTAGGCGTAGCGGAACGTCACGTCGCAGTTGTCCAGCATGAATGCATGCTCGAGCAATCCCCGCTTGAGCACGTTCTCGAACTGGAGGCCGATCTTCATGGCGCTCACGTACCGGTACAGCCCGATGCGTGACCGAACGCCCGGCTCCTGCGAGCGGTACCAACCGGTACCGCCCAGCGCGTCGTCACTACTCAGTTCGAAACGGGGATCATCGGGATCGATGGCGAACGCCGGGTCATCCCACGGAATGTCGGCGTAGGCGTCGTAGTGCTTGTCCACCGACTGTCGGCTCAGCCGTCGCACGAGACGCTCGAACGCGTCTCCGTCGGCGACCGTCAACCTGTCCAGGTCGACGGACAGTTCGTCATCGACGGAGGGCATTCGCTGCTCCCTTCACTTGGTTCAGGACCTTCTCGGCATCGGCTTCGGCGCCGGGAACCCCGGTCATCCGCGTCATCGCCAACCCCTCGAGCACGGCGAAGATGAGCAGAGGCGCCGCCTCGTACAACTCCGCGGTGGCAACGTCGGCCGCCGGCGGTGGATCGAAGAGTTCGTTCCAGGTGGCCGCGGTGGTGTCACGCATACGGTTCGCCACCAGAGCCACATGGGGACGCAGGTCGGCATCGGTGCGCCCAGCCGTGATGAGTTCGAACCAGGCAGCAAAGGTGGCCCCCTGGAACAGCTCCCACAGGGTGTCGATGGCCACATCGATGTGGTCGGTGCCCGCGGGGACCGCCTCGATCACCGCCCGGAACTCGTCGACGCCGGTTTGGAAGATGTGGTCGCAGGCGGCGGCCACGAGGACCGCCTTCGAAGGGAAGTGGTGGAGCATCGCCCCCCGGGACACCCCGGCCCGTCGGCAGACCTCGGTGGTCGACGTGCCCGAATACCCCAGGTCAGCCAGGCACGCCGCGGTGGCATCGAGCAGTTTCGCGGTGGTCTCAGCCGTACGCTCGGACTGCGGGCGGCGCTCAAGCGGGCCCTGCTCCTGCGCCCGGCGGTGACCACGCCGCGGGGCACGCTCCCGATCCTCGAGGTGGGCACGGCGGGGTGCCATCGGGCGCTCGTTCACCGCTCCGTTGTACCCCCGGAGGAAACAAACAGTCAACCCTGATTGTTTTTAGGATGCAGGAACGCCGACCACCGACTAGAACAGGTTCCAGAAATGAGGGGGGCGGCCAACAGGTCAACCCCTTCGCGCCCGACCGAGGAGCCTCACCATGGATCAGCCGTTCGACGACCCCGACCTTCCCCACCGCTTTCGAGGCAAGGTCGCCCTCGTCACCGGCGCCGCCTCTGGTATCGGAAAAGCCACGGCCCTGCGACTGGCGGCCGAGGGGGCCATCGTATGGTGCGCCGACATCAACGGCGACGGCGCGGCCGAGACGGCGACATCCATCACCGAGCACGAGGGGGACGCCCGATCGAGCCGCGTGGACGTGACCGATCCGGCAGCGTGCGCGTCGTTGGTCGCCGACGTCGTGGCCGAACTCGGGGGACTCGACGTCCTGGCCAACATCGCTGGTATCGGCGGCATGGCCCACTTCGCCGATGAGACACCCGAGCGATTCAACCGACTCTTCGCGGTAAACGCCGCCGGGCCCTTCTATCTCTCCCAGGCCGCCCTGCCCCACCTGATCGAACGCAAGGGCAACATCGTGAACCTGGCCTCGACCGCCGGCATCGTGGGCCAGGCCTACGTCGCCGCCTACTGCGTCTCGAAGCACGCGCTGGTCGGCCTGACCAAGTCAATGGCCATCGAGCTGGGCCGCAAGGGGGTCCGCATCAACGCCGTATGCCCCGGCGGCGTCAACACCAACATCCTGGGCGATTTCCTGCCCCCCGAAGGCGCCAGCATGTCGCTCATCGGCCGCTCGTTCCTGGTGCGGGAGATGCAAGAGCCGGAGTCGGTGGCGGCCATGGTGGCCTACGTCAGTTCCGACGAGGCCTACTACGTCAACGGCGCCATCTTGTCGATCGACTGTGGCACCACCACCGGCTGATCGCCGATCCACGCTTCAAGTGTCGCCGGTGCGTTCAGCCGACTGGCGGGCGGCCCATCCGTAGATGCCCTTGGACATGAGCGACGCCTCGTCGGCGCGGCGCCGCGTGTACAGCTCAGCTCGGGCGCGGTGCGCGGCGAGGTCGTCGGGATCGGCCTGCACCGCCAGCTCGATGAGGTGACAGGCCAGGCGATGGTCTCCGAGCTCGCCCAGTTCGAGAGCCCGATCGACAAGCACGCCGACACCGCCCACCAGCGCGGCAGTCTCACGGGCAATCGCCGAATCGGACGGAGGCTTCAGGCGAGCCGGATTGCCGTCGTACCACCCGCCGTACATCCGCCAGATGTTGCGGACGACGAACTCGGGCTCGTCGTAGGTGGGGCGAAGATATGGCTTGGCCAACAGATCGGCGGGAACCGACACCGTATGGACGATCTCGTCGAGCGTGGCGCCCGCGTTCATCATGGCCAACGTGTCGGACACGATCCCCTCAAGGGCCCGGGCCACGTCGTCGAGCACCATCTGGATGCGGTCACGGCCACCAATAGGCAGCCCGTGGGCCGGCAACAACAACTCCGGCTCCAACGACGCGATCTCCCGCAACGCCTGGGCCCATTCGAGCGGGTAGCGCTGGACCTTCTGGGGATTGCCGGCGTTGGGGAACACCCAGATCAAGAGATCTCCGACGCACACCGTGCGCCGAGACGGGATCCACGTCCAGGTGTGGTCGTCGGTCTCCCCTCTGCTGTGGTGCAACTGCAGATCGAGCGAGCCGATCTGCAGGTCAAGCCGGTCGCGGTAGGTCACGTCCGGTCGTACCCAATCGTGGGGGAATCCCCTGGCATCTCCCCCTGTGAGGCCGGTCCCGCCGAACTGGCGCTGGTTGATGACGGCGTTGTAGCCGTTGGTCAGGTCATAGCGGTCGAACCGCGACCCAATCGCTTCGTGCCCCACCACCGAGGGCCGGACCCCCCCACGCTCCTCGGCATCGGTCATGAACGCGCCGGCGCCACCGACGTGGTCGACGTGACCATGGGTGTAGACGAGCGTGTGCACCGGATCCGTTCGCCAGCCGCGCAGCGCCTTGACCACCCCCGGACCGAACGGACCCAGGCTGGTGTCGAACAAGACCAGGCCGTCACCGCTGTCGAAGGCGACCACATGTGAGAAGGCCTCGACGACCGCAACTCCGTCGTCGACCTCGGACAATTCGAGCGTCACCCGGTTGGCCGGGCCCAAGTCCACACGCTCGCCCGGGTCCTCCGGCGGGCCAGGATCCTCATCGATCATCCGACGCGAGAGTTCGAGCAAATCAGCCATGGACGTTCCTCCCCGAGGGACCAACTCCCCTGCGCCGTCAGTTCGAGCCTAGGAGGTCCCTCCTCCCGGCTGGCCAAAAGGGTTCTCTAGGCCAAAAGACCTACGTGTCGAGTACCCTCATCAGCAGCAGTCGCAGCACCCCTCGCCGGAAGCGAGCGCCATGAGCCTCACCGAACGCCTCAAAGCCGCCCAGGCCGTCCGTCAAGCCGAGGCCGCGGGAAACTCCAAGAGCCCGCCGCCCGAAACCGGCGCCAGCGCCGTCTTGGACCTTCGCAGCAACGCCGAGCCGGCGCTCGACCTCACCGACGCCCAACCCGACTGGGCCCTCGCCGAACCCATCGGCGCCAGTGAAGGCAACGGCGCGGGCATCAGCTACGACCCCGTTCGCAACGGCGACGCCAGCCTGGCCTTTGGTGACGCCGAGCCATTGATTGCCGACCGCGAGTCACGTCAGCTTTGCCCGCGGTGTGGAGGGACCACCCAAATCGACCTCTACGACCAGGTGCACCAAGTGGTCAGCCTGAGCTGCACCACCTGTTTCCACATGTTCCGCGTCCCCGCCTGAGGTCAGGGCCGAACGTTCAGCCGTTTCTCCCGATACATGGCCTGGTCGGCCCGAGCCAGAAGATCATCGAAGGTGGCGTGGGGATCGCGGGTCGCCTCGACCCCGATGCTGGCACCGACCCGGATGGCCTCGCCGTTGATCATGAGCGGGATGCCGATGGCATCGTGCAGACGCTGCACCACCTCCCGGACCTCGCGCTCAGGAAGGGCTTCGCAGAAGGCGACGAACTCGTCGCCCCCGAGTCGGGCCACGGTGTCCACGCTCCGGACGATCCGACGGAGCCGCCTCGCCACCTCGATGAGCACTTGGTCACCGATGGTATGGCCGAAGGTGTCGTTCACCGATTTGAACCCGTCGAGATCGATGAACAGCAATGACACCGCCTCAGCCGAATCATGAAGCCGGGCGCAGGCCTGCTGGAGGCGATCCTCGAGCAGGACGCGGTTGGGCAGGCCGGTGAGTGGATCATGCGTGGCTTGATGGGTGAGCTCCGACTCGGCCCGCCGACGGTCGGTGACGTCGTCGACGGTGGCAATCCACCCCGTCGGCTGATCAGGGCCGAGGGGGACAAAGCGGGCCGCCGCCCAGCGGATGAACAGCCCTGTCTGGATCCGGAACATGACCTGTTGGGGCAGCGCGGCACGGATCACTTCGGTACTGGCACTGATCACCTCCGACCGGTCGTCAGGGTGGATCAACCGCTCCCAGCCGTGGCCGACGAGTTGGTCGGCCGGGAGGTTGAAGATCTGCTGCGTCGCCTCATTGCAGAACACCACCCAGCCTCGCGGGTCCGCCGACAGGATCCCCATGGGTAGCGCCTCGGCCAGCGACAGGAACCGATCGACGCTGTCAACGGGACCGGCTCCGGTCCAGGCGGCCTCATCGGTGATATCGCGCACCCGCAACACGGCTCGCCCACCCAGATGCGAATCCTCCTCCTCGTTGACCCGAAAGATCGCGACATCGAGCATCCGCCAGGACCCGTCGGCATGCCGAGCCCGAATCTGGATGCGGTCGCGGTACCCGGGGATGGACCGGGCTCGCCCGACCACCTCGAACAGACGCGGGAGATCGTCGGGGTGGAGGAACTCCCCGACGTGGCTCCCGAGCCGGTCGAGGGTGTAGCCCAGCACGGAGTCCTGCGAGCTACTGGCCACGGTGCCGTCAGCCTCGACCGCGAGCAGGAACTCCGAGGAGTGGGCCTGTAGGGCGCGCTGTAGCTCCTCGGGAGTGCTTGTCACCGTCGACATTCGTCGCTGTAGGTCATGGGCGCTTTCAGGGCGGGGCGGCGCCGATGGAACCAAGGGTCCATGACAGGCTCGACGCCGCTCCACCCGTCCTGAATTGCATCGGCGGTTGGCTACGTCTGCTGCATAGGCCAACCGGCCCCGCGGACGACGAGCGGGTGAGCCGATCGGCCCATCCCGCCGCGGCAACATCCGGATCAGCGGCCGAACATGGCCAGCCATTCCTGCTCGGTCTTCGGCTGGAAAACGAAGTTCCAGCGACGGGTCTCGCTCATGGTGGCCGAAGGCTCCGAGGAGTAGAAGTGGCCGGGGAAGAGCACCGCATCATCGGGGACCTTGGCCAGCTTCTGGGTCAGGCTCTCGTACAGGAGGCTCGAATCGCCACCCGGTAGGTCGGTTCGACCGCAGCCCTCGAGGAAGAGCGTGTCGCCGGCGACTAGGCGGTTGTCGACCAGAAAGCACTGCGACCCAGGTGTGTGTCCCGGCGTGTGGATCAACTCGATGGGGATCTCCCCCACCATGACCACATCTCCGCTCACGTGTTCGACGAGGTCACTGGCCGAAGTTTCGGTGGAGCGGGTGATCCAGGGGGCCTCATCGGCCTGGACGTGGATGGGCACCGCGGCCAGCTCGAGCAACTCGCGCAGCCCCTGGATGTCGTGGCCCATCATGTTCCCGCCGACATGGTCGGAGTGATAGTGGGTGGCCAGTGCCCCGGTGAGGACCATCCCATCGGCCGCCACCACATCCAGCAGACCGGCGATGTCGTAGGCCGGGTCGATGACCATGGCCTCACCTGTCTCGCGGTCGCCGACCAGATAGACGAAGTTCACCATCTGGCGGGCGATCGGATCGTTTGTCGCGAAGTCGCGTCCTGCGAGCAACTGGCGGAAGTAGAGGCGATCGGTCATCTCGTCATCGTAGGGACCGCCGGCCGGTGCCGTCGTGCCACAAGTGAGGGCCTCGACGCCGATACGGTGAACACTGTGCACACCTTCACCGTCATCGGGGTCGGGGCGATCGGGGGGTACTACGGCGCCCGGCTGCATCAGGCGGGATTCCCGGTGCAATTCCTGGCCCGCAGCGACGCCGACCACGTCCGGCGCCACGGCCTGCGCATCGATTCGCCCGAGGGTGACGCCGTGCTCGACGTCGACGTCTATGACGATCCCGCGAAGCTGCCCGCCAGCGACACCGTCATCGTCGCCACCAAGACCACCGGCAACGACGGCGTCTTGCAGATGTTGCCGGGGCTCGTTGTCGAGGGGACCGATGTGCTGGTGATGCAGAACGGGCTCGGAGTCGAGCGTCCGTTTCACCGAACGGTGCCCGGCGCGACGGTGCTGGGGGCGATGTGCTTCATGTGCTGTCACAAGGTCGGGCCCGGTCACATCGTGCATGTCGACGCCGGGGCGATCACCCTCGGGGAGTACCGCGACGACGGACGCCCCGCTGGTATCACTACTACATTGCAGCGCACCGTTGACGCCTTCCGGACAGCCGGAGTAACCGCCACCCCAGCCGTCGACCTGGAGATCGGACGCTGGCAGAAGCTGGTGTGGAACATCGCCTTCAACGGCCTCTCGGTGGTGCTCGACACGGACACCGCCGGCATCGTGAACGACCCTTCGAACCGCCGAATGGCCGAACTGATCATGCACGAGGTGGTGAATGCCGCGCAGGCCTGCGGACATGGATTCGACGAGTCGTTCAGCGACCAGATGTTGGCCACCACCGAGCAGATGGTGGCGTACCTACCGAGCATGAAGGAGGACTACGACGCCGGCCGGCCCCTCGAGCTCGATGCCATCTACGCCGCTCCCGTGGCCGCGGCCAATGCCGCCGGCGTCCCCATGCCCAGGACCGAGGTCCTGCTGAGCGAACTACGCCGACTCGACGACGCCAACCGCACCGCCGAGGCCTCCTGACCTAGCCCTGCTCGCGGAACCACTCCCGCCAGGTGGCCTTGAACGCTCGGTCGTAGCGGTCGTAGTCGGCGCGCAGCGCCCCGCCCGGCCATTGGTCGGGTACCAACGACGACGGCAACAACGGGTCGGCCAGGAAGTGGCGAAGCACACCGGCCGAGGTCACGAACCCCGGAGCAAGGGCATCGGTGTCGCCCGTCTCGAGGCGCCCGACAAGCCCGTCCATCTCGGCCCGCAAGTGGACGGCCCGCTTCGCCCATCGCCCGAGGTCCCAGAGTCGGCCGGCCAAGGCTCGTGGTTCCTCGTCGTCGGGATGCACGCGAAAGCGCCGGCATTGCGCCGCCACCACGGTCTCGGCCTCGCCGCTCTCGCCCGCACCGAGATTGTCGGGTCGGAGCCACACGCCCTCGCGTGCTTGGGCCAGATGGAGCAGCCGCATCGCCGCGCGCAACTCCGACCGTTCGCGGGCGGAGCGTCGGCCGTCGGCCACGACGGCCATGGCCCAGGACCCGTCCCAGGGGCGGATCTCCGCGGAGCGAGAAGCGCCCTGTCGGGCTTGGCGATCGAGCAGGCGCCCGGCCAGCCGATAGCCGGTGCCATCAGCTTCGAGCTCACCGGACGCCACCATCCGCGACAGCGCAACCCGGGTAGTCCCGGCCGTGATCCCGAACAATTCGCCCGAACGGACCAACAGCAACGTGGGCAGGCGGGGCGGGCTCATGCCCAGCAGGGTGCTGGCGATGACGGAGCGGGCGGTAAACGGTCGATCATTACGTTCTTGCACCATGTGTAGAGGAAGTGTAAGACTTCGGGCGTGAGCACGCCATCCCCCTCGGCCACCATGGTCCCCGACCGCGCCGCGCTCCCTCATGTCCTGCCCACCGAACGCCTCCAAGCATCTGGCATGCCGGTGCCGGCGTTGCGCGAGTCGTTTCGTCGCATCCCCAATGGCCACAATGCGGCCAACGTGGTCGGAGTGTTTCTCCAATCGTTCGGGGTCATCGCCCTCGCCACGTGGATCGATCACCCGCTCGGCTGGCTGGCCGCCTTCGTACTCATGGGCCGCGCCTTTGCCCTCTACGCCATCCTCGCTCACGAGGCCGCCCACCGACTGCTGTTCTCCAATCGACGGGCCAACGACCTGGTCGGCCGGTGGCTACTCGCCTACCCGGCGTTCGTTCCGTTCGACCTCTACCGGCGCAGCCATATGGCCCACCACAAAGACGAGATGGGACCCAACGAACCGGATCTCAACCTATATCTGGGCTACCCGGTCACGACTGCATCATTGCGGCGCAAGTTGTGGCGCGACGCCCGAGGCACCTCGGGGTGGAAGAACCTCAAGGGTCTGCTGAGTGCCTTTCGCGGCGCGGGCAGTCGCCCCATCGCTATGCGCATCCTGGCCGCGCAGATTGTGGTGGCCTGCGTGCTCACGGTTGGGACCGGTCGCTGGTGGGCATACCCGGGGCTGTGGCTCCTGCCGTGGATGACGGTGTGGCGGGTCATCAATCGACTTCGGGCCATCGCCGAGCACGGCGGCATGACGAGGTCGTCTGACCGCCGCATGACCACCCACGTGATCCGCCAGAGCTGGCTCGCCCGATTCTGGATGGTGCCCTTCAACACCGGTTGGCATCTGGCCCATCACGTCGACATGGGGGTCCCCTTCCGCAATCTTCCGAGGCTCCACGCCGAGTTGGTCGACAGCGGGTGGGTCACCGACGACCTGACGTACTCGAGCTATCGATCGTTGTGGGCAGCACTGTCGTCGCGCGCGGTAGCGGAGGCGTCGGAGCGGTAGCGTCCTGCGACCGTACGCGCCCCCTACCGGCGGCGAGTCGCCCTCGTGCCCATGCCGATCAGTCCTCCCCCTTCCGCGACCCGCAGAAACGCTGGCGGGGACCGTCCCCGAGGCTGGAGCCCTGTGCCGGCCCTGGGTCTCGTCGTGGCGCTGGCGTTGGCCCTGGCCGCGACAGGCTGTGGCTCGGAGACCGGACGCGGCCCCGACGGCGTTGGGGGCACGGCCCCGGCCCCCGCCACCACGATCGATCCCCGGTACGAACCATTACCGCCGGGGGCGACGACCGTCCTGGTCGTGGGGGACTCGGTGATCCTGGGAGCTGAGACCCAGGTTCCCGCGGCGTTGGCCGGATGGAAGGTCACGTTCGACGCCAAGGAGAGCCGGCGCATCCAGGCTGGCATCTCGCTGCTCAAGGCCCGGAAGGGACCAACCCCGCGGGTGGTGGTGATCCACCTCTGCACCAATTGGGCTGAGGCTGGCTACGCCAAACAGATCGACGACGCCATGGCCGAGTTGGACGGGGTGGATCGGGTGGTCTGGGTCACGTGTGAGCCGTGGCGCCTTGAGGTGGCGTCCGCCAATGCCGACATCGAGGGCGCCGCCGGTCGCTACCCGAACCTCGTCGTGGCCGACTGGGCCGCCCTGGCCGAACGTCCGGGCTACAGCTATAGCGATCACCTCCACCTCAAGACCCCGGGAGCCGTCGCCCTCGCCGCGCTGGTGGCCGAAAAGGTCGGACCCGCCCCGCGTCCCTGAGGCGATTGGCTCGTCAATCGTCGTGGTCGTGATCGTGATCGTGATCGTGATCGTGATCGTGATCGTGACCGTCGTGAAGATGACCGAGTGGGGCCGTCGACCCCGATGGGTCCGGGACGGATTGCACGGCCACCCGCCCACCAGTCACACGCTCGACTGACGAGGCCGACGCCGACCGGCGCCACGCCTCCTCGGCCCGCGAGACCACCTCGCGCAAGGGGACACCTATCTGGCGGGCGACCCGCACGGCGTCGTCGTGTTCAATCTTGACCCGTCCGGCACTCACCTTCACCCGGATGGAACGACCGTCGACATCGACATGGTCGGCGGCGCGCGCCTGAGGCCACCGTTCGAGGGTGTGACCCCGCACACCGAGCGACCCGGTCTCGCGGGTGAGTACCCCGGCGATCTGGCCCGCCAGGGCCGGGTCGGCCAGCGCGCTGACGGTGTGCGCGGGCCGGCCCTTCTTCATGACGATCGGGGTGATCCATGCATCGTGAGCACCGGCCGCCAACAACTCGGCGACGGTGTGGGCCAGCGTCTCGCCGGTGGCGTCATCCACATTGGCTTCGACCAGCACGACGGGCTGGCCCGTCGTGAGATCGGCGGCGCGCTCTCCAATGACCACCTGCGTCAGGTTGGGTCGCTCGCCCAGATCTGCCGTCCCGGCCCCGAAGCCGGAGCGTTCGATGGTCATGGCCGGCATGGGCCCCCACTCGGTGACGAGAGCGGCTAGGAGGGCGGCGCCGGTCGGCGTCGTCAACTCCACGGGCACGTCGAGCTGGTAGGTGGGAGCGCCGAGCAACAGCTCCACCACGGCCGGGGCGGGGATAGGCAAGAGCCCGTGGGCGCTGCGCACCATGCCGATGCCATTGGCCACCGCACTGGCGTCGATCTCGTCCACGCCCAAGACCTCAAGGGCGGCGCATGTCCCGACCACGTCGATGATGGCATCGATCCCGCCCACCTCATGGAAGTGAACGCTCTCCGGTGGGCGGCGGTGGAGCTTGCCCTCGGCCCGGGCCAGCACTTCGAATGTGGCCAACGCGCGCTGACGGATCCGCTCGGGGAGGCGGGCCTCTTCGACCATGCCGGTGATGTGGGCCGCGGTGCGCACCACCGAGCTGGCCTGGGCATGGACGTGGACCTTCGTCCCTCCGATGCCCGTGCGCATGACCGGTTCGGCCTCGAGTCCCCATCCACCGATGGGCAGGCGCTCACATAGCGAGCGCACCTCATCGAGGTCGGCCCCGGCATCGATCAACGAACCGAGCGCCATGTCTCCCGCGATGCCCGAGAAGCAATGGAACCAGGCCACCCGCCGCGCGAGCGCCTCGCCGGGGTCACCCACGAGCTTCGACCCGCACCGGAAACAGCCGGGCGATGGCGTAGGCGGCGCCGAATCCGTTGTCGATACCCACCACCGTGATGCCCGACGCACACGAGCTCAACATCGCCAATAGGGCGGTCACCCCTTCGAAGGCTGAGCCGTAGCCGGTGCTGGTGGGCACCGCTACGACCGGGGCCCCGGTGATGCCCCCGACAACGCTGGCCAGGGCGCCCTCCATTCCGGCGACGACAACGACCGCGTCGGCCGTGGCCAGCTCGTCGGCCGCGTCGAGCACGCGGTGGAGGCCGGCCACACCCACGTCGTTGATGCGGAGAGGGCGAAAGCCGTGCGCTTCCAGGACAGCGGCGCATTCGTCGGCCACGGGAAGATCCGAGGTGCCAGCCGTGACCACGATGACGCGCTCGCGGCGGTCGGGCATCGGTCGCCACACGAGGGTCGCGCCGCGGCGAACTCCGCCGGGATTGGCCGCCAGGGCCGCCTCGGCCTGGACGTCATCGACGCGGCTGACGAGGACGGCGGCTCGACCGGGAGCGGCCAGGAGCTCCCCCACGATGGCCGAGATCTGAGCGGGTTCTTTGCCGGGTGCGTAGACGGCTTCGGCCAGTCCCAGGCGCAAGGATCGGTGGTGATCGACCCGAGCGAATCCCAGATCGGCGAAGGGCAGGCGCCGCAGCAGGCCGACGGCGTCATCGGGCGAGGTGGTCCCGGCGCGCACGCCGTCCAATAACTCTCGAAGGGTCGCTTCGTCCACCTCACTATCCTGGCCGGTCGTGACCGAATCCGCCGCATCTCCCACTGCCTCGCCCGAACCATCGACGGGCCGCGTGGGCTTCTTCGGACCGGTCGGCACCTTCACCGAGCAGGCCCTCTACACCCAGCCTGATCTGGTGACGGGCGAGGTCGTGGCCTACAGCTCGATACCCGAGGTGTTGTCCGCCGCCGAGCGAGGCGAGATCGACCTGGGTTTCATCCCCATCGAGAACGCCATCGAGGGTTCGGTCAACGTCACCCTCGACATGCTGGCCTTCGATACTGAGTTGCTGATCGAGCGTGAGGTCGTGATTCCGGTGAGCATGTGCCTGCTCGCCGTGCCCGGCGTAGAACTGGCCGACATCACCACGATCATGTCGTTCCCCGTGGCCCTGGCCCAATGCCGTTCCTTCCTGGCCGAGAACCTGCCCGGCGTGGTCACCGAGGCGGCCAACTCGACCGCCGATGCCGCTCGGGTGCTGGCCAAGAGCGGCGATCGCCACACCGGGGCGTTGGGTACGGCCCGGGCCGCGGAGGTCTACGACCTGGCGATTGTGGCCGAGGGCATCGAGGACCACCCCGAGAACGAGACCCGGTTCGTCGCCGTCGCTCCGGCCGGCATTCCCGCCTCGACCGGTCACGACAAGACCACCATCGTGGTGTTCCAACGGGCGGA
>Ga0075018_10000157_pt1 | contig 18008 bp, 22 predicted proteins | sample ColStrG_CSR_2014_FD_71471 | JGI IMG/M metagenome (GOLD analysis project Ga0075018, IMG submission 71471) | Freshwater sediment microbial communities in response to fracking from Pennsylvania, USA - Cold Stream Run_MetaG_CSR_2014 | ecosystem: Environmental > Aquatic > Freshwater > Creek >... | reverse complement strand
CATAACCGCTGCGCGCGGGATTGGTCCCGCGCTTGCCATTTTCGCGGGGTGGAGCAGCCCGGTAGCTCGTCAGGCTCATAACCTGAAGGTCGTAGGTTCAAATCCTACCCCCGCAACCAGCTTTACTTGCTGAGCAATTTCAGCCACATCGGCCGTCCCCCAGGGGCGGCCTTTGTGTTTCGGCAGGCTACGCTGGCCGGGGATACCTGCATTCGGCATGGCTCGCGCGACAGCCCCGCCGGGGCCTGCCGGTGGAGCTTTCCCATGGGCGATGGCTAGGATTCCGGCTAGGTCCCCATGGACGTCGATGACCAGCCTGCCATCCTCGGGCGTCAGGACGATTTTGCTGACGAGCGATCGAAGACGCTCGGCGGCTTCCGCTCGGTCGGCTCCCTCTGTGTCGCCCAGCGCCGAGTGCAGGGCCGCCACTTGCTCTCGATAAAAGGTCGCCATTTCAGGGTGGAGAACCGGCGGGGGCTCCGCCGCTTCGATCAGGACACGCTCCAGCTCCCCCTTGCGTGCCTCGAGCTCAACCATCTTGGCGTTGATCCTCTCGGCGGCTCCGCCTTTGAGGATCAGGTCCAGCAGCGTGTCGAGTTCACGGTCGATGCGCTTAACCTCCGACCGCGCTGCCTCCAGTGAGGCGCGTCCCTGCATCCGCAGCCGGTTCATTTCGCGGGTGAACTCGTCGCAAAACTCCTTGAAGAGTGCCGGATCCATCAGCTTGCCCTTGAGGGCGCCGAGCACCCGTGCCTCAAGCTCGGTTCTCTTGATGGCGGTTCGACTGCTGCAACTGCCCTTGTTGCGGGCTGTCGAGCACCCGAGGTGGGTCGCCGAGATCATCGAAAAGCCGCCGCCACACAAGCCGCAGCGCGCGAGTCCGGAGAGCAGATAGCGCGCGCGGCGGCGCTCCCAGATGCCATTCTCGCCACTGGTCTCCGCGCTCTGCTTCACCATCTGCTGTCGCGTCTTCACCGCGTTCCAAAGGTCCTGCTCAACGATCCGTAACTCTGGGACCTCCTGGACGACCCATTCTTCACGGGGGTTGAGCCGCGAGACCCGCTTGCCGGTGTCCGGGTCTTTTATGAACCGCTGCCGGTTCCACACGATCCGGCCGACATACATCTCATTGTTCACGATCCCGTTGCCGCGCTTGGGGCTGCCGTAGATCGTCGTAAAGCCCCACGCTCGGCCGGCTGGTCCTGGTACGCCAGCGCGGTTCAGTCGTACGGCGATCTGCTTCGGAGACACTCCCGTTGCGTACTCGCGAAAGACCCGCTTCACCACCTCGGCTTCGATACGATTAATCGTGCGGTTGCCGCGAACGGGCTCGCCCTTCGCGTCGAAGCTCTTTACCACATCATAGCCGTAGGAATTGCCGCCGCCGGATTTCCCGTCCTCGATCCTTCCCCGCAACCCGCGCCGGACCTTGTCCGCGAGATCCTTGAGGAAGAGTGCGTTCATCGTGCCCTTCAGCCCAACGTGCAAATGTGTCACGTCGCCTTCGGAGAGCGTGACCATTTTCACGTTCGCGAAGGAAAAACGCTTGAAGAGGCCGGCGATATCTTCTTGATCGCGCGAGAGTCGGTCCATCGCTTCGGCGAGGACGATGCCAAAACGTCCGCTGAGCGCATCCGTAATGAGCGATTGGATGCCTGGGCGCAGGAGGGACGCGCCTGAAATGGCCTGGTCCGAATATTCCTCAACGATGTGCCAGCCCTGCTTTTGCGCGTGGGCCCGGCATATGCGGAATTGATCAGCGATCGAAGCCTCGCGCTGGTTGTCGGAGGAATAACGGGCGTAGAGCGCGACCTTCATGGCACGAACCTCACGCCCTTCATGGGCGACGTGCGCCGCGTGTCTTGATCGTCTTTTCGTACCATCGTTTCGCCGCGCGTCGGGCGAGCACGCGCACCAGTTCGACAAGACGCGAGTCGGGGAGATCCGTTTGCTGAGGCGCGAGTGTCGAGTCCCGCTCTCCGCGTTGGTCGACAATGCGGGGTCGATATGTTGACTTGCGCATCATGGCGCCGACTGCTGGTCTTGGCATCACTTCCGATGCCAACATCGGCGTTATGGTGCGTTTGAACAACTCGAATCCGAGGCGAATGTTTGGCGGCGTTCGGACGCTCTCGGCGCGCATCTTCGCGCGATTGCGAAAGGGCGCGCAGAATTTCGTCGCGCAAAAACTTGCGCGGTGCGGTTCGGCTATGTTCGCCCGCTTCCCTCAGGGCAAATTGGATGGCACTCATGAGTTCAAATTGAATCCCTTGCTGGACAGTTGTCAATGTTCGGCGAGTCGTAAAACGCATGGACCTCCGCACACCGCAATACCTGTCGGATGCCACCATGCTGTGGCGCTAACAAGGTCTGGTGCGTCCCCTTCGGGCCGGGCTCTAGGCGCGTTCGCGCCCGGAGTCGCTCAACCGATCATGGCTTCCCTCATCACGAGCCAGTCGCGTCTCCGCCCGGTCGGGTGACGATCCCTGACGCAGGGCGGCGCATGCGCCGCTTATAGCGAGCTCCGGCCGGGCGCACTCGATCCCGCGTCCCGCCTTCGGCGGCGCTATGCTGACGCTCCTGCGGGTGCGCCGCGCTGCGCGCCTTCGGCGCCGGCCGGAGCTCGACGGCGCTTCCCGCCCGCTCCACAGAGCGGGCTCCTGGCAGCCTTCATTTTGCGAGTGCAGAGCTGGCACCCTGCGAAAAGCACCCTTCGTACATACATCGATCCTGGCTCGCCGTCCTGCGCCGCAACAGGCGCGCGACCTTTCAGGCGGCGGCTCACGCGCACAGGCGGCGAACTTCCTGCTGGGTTTGCATCCCTCCTGCGCTCGAGATTTAGGCGGCATAGCTTGTGCTTGACGACCGACTCTTCGCTTCCTTATGCCGCCCGCATGATCGAGTCTTTGAACAACTCGTCGGCTTTTATCGTCTCGCCCTTATCGAAGCGGTACACCGATTTGATGCGCACGCCATCCCAGATAAAACGGAAGTGTTCGGCTTGGACGCTTCGCTCTAAAACGTCGCCGTTGAATACGGCAAGACATCTGCCGGACGGACGGACGGGGCAAGTGAATAGAGCACCGTTTTCGCCTGCCTGCAGCAGCTCCTGACCGATCCTCCACCGGGCAGTTTGCGTTAATGTCGGATCGAGACCCTGCAAATCCGCAAACATTCCCGTTACGGCCGTGCACAACACTCTCATGTCCAAATCGAGGGGAGGTTCGTTGGTCCGGGAGAGGAACAGTTCGCGTTTCCTCACCGAGACAGCCAGAGCGGTTTGTAGGGAGTCCGCTAGCTCTAGCGCTCCAAAGAAGGGATCCAGCAGCCATGTCCCCTCGGGATTGAGGTAAGTGAAAGCGGCATGATTCCAATTCTGGAGCTTGGGTGACGATTCATCAACGCCCGCCGTACCAACGAGCCGCTTTTTCGCCTGGATGCGAGGGTTTGTGAGTTCTTCAATGGCAGTAATCGCCGGCAAAGCGTTCTCCGGCGCAACCCGCTCGTACAGGAACACTGGGGGAAAGCGCGATGGAATGAGCCGATACCACGACCCGGCCGGAAGCACAGAGTCGAACTTCAATACTCATCCTCCGCGCTGCCCATCCAGATATCTTCGAACATCGATTAAGTCGGCCATTTTGCCAGTCAACATCCGGTCCAAAGCGCTTTGATCATCCCAATACTTATTCTTCCTTTTTACCCACTCATCCGCGCGCGCTGGATTGGGAATCAGTATGTTTAGACACTTATAAATACCAAAGACGTGGGATATCCGCTCCAGGGTATCTCGGGGAAGGGCGCCGCCCTCTTTCTTCCATTTAAAGAAGGTGGACCGCGCCGGCGACCCCAGCAGCACGATCTGCTGATCGGCGGTCAGGCCCCATGCGACGGCAATCCTTAAAAACGTCTCCAGTGCCGTTCGCTCTAGAACGTCGCGGGGGGCCGCGGCGCCTTGGGGCAACACCATCATGCCATACCTGCTGCCAGTCTGAATTCGGACTTGATTCAGCCAATAAGTCCGTATATGGATTGTCCAGGACCGGACTGATTCGACAGTATCAGTCCGAATAGAGGCTTTCGTCAAGAGTCGGAGTGCCGCCACGGCAAATCAGGAGATGACAATGTCCAAAGTGGACGAGCTGCTGAACGACAAGAACAGGGGGCAGGTGGGCGGCAAGCCCGACAAGCCCGAGACCTACACGTTCTTCGTCGGACGTGAAAAATACGAGACGGATCAGTCGGTTCTCACCGGCTTGCAGATCAAGGCCAAGGTACCCGATTGGGATCCCTCGCACGATCTGGTCCTCGAAGGCCACGGGGATGAGCCCGACCGGGTCATCCGGGACGACGAGTCAGTGTCGCTTGAGAAGGCACACGGCCCGCTGCGCTTCTCCTCGGTCCCGAAGGCCAACTTCGGAGCATGAGCGTGCTAGACGCCCAGATCGCCGATCTGAGCACCCGTTACCCAGGCGTTGAGGCCGCTCGGCTTGCGAGCGGCACCACGATGATCACGGTGCCGGGCGTGCGGCTTCCGAATGGGTGGTCCAAGGATCGGACCGCCATCCGCTTCCTGGTGCCGCCGGCCTATCCGTACGCAGCGCTTGACTGCTTCTGGGCGGACGAAGACCTGCGTCTCGCGGGGAACCGTGTTCCAGCCAACTCAAGCGCTGACAACCCGATTCCCGAGGTTGGAGCCAAGGGACTGTGGTTCTCCTGGCATCTCGCCCAGTCCTGGAATCCTAACCGGGACAGCCTCTCCACCTGGATGAATTCCGTGAATGACCGGCTCCGGCGACTCCAATGACCGGACTCCGCTTTGCCGCTCCCGACTACGACCGGCTCGCCAGGGCTCTGCTCGCCGACGAACAGGAGACCTGCGCCGTCCTGTTCACGCGCAGAGGGGGCTCCGAATCCGCCTGGATCGTCGCGGGTTGGGTGCTCGCTCCAGCCGCCGCATACAGCCATCGAGACACTATTTCAGTCTCACTAAAGCCGTCCTATCTGGTCGACCTCTCCAATCGCGCTCGCAAGGAGAAGCTCGGCGTCGTCCTCGTCCACACGCATCCGCACGCAAGTGGCTCACCGCGTTTTTCGCCCGTTGACGACGAGGGCGAGCGCCCGCTGGCTGAATATTTCCATCGGCGCGCTCCCGGCGCTCACCATCTGGCCTTGGTGATCGGTCCCGAGGGTTGCCGCGCCAGAAGATTGGGGACGGCGCAGGAAATCCCGGTCTGGGAGGTCGGCTCCTGCGCGCGCGCCTTGTTCCACCCGGAAGTGCCGGAAATCAGCTCGCAAGCTCACGATCGGCAAGTTCGGGCCTTCGGCGCCCGCGGACAAGCCATTATCAGCCGGATTACAGTCGGGATTATCGGCTTGGGCGGCACCGGCTCTGTCGCCGCGCAGCAGCTCGCACATCTCGGCGTCCAACGATTCGTCGTGATCGATCCGGACGTGGTCGATGTGACCAACCTCAACCGGCTTGTCGGCGCGGCGCATTCCGATGTCGGCCATGCGAAGGTCGAAGTCGCCGCACGGCAAATTCGGAAAATCAATCCGGCGGCCGAGGTCGTCGCTCTCGCAGCCGACATCGTGGACGAAGAAACCGTTCCCCGTCTCTTCGGGACGGATTTTCTGTTTCTCTGCACCGACTCCCACGCCAGCCGCGCCGTCGTCGGACAACTCGCGTACCAGTTTCTGATCCCCTGCATCGACATGGGCGTCAGCATCACCGTCAGGGAGAATGCGATTTCGCATGTCACGGGACGGGTCCAGATGCTTGCGCCGTCCTTGCCGTGCCTCGTCTGCACCGAGGCGCTTGATGGCGAACAGATCAGGCGGGAACTGCTGACACCGGAACAGCGCGCGGCGGATCCCTACGTGCAAGGGATTCATGAACCGCAGCCAGCGGTCATTTCGCTGAACTCGACGGTGGCCTCCCTTGCGCTCACGATGTTCCTCAGCGCTCTGACGCCGGTGCCCGGCGCGGCGCGCCTTCAATTCTACGATGGTGTGAAGGGGACCGTGCGGCCGGCGACGGCCTCGCGCGTCCCGAGCTGCGTCGTCTGTTCGACGCTCGGTGCTTCGGGAAAGGGAACCGACTGGCCGCTGCCGGTGCGTCCCCATGGGGCGCGGCATGGTTGACGCGCTCCGAGGCAAGGTCCTTTGGTTCGGGAGCCAACCCGGCTCGCACGTCAAGCGCGAGCTGCGCAACAGGCGACTCAGCCCATGGCCGCTGGAGGTTGCGCCCGTGGCCGCCGACCTTAGCGGAGCGCGAGGCGCCGTATTCTCATTCGATGGCTCCAACATAACGGGTTTGAGTGCACTGGCGCTCGAGTTGGTCGCGCCGCTGATCGATCACGGATTGCGCGTCGAGCTTATCGCGGCGGATGACGCCGTGCTCGGACGGGCTCAGGCAGTCCTACGCGGCGTGACCGGCATCAGGAGTGTTCACACGCGGACGGCGCCCGAACCGCACGAAGTCCCGGAACGGCTTGCGCGCCATGACCCGGGGCCGCAGCCGAACACCCGCCTCGACATACAGATGGCAAGCAACCGCGAACCGATCCGTGACCAGGATCGGCCGCTTTTTCAGCGGGCCTTTCACGACTGCTGCAAGATCGTGCTTTCAGAGCTGTCCGGCGGCCGATCGCGCGCGCGCGTCTTTAGCGTGCACGCAACGCTCGACAACTCTGTTGCCGGCGCTTGGCCCCAGCCTCTTTTCATCAAGCTCGACAGTGTCGAGAAGGTGATCACGGAAGATGACAATTATCACGTCTATGCGCCCTTCGTGCCGTTCGGCCTTCGCCCCTCCATTCGCGGCCGGGTTCTCGGAAGCACGCGCGGTCTCCTGGTCGGTGACTTTGCCGATCGCTCAGAATCCCTTTGGGATCTGGTGCGCCGCAATGTCACGTCCTCGGCGATCTCCTCCCTCTTTGAGATCACCCTCGGCGGATGGCGCGCACAGGCCTACGCGATTGACGAGGCAAAGGGCTCCGTTGCTAAGGCTCTGGAGCAAACCAGGTTCTGCACTCCATCGCGCATAAAGACGAGTTACCTTGAGTACGCGAAGAGTCGCGGAAGTCGCGCCACCCCCGACCAGCTATGGACGGCCCTTTGGTCTCTTGATCAGACCTATCGCATTGCGCCAATGCACGGGGACCTGCACGGCGAAAATGTGCGTGTGCGCAACGGCAACGCCATCCTCATCGACTTTGCCTCTGTCGCGCCGGGGCCGCTGACTGCTGATTTGGCCGCGCTGGAAACGTGGCTCGCTTTCGAGCTTCCGCCGGAAGAGCGCGGAGAAGATTACGAAAACGAAGGATGGCGCGTCGTCATCGACCGGCTCTACGCGCCGGCGACATTTCTTCATCCGCCCGAGCCGAGCGATCCGACCTCACCCTATTGCTGGATGATCTCCGCCGTGCGCCAAATTCGTCATCTCGGAATCGCCGTCCAGTCCTGTCCAACCGAGTACCAGACCGCCGTCGCTGTCAGTCTCCTGAGGCGATGCATGTGGGACAATGGATGCGCTGCCGACAAATTCCGACGAGGGCACGGTTATGTCATCGCTGCTGGGTTAACGGCAGATCTCAAGACACGGCTGAGTCCGGCTTCATGAAAAAACCAGCCCGAGAGGTCAGGTTGCGCGCCGAAGTCCAGCACCGGCACGACGGGGAAGCGTTGCTGCGGACACCTGGAGATGCCGTGTTGGTGCGCAGAGGCCAGCCGCGGTCGCTACTTATCGCCTGTCCGGACGGTTGCGGTGAAACTTTGGCCGTAAACCTCGATCCCCGTGCAGGGCCGGCTTGGCGCATGTACGGAAACGACAAGGCGGTCAGCCTTTCACCATCGGTGTGGCGCCAAGGGGGGTGTGAGAGTCATTTCATCGTCTGGCGCGGGCGTATCATCTGGTGCGGCCGGTTTGAGGACGAAAACCAAGAGCCCGCCTACGATGCGGCCCTTGAAGCCCAGGTGCTGGCGGCGATGGACATCTCAAGATTTCGCTCCTCGCGCGAGTTGGCCGAGCAGCTCAACGAAATTCCCTGGGACGTCTCGCGCGTGGCGCGAAATCTGGTTGCCAGCGGCCTGGCGGAAACCGGCAGCGGCGGACAGCTTGACAGCTTTCGTAAATTTGCACGGCCGGCTCCCGCACAGGCGGCGCCACGGCCCGGCTTTTGGAGGTGTTTCTGGCAACGTTTATTTGGCGTCAAGCAGTAGCCCGCGGCTCGCCGACGTTCATCGTGCACCTACTCCGCCCATCCGATCCCTGGCGCAGGGCGGCGCAAGCGCCGCGCATAGGGAGCCTCCGGCCGGGCGCACTCGATCCCGCGTCCCGCCTCCGTCGGCGCTATGCTGACGCTCCTGCGGGTGCGCCGCGCTGCGCGCCTTCGGCGCCGTCCGGCGGCTCGACGGCGCTTTCCGCCCGCTCCACAGAGCGGGCTCCTGGCAGCCTTCATCTTTACCCGTGCAAGGCTCGCGTCTTGGGCAACCTCTCCGACCCCGGCTGCATTTGATAGCAGCGTGCCGCGGGATGTCGTCAGGGAGCGTGGCCACCGCCGCTCGATCAATCCGCGATGCTTATCGGACCTGCAGACTTCGAATCTGGGGGTCGGGGGTTCGAATCCCTCCGAGCGCGCCAGTTAACAAACTGAAACCGCTGGTTTTTCTCCTCCAACGCAAAATCGCCCCAGACTAAAAGCGCCGTTTAGTCTGGGATTTAGTCTGGGGAAGTTTTCTCGACCATCTTTGCAGGCATATTTTCTGGCGCGTCCCCTTCGGGCCGGGCTCTAGGCGCGTTGCGCCCGGAGCCGCTCAGCCGATCACTCGTATTGTCACCCCCAGCACGAGCGTCTCCGCCCATTCGGGTCACGATCCCTGACGCGGGGCGGCGCACGCGCCGCGCATGGAGAGCTCCGGCCGGGCGCACTCGGTCCCGCGCCCCGCCTTCGGCGGCGCTATGCTGACGCTCCTGCGGGTGCGCCGCTCTGCGCGCCTTTGGCGCCGGCCGAAGCTCGACGGCGCTTCCCGCCCGCTTCACAGAGCGGGCTCCTGGCAGCCTTCATTTTGCGAGTGAAAGGCCTGGCGCCTTGCCATTTTACGGCGGCCACCCCGCCGCATTAGCAAAGGGCGCGCCATGCTATCGAGAGCGGGGCCACCCGGCATGGCTTTACTGATCCGGTGGACAAGCAACATAAGCGCGCTCGCGACGACCGTCGCCGAACGCTGGACGGTGGGCTGTTGAAACACTATCGGCCATTCTGTCTCAGGCGAGGCGTCTATGCGTCCGCATGCCGACGTCGGGATGAGCCTGTACGGGCCGTGGTTGGCCCTAAGGAGCGCGCATTTGCTGCGCGGATGTGGTCCGGCCAACTGTACCTTTGGGCTACGCGGGTAACGCATCTGAAGAGTTACTCCGGAGCTGTGCTTCATATTGTTTGTTTATTGCGGCATCTCTTAATGTTTCGTCGCGCGTTCGATAATCACCAGGGAATCCCGTGTAGATCGGCATTAGGGGTAACTTCATCCACAGGCCCGCGTACCAATCCTTATATTCGAATTGCGAAAAACTGGTGATCTCACAAACCTGTTGTCGGGCGGGTCGGAATCGCCCAAGGTCATCACGCAGCCGAAGGGTGGAAAGGTGATTTCGGCAATAACGTCGATGCTTGAGTTGCCGCTGCCAAGCCCGCGTAAGACGCCTGTCGCGCCGATGGCGCGAAAACGGCCGGATAATGTGTAGAAGACATACACGCGCACCCTCGAAGGCAAATCTCGCGACTCGCGGTTAAGAACAAATCGCACCAAATCGGTATTGAGCTTTTGATACTGCGGACTATTCGCGCTAAAGAACATGCAAATGATCTGCTTCAGCACCCGAAGCGGGAACAGATTGAACGGATATCCGAGTGAAGGTTTGCCGCGCGTCTCAATGATGAGCTGCATGGCCTGACTCGCCCATTTTGCATAAGCTCCTCCATACCAGGCACCGGTGTCGGAGTTGCACTTTTCGCAGAGAGTGTGCGCTCCCGCTCCCCGTTGTTGGATTTTGCCCTTAATCTCGTCCGGGTTCTCGCTGCAAAGGAAATCTTCAAACGCCGTGCGAAGGACCGGGCGATCATTGAATGCAGCCCGAGGCGGCACGTGCTCAAAGGAGAGTTTCTTATCCTGGCCGCAGATATGACATATGCCAAAAACAGATTCGGTCATCGGTGGTCACACCATTCGATTCGACCCCGGCGAAGCCAGAAATGACACCCGCATCCTTCCCTTCGCCATACGGACGGAGCAAGCGATACTGTTCCGTCGGTATGCTCTGTGAGTTGCCAGACAGGCGCTGTATCGGGAAGGAGATTCATATGCAGAACCTGCCCGCAGCCGCCAGGGCACGCCATTGCGGCTGCCCAGGCTCGGCCGGTATCTTCGATCACATAAAGGGCCCGGGGCGCGAAACGGTCCGGTTCGTCATCGACGCGTTCGATTCGGAAGGGTTCATCCTCAAGCGGCCTCCCCCTGACCCAGGCCAAAAAAGCCGACCATAACCTAGCGATGGCGCGCAGGACGGTCATCAACTGGGTCATGCTGTCTCCGGATCGCTGAGTTCAGGTAAATTCAGGAGGGGCGTAACGTCACCCTTGCCGACTTGGCGGCTCATGTAGCGGCAGACCGCTGCCGGTTCGGTCTCGGGATAGAAGGCCATCTCGCTCAGGCTCATTCCGATCTTGGCGTAAGCGCGATTTGGGTTCTCACGAAACCCATTCAGCCGGGCGATCAGTTCATTGACTGCAAGCCCGGCGAATTGTGTGTTGACGCTGATGACCGCCGGGCGGTTTTCTTCGACACCTTTGATGTATCCAGCCTTGCGTTTCTCCTCGTAATAGACCGGATTCTGGCGTTTCATGCCTTCAGCTTGAACGTCCTCAAGCGTGATCGCGCCGCGGCTCAAGAGGGACGATCCGTCCGGCTGTAGGTAATGCAGATAGCCGCAGACCTGGGTGATCTCACCGTCCTCGCCGGCTTCGAGCGTCACGCCAATATCGATGTAGGGCAGGATGTAAAAGTTCGCGAGCAGGTTCAGCAAAAACCGTCCTTCCGCCGTGTCCATGCAACCAGATACCACGTCGCAGCCAGCAACGGCACGCACGGCCTCAGGGGTGTAGAGATTGACGGGGTATCGTTCGACAACGGTGCCGAGCCCAATACGCTCGATCGCATCGCCAAGCACGTCAACCTTAAAACGTCGCGCCTTCGCGTCCTCAATGGTCGCGTAGAGGATCCGATTGAGATTCAACTCGTGGACCCGGTCGGGATCGACGATCACGATGCGGCCCACGCCGAGATGCGCCAATTGCGCGATGGTCGGACTGCCAGTGCCAGAGGCGCCAACCACGGCCACCGAAAGCTCGCTCAGCGCTCGTGTGGTGCGCGCACCGAAAGCCTTTGCGTGGCGCTTAGTGAATTCCGGCAGGTCCGGCGGGCGCTCATGGCCGAAGTCATGCGGACGCCAAAAGTGGAGATCGTCGCCGACAACCGTGACGAGGCGCAACCGCTCGAACACGCCCCGCGACGAGACAGTCCGGCCGAACATGCGCCCGTTGGGCAGCATGACCGCGCTCGCATGCGGCACATCGGCCGCTATCCAGCCGTCGATGCACGGGAAGAGATCGCCGTCTGACTGATCGTCCTGCCATGAGAAGTCGGAGTAGCCGCCGGGATGGGAATGGACCTTGACCATGCTCAGGCCAAGCCGATCGGCCTCTTGAAGCCACGGCTCCATGATATCGGTCGGCCATACGATCGAGACGGGCGTCCGCTCGATACACGCCTTGTGGGGGATAAGGTGGATCGTCCGCGCCAAGAGCTTGTGCCGTTTGGCGCCAGCGCTGCGACCGCACAGCAGGATGGCGGCGGACTCGTTGCCGTCGCCCGAGAATAAATGGAGACCGAGCACCGCGTGCTGCTTCTCCGTCAAGCTGAGCGTTACGTCCATGCCGTCACCGTTTGAGTTCATCGACCAGCCAAGCCCGCATGTAGAAGTAATGGCTTTCGAGATTGTCCTCGCCAGGCAGCCACGGGTTGTCGGGGTTGCGATGCCGTGACCAGCCTTGCCAGGCTTTGCTGTCGATGTTGGCCCGGCTTTCCGATCGACAGGGTGCGGTGCCGTTTGCTCGAACGAGCGGCGGATAGAAGTACGCCATGTCCAAGGGACCCGGCGGGTATCCCGGCGCCATCATGACTGCGACATCGACGCTGGAGTGATTGTAGCCGGCGGGAACATCCTCGCCGTACACCAGCACCCAACGCTGTCCCGCTTCGATTACAGCCTCCCAAGGGAGGGCAAGGCCGTTGAGGAAGGCCTCGTCCTCCAGCGGCAGCCGAAACTGCCGCCGGAGATTTTGCGGATCAGGTGCAGCCATTTGATTAGCCGTCCTGCGCCGTGCGGGGCATCGCCCGAAAGCGCTCGACGCCTGGGGCGCGTAGATCGACCTCATCGTTGAGCGCGATCGGCTTGAGCACCCCTCCATGCTCGACCTGGCGCAGCGTGTATTTCTCCGGCGGAACCTTCCCGGCCAGTTCGAGGATGCGTCGACCAGTGATGATCGGGTCCGTCACCTCGATACGAGTCTTGCCGACCCGGAACGCGTAGACCTTTGCTCTCGGCTTGCGCTTGAGCGTCGCCGCGTACGCCTCGATCTCGATGAGTTCGAGGATTTCCTCTTCGAGACGCTCGATTTCCTCGAGCCTCTCGACAATCACCTCTTCGTCAGGGGATGCTCCCTGGTGCTCAGCTTCCGTCTGCATTTTTGTATCCTCTGTAAAGGCGATCCCCGCCGACCTCTGGGGGGTCTGCTTCTTGATATATTAGCTAGTTTATAGCTATTCAATAGCTGTGAAATAGCTTTTTTTTATTGACATCGTGGCTATTTTGCATTATATAAAAATGCAGTAATGGAGCGAGGACGGCGCATGAATACCGGTAAAAAGACGATGACACTCAATCTAACGGAAGCGGAGATGAGTGTACTTGAAGACTTATGTGCCAAAAAGGACCTGAGCAAGACGTCGCTTCTGCGCCAGGCACTTCGCCTTTACCAGCTGGTTGAGAGTCGTCTGGAGTCCGGCGGCAAACTATTCTTCGAGGACGACAAGACGAAGGAAAAGGCCGAGGTGATGATACTATGACCGTTACCGTCTCACCTGTTTTTCTTTTGAACTCTGCGACTGGGCAGGCCGAGGCGGCAGAGCTATGGGACGCCATTACTGAAACGCAGCTCGCCGATTATGAAGGCGAGTGGCTTCCTGAGCAGTTTAAGGCGGTTCAGCGCCTCAAACGAGCTGGCGTTGAACGTAAGCACTGGCCTCAGAGCCGACACTGGGACTGGCGGCGCAAGACGGCTGCTTTGCAAGGGATGCTTGCGAACCCCGGTTTCAGCGTCGTTTGCGGGGACCTCACGCAAGGCATGATGCTCGTCGACACAACGATGAAACGCGCTCGCATAGACAGCCAAAAGGGCAAGAACTTGGTTTATGTCTCGTTCGTTGAAAATGCGCCGTGGAACCGAAAAGAGCTTCTATTCGATCCTCCTCGATATCGCGGCGTCGGAAGTGTGCTCATGCGTGCCGCAGTAGAATTGAGCAAACACGAGGACTTCAAGGGGAGGATCGGACTCCATTCTCTGCCACAGTCCAACAGCTTTTACGCTAACACCTGTGGCATGACAGATTTGGGTCCTGATCAAGACTATCAGGGGCTCCGCTACTTTGAAATGACACCCGAGCAAGCGGAGGCCTTTATCGCGAAAGGAGGTAGAACATGAGGATCGAAATGACGAAGGATTGGTGTCTCCGGATGGCTCAGCTTGAGGCTGATGCCGAGATCGGCGCCGGTCTGCTCGCGATCGATCCGGTATTCGACAGCGGAGTTGCTCCGGTTGAGACATCAGAGGAGACGAGCGTTGCATTTGGCCGTTTCGTGCGGCTGATGCGTCGCAGTCGCGGCCTGAGTGTTGAGAAGCTAGCGGAAGATGCCGACGTTGAGGTGGTTGAACTCGTTACCATCGAAGAGAACAGTCAATACAAACCCGAGCTACGAACGGTGTACCAGCTCGCAAATTTCTTCGGTGTTCAGCGCGCCAACCTCATGCAAGTGGCTGGTCTTACCGCAGCAAGGGATAACCGCCTTACCAGCGAAGCTGTACGCTTCGCTGCGCGATCGGAGTCAGTTGCGGCATTGACCTCCGAAGAACGCAGTGCGCTGGAGGCCTTCATTTCTGTCCTGAGTGAACAGAAATAGGGACGTTGAGTGGCCAAGAACTACCTTGTGAAGGAGAAAACCGCCCAGGATATTGACGGGCGCATCGAACGCGTGTTGCGGGGGCTTGGAAATCCTGAGCCCCCGCTTCGCTTGCCGGAAGTACGAGACCTCCTGAAGCTTGACTTATATTATTATACTGCGGACGATCCTGGTCTGATACGCGAAACGGTATCGCGCATCCGCGTAGCAACAATTCAAGTTTATCAACGACCGATGCTCTTGCTGGATGCAATCAAAAAATTGTCCCTTCAAGCGCTTTACCTTCCCGATCGCAGGCGCATTTTTCTTGACGGTTCGTTACCTCAAAAAAAGCATCGCTGGAGTGAGGCCCATGAAGTCGTACATGACCTGATCCCTTGGCATGCCGATGTCATGCACGGCGACAACAGGCAGACCCTTACTCCGGACTGTGAGGCACAGGTGGAGGCTGAAGCGAACTATGGAGCTGGACGTCTGCTATTTCTACGCGACCGATTTGTCGTCGAAGCTAGGGATCTCCCTATTGCCATTGCCTCCGTCCAGTCTCTCCATCGCGATTTTGGCAATACAATCTCCAGCACGCTCTGGCGTTTCGTCGAAGCCGCCGGCGTTGACCGCCCTCTGGTCGGAATGATTACCTGTCATCCTCACCGCAGCCGCCGACCGAGCGATTTTGATCCAGCTAAACCATGCCGTCACTGCATACAATCAGGAGGATTCGCCAAGCGGTTTAGCCGAATATCCGAGCGCGAGCTCTTTGCCGCGGTTTCCTCCTACTGCGGCGCGCAAATGGGCGGCCCGCTCGGAATGGCGGATTTGGTTCTGACAGACGACAACGGAGATGAGCACGTCTTTTCGTTTGAGAGCTTTTTCATCAAGTACAAGCCCCCGGCGCTGGGTGAAGCCCTCACCCTTGGCGTCTATACGCGCCCAAATGTCCGAATTGTAACGGCGTGATCTTTGGTGCGCCGGAGCGCCTGAAACTTGCCGCCCAAGGAGTTCTGAACGGAAGGCCGCAATGTGGTCAGCAATAGCCAGTGTCATTCTTGGTGCTCTTGGATGGGCGGGCGCCAGGCTTCTTTTTGAGCCGCTAAAGGAAATCGTGGATCTCCGCCGCGAGGCGCAGGAATGCCTGATCGTCTTCGGAAATCTATCCAAAGACGCACCACCGGATGACCGCCGCGCCGCAGCGGAAGCCTTTCGCCGCATTGGCGCAGGCCTGGTCTCGCGATACATCGCCGCTTGGCCGTGGGTTCAATGGTTTTGCGATCAGTGTCTTCGGTGGGACATTCACAGCGTGGGCGCAATGTTAGTCGGCATCGGAAACACAACCCGAGATGAAGGTTTTAGCCACGCTAATGCATCTGCGACCGTGCCGCTTATTCGAACTTGCTTACGGCTTCCCACCCCGGAACAACCACCTATGATCCGCGAGCTTATGGCGCATGCCGCTCAACCGGCACCTATCAACCCGGGAAGCCAGCTGTGATCGCATCAAGTCATCTCAGCGCCAACGGTGGAACAGGTTGCGGCGTCACGCGAAACTGCAATCTCCCTTTGCTGGGCCGAATCGGCCCAGCTGAGGATAGCGACGGGCTCGAATCGGATTATCCCAGCTGACGCAGGGCGGCGCACGCGCCGCGTAGGGAGACCTACGGCCGGGCGCACTCGTTCCCGCGTCCCGCCTTCGGCGGCGCTATGCTGACGCTCCTACGGGTGCGCCGCGCCGCGCGCCTTCGGCGCCGGCCGGAGCTCGACGGCGCTTCCCGCCCGCTCCATAGAGCGGGCTCCTGGCAGCCTTCATTTTGCGAGTGCAAGGCCATCCGGCCGCATCAGCAAAGGGCGTGCCATGCGGTGTGGAAATCGCCGGCAGCGGTTCGACCAAGCCGCGACGCCCCCAGACCAATAAACTATGAATCTCGGTCAGAGTTCGAATCTCTTCGGGCGCGCCAGCGCAGCATAGTCTTCGCCTGCGGGGCCGATACGCCGTAACAGCGACTGCAGCTGGTTGATGGCCCAGCTGGGGGCCGGCCGGCGATTGCTCGACCAGGTTTTCACAGTGTCGAGCCTGGTCTCGTGGACGTGTTCGGCGGCCTCGGCCTCTGAGATGCCGCAGGCATCGCGCATTAAATCATAGACGCTAGTCATGATAGGTGGGGTGCTCTCATCCGAACCGCGGCAGCCCAACTGCGTCAATGAAATGGATACGGGCTGCCGCAAGCTGTTGACGCTCGCCCAATGCGATCGCTCGGCTGCCATGTCGGCCGTTGAAGGACAACGGCTGACCGCGTAGGAGAGATCATGTCGGAACTGTTTTGAGATCGGGGCGTCTGTCACGATCGTTTCTCACGCGCGCGCCGATGTGACGCGGCTATCAACACCTTGCGAGCCTTCTTGATTTGCTTGCCCGGTATCTTGTGAATGGAAATGATCTTTGCTTTCAGGCAAGTATATGAAACACCGGACTTGCAGTCAGGATCCGGTTTGATATCCCCGTCCGGCTCTACCTCATAGACGATAGGTTCTGGACGACCGGAGGCAAAAAGCTGGGCGTCAGTCAGTTCAGTGCTGACGTAAACGCGATCTTTCCGATGAACCTCTTGAGCTCCGAAGTCGGACGCTGATTCGCTTCCAGTCTCTGACGGAGGCAAGACATATTCACCGACTTTCAAGCCGCGATTTCCACCGTGGAAATAGCGAACGACACGCGTCTCGCCTTCTTGCGTCAGATCGTTTGCCATGAAATTCCACAGCCGAAATCAAAGTTTTGGTGCCGAAAGCCGCTGTCCTTGCGGGCACCTTCCTCGTTTCGGCACCCTCCATCGTACAACCTTCCGCGTCGAATGTCTCTTCGTCTTCCCCATGTGCGCCGCTGTCGTCGGATTAAAAACTGACGCCTATTCGGCGTCCTCTTCGTCGCTCTCATCGCCTTGTAGGCGCGGAAATCCCGCCGCTACGTGGCGACGATTTGGTGGTGCAGCGAACCATGCGACGCGAATGCGGTCTTGCGATCGCGCTTGCGGCGCTTCGCGCTTCGGTTCGCGTCTATCCACGCGGACATGGCAGCCGAGTTGGCCTTGGCCTCCTCGGGAATGACGACGCCTTTCCCCTGCGCGATCTTCTTGGCGTACAACATCTGGGCCGGGCTTACCGGTTTGGAGTCGAGCTTCCCCGGCGTTTCACCCTCGGCTTTCTTGGGCGCGTGTTCGTTGAGAAATTTTCGGCAGATCGATATCGACGTCTTGTAGCCGGGCGGAGGCTTGATGCTCTTCTGCCGGGCGAGGCTGTTGGCAAAGCGTTTCATCGCAGGCGTCGGCGGAAACGATCCGGGGCCGGGGCCGACCGCAGCGCCAAGCAAGGAAGGCCCGCCGGCGGCGGCGCCTTCCTTGAGCTTGCCGATGATTCGCTCGGCGACGCTGCACACTGCGTCAATCGCGCCGACCATCTCCTGCTTGCCGACAACGACATCGTCGAGCAGGCATTCAAGTTGCGCCGTCACCCCCGGATCGACCAGGGCCGGGTCGGCCTGTTTGAGAACACCGAACAGCAACAAGCCGGCCTCGGTCGGCACGATGTGCTTTCCCTGGGCAATCAAGAAACCCTGTTTCTTCAGCCCGCCGATGATCTCCGCTCGGGTCGCCGGCGTGCCAATGCCCTTGGCCTCCTTCAGGCGCTCCCGCAGAACTTCATCGTCAACAAAGCGCCAGGCATTTTG
>Ga0075018_10000154_pt1 | contig 18117 bp, 17 predicted proteins | sample ColStrG_CSR_2014_FD_71471 | JGI IMG/M metagenome (GOLD analysis project Ga0075018, IMG submission 71471) | Freshwater sediment microbial communities in response to fracking from Pennsylvania, USA - Cold Stream Run_MetaG_CSR_2014 | ecosystem: Environmental > Aquatic > Freshwater > Creek >... | reverse complement strand
TCGACGTCGGAGCTCTATGGCAAGGTCCAGGAGGTGCCGCAGCGCGAGACGACGCCGTTTTATCCGCGTTCGCCCTATGCGGCGGCGAAGCTCTACGGCTATTGGATGACCGTGAATTATCGCGAAGCCTACGGCATGCACGCCTCCAACGGCATCCTGTTCAATCATGAGGGACCGACGCGCGGCGAGACCTTCGTCACCCGCAAGATCACCCGTGCGGTCGCCGCCATCGAGCGCGGCCTGCAGGACAAGCTCTACCTCGGAAACCTGGATGCCAAGCGCGACTGGGGCCATGCGCGCGATTTCGTCGAAGGCATGTGGCTGATGCTGCAGCAGGCCGCGCCCGACGACTATGTGCTGGCGACCGGCGAAACCCATGCGGTGCGTGAATTCGTCGAAAAGGCCTTCGCGCATGTGGGCCGGCGGATCGAATGGCACGGATCGGGCCGCGACGAAAAGGGTTTGGAGGCCGGCAGCGGCCGAACTCTGGTCGAAATCGATGCCCGCTATTTCCGGCCGACCGAGGTCGACTTCCTGTGTGGCGATCCTTCCAAGGCGCGCAGCAAGCTCGGTTGGAGCCACAAAGTGTCGTTCGACGCGCTGGTGCGGGAAATGGTCGAGTCCGATCTCGAGGCAGTCCGGCGCGAAAGCGTGCGTCGCAACCGAGACGACTAGGCCGGTGGTGAGCCCGCTCGTTCCGTTCGATCTGCGTGGCCGGCGCGTCTTCGTTGCCGGCCATCGCGGCATGGTCGGCGCGGCCATCGTGCGGCGGCTGGAATCGGAAGGCTCGACCGTCCTGATCGCGGAGCGAAGCCATCTCGACCTGACGGATCGCGCCAGCGTCGAGGGCTGGCTCGCGAAAGCCAAGCCGGACGTCGTGTTCTTGGCGGCCGCCAAGGTCGGCGGCATTCATGCAAACAGCACCTATCCGGCCGATTTCATCGCCGACAATCTCGGGATCGCTCTTAACGTGATCCGCGGCGCCCACCTCCACGGCGTAAAGAAGCTCCTGTTCCTCGGATCGTCCTGTATCTATCCCAAGCTCGCGCCGCAGCCGATGACCGAGGACATGCTGCTAACCGGGCCGCTCGAGCCGACCAATCAGTGGTACGCGGTGGCGAAGATTGCCGGCATCAAGCTCTGCGAGGCGTATCGTCGCCAGCACGGTGCCGACTTCGTGTCTGTCATGCCGACCAATCTCTACGGGCCGGGCGATAACTACCACCCCGACGACAGCCATGTGCCGGCGGCACTGATCCGCCGCCTGCACGAGTCCAAGGTCGCAAAATCACCGGACGTGACGGTGTGGGGCACCGGCAAGCCGCGGCGGGAATTCCTGGCAGTCGACGATCTCGCCGACGCCTGCGTTTTCGTCATGAAGCACTATTCGGCCGACGAGTTCCTGAATATCGGCACCGGCGAGGACATCACGATCGCCGCGTTCGCGCGGCTGGTCGCCAAGGTCGTGGGCTACACGGGAAGCCTGACATTCGACACGTCGCGTCCCGACGGTGCGCCGCAAAAGCTCCTCGATGTTTCGAAGCTCTCCGCGCTCGGCTGGCGAGCCAAGACGCCGCTGCGCGAGGGGTTGAAGGCGGCCTATGCCGATTTTCTATCAGGGCAAGCGTGAGGAAGGGATCTATGAGCAAGGCCCGCTGTAATTTTGTTGTAGGAGGTTCGCATTGCTCTCCTTATTTCGCAAGCTGACCGCCAAGACGATCGCGGGTCGCTATGCGAACCCGGTGCGCAACGCCGACGCGTCGGTATTCGAGGTCGATCTTTGGATCCTTTCGCGGTTTCTGATCGACCGTATTGTTCCATTGCTCGGAGTTCATCCCTATCCCCTCAACGAACAGCTTCTCATGGTTGCTGCAGCATGCCGGATACGACCCCGCGTCGTCTTCGATTGGGGGACGCATATCGGCGCTTCGGCGCGCCTACTCCACGAATGCAGGAAGGCGTTCGATCTGGACTATGACATCCATTCAATCGATCTTCCGGCAGATGTATCTCATGTTGAACATCCCGGCGAGCAGCATGGGCGGCTCGTACGCGGACTTGCCGGCGTCCACTTGCACCGAGGCGATGGGGTGGCGGTCGCCCTCGAACAGTGGAATCGCCTGGGGCGGCCGTCACAGCCGTTGTTCTTCCTCGACGGCGATCACGCTTATGAGTCGGTGCTTCGCGAGCTCGGCGCCATCTTCGATACGGTTACCGACGCGAGCGTGCTGGCGCATGATACGTTCTACCAATCGGCTGAATCCGGCTACAATGTCGGCCCCGCTCGAGCGATCGAGGATATCGTGGCACGTTTTCCGTCGCGTTTTACCGTGATCAAATCCGGACTGGGCCTGCCGGGAATGACGTTACTGGCCGACTCGGTGGCGCTTGGACGGGCGGCGCAGGTGCGGCTCCAAGAAAAGACGCCCGAGACATGACGACAGCGTCCGTGCCGAGCATGTCCCCAGGCGGGCCTTCATTCTCTGGCAACGACTGCCGGGCAGGGTCTCGTCGGCCTGTTGCGAACCGATCTGTGGGGGGGCCCGAATGGCTGGACGTCAAGCGACGTTATCGGAGCACCTTAGCTTGGTCCGTTTTGGACCTCGATCAGCCTCGCGCTATAAATTGTTCCGGTCGGGATCCTCGGTGCGGGACTGTGGCATCGAGCATACAAGAGTACCTGCAGTTTCCCGTCAGCGGCATGATCGCCTGGTTGCTGGTGTCGCGCCGCGATGGCGCGCCGCAGGAGCTTTCGACGTTTCCAAGTCCATGCGCTCGGTCGGCGCGCAACAGCGCGGTCGCGCGAGCACTATGAAGCACACATCCGGAATTTCTCGCCGGCCGCGGGGAGATGGGCGTCTGACATTCGGCAGCCGCAAGTTCACCATCGCAGCAACCCGCCCTGCCGTTGCCACGCCGTCCCGCTAAGGGTCCACGCTTTGACCGATCAGAATCTCAATGTCGTTGACGTCAGCGACTCGCGCGAAATTCACCGGATGGTTGCCCACTCTGGATTGGACCTATCCTATTTGAAAGACTTGTGGAATTCGCGCCCACTCATCCGGGTGCTAGTCATGCGCGATCTGCGGGTTCGCTACAAGCAAACCTTGCTCGGTTTTGCTTGGGTCGTTCTCCAACCCCTGATGACGGTTCTCGTCTATTCTTTGCTGTTCGGCTATATCGCCCATATGCCCTCGGAGGGGCTGCCGTATCCGATATTTCTGCTGGTCGCGCTGCTGCCCTGGCTGTTCGTCTCGCGGCTCATCAGCGAGGGCGCAAGTTGCATCGCCAGCAACGGCGCTCTCGTCAGCAAGATCTACTTCCCGCGGCTAGTGCTGCCGCTGGTCGTTACCGGTTCGCTGCTGGTCGACCTTATCGTTGGATTCGCCGTCGCGCTCGCTGCAATGGGGATATTCGGCTATTTTCCAGGGCTTCAAATTCTGGCGTTACCGTTCTTCATCATCTTTGCGGTCGCCACGGGGCTCGCGGCGGCGCTGATCATCGCGCCATTCGATGTCCAATATCGCGACGTCCGCATGCTACTCCCGTTTTTGTTGCAAATGATCATGTTCATTTCGCCGATCTTTTATTCAGCGATGGTTATTCCGGAGCGGTTTCGCTGGCTCTTCGATTTCAACCCGATCGCGGTCTTGGCAACCGGGGTGCGATGGTCGCTGCTCAATCATGGGCCGCCGCCGGATTTCGTCACGACTTTGGGATCGGTCGCGCTGGTATTGTCCCTGCTCGCCATCGGCGCTTGGCTGTTCGTAAGAGCCGAAGCGCTGTTTGCTGACCGGATCTGATGAGGGGGTGACAGTGAGCCAGTGGGCGATCGTGGCCGATCGAGTCGGCAAACGCTATCGGATCTCGGAAGGCAAGCGACCGGATACTTTTGTCGAGGCGATAATTGAATCGTTTGGCAGATTCAGTGAAGGAAAAGCTGCAGCCCCTCGATCGTCAACCGAGTTCTGGGCGCTCAGAGATGTCAGCTTTGAGGTCAAAGTCGGCGAACGGTTGGGGATCGTCGGCGCCAATGGTGCTGGAAAGAGCACGCTGTTGAAGATCTTATCGCGTGTGACTGCCCCGACCGAAGGCGAGGCTCGCTTGCGTGGCCGTTGTGCTTCGCTGCTCGAGGTTGGAACCGGATTCCATCCCGAGCTCAGCGGGCGAGAAAATATCTACTTGAATGGCACAATTCTCGGCCTCTCGCGCGCCGAGATCAGCCGGGCCTTCGATTCGATCGTCGATTTTTCCGGTGTCGAGCCGTTCATCGATACGCCGATCAAACACTACTCGAGCGGCATGCAGGTGCGCCTGGCCTTCGCGGTGGCGGCGCAGCTTGAGCCCGATATCTTGATCATCGACGAGGTGCTGGCCGTCGGTGACGCCGCCTTCCAGAAGAAGAGCCAAAAACGTATCGACGAAGCGGCGCGCGAGGGTCGAACCATATTGCTGGTCAGCCACGGCATGGGCTCGGTGCGCAAGCTGTGCGACAAGGCGATCCTGCTGGAGCATGGCACAATCAAATCGATGGGAGCGGCGACCGAGGTCGTCGCGGAGTATATTGGAGGCGCGGTGGAATATGACGCGAGCCCGGTCCAGGAATACCCGGACGATCCGAAGAAGCCCGCCGTGATTCGGCGGGTCGCGGTGGTTGATGAGAATGGGCAGCCGGGGCGCGATTTTGGGCTCGACGTGCCGATATTCATCGAGCTGGATTATCAGATTAAGAAGCCATTGACAGAAGTCATGGTCCTGGTCGCGATCGGCCGCGATGGTAATTATATTTTTCAGACGCACGACACCGATCTTGAAGAATCCCTGTATTTCGAGCGTCGTCCAGGATTCTACCGGGCTTCGATTCCAATCCCGCGACGGTTGCTGACTGCGGGAACCTATACAGTGTTTCCAAAGATTGCGTTCGGTGCCTTGAGCCAATATGGCGAGGACTCGCATCCGGACGCGCTTAGTTTTGTCTTGAACGAGTTTGATCAGGCCGCAGACGTCAGCCGTAAAGGCTGGGCGCACGGGCGCGGGAATTTCGTGATCGTCGAGCCACATTGGAAAATCAAAGAAGTATGATGTTTCACGGCGAGATATCGCTCGCTCTCCGCGACCGGGAATCAAGGCAATTCCGCAAGGTACTTGGAAGATTACAATGTGGATGCGAGGCTCGGGGTTGCTTCGATGAAAACTGAAAGCACTGCGCGAATCGCGGCGGCGGGTCGCTTGACTTCGACAAACACAGGAATCCCGTGGCCGCCGGGCACGGTGCCACCGAGTCGATCCGCTCTCGACGCGAATTATTCAATGTCGAGCACGATGACCGGACAAGAGGTCGCCCGCAACATTGCGGATTATGCGGTGCTGGCGCGACGCATGCACCGGGACCAAGACGCTTTTGTCGATCCCTATACGGGGAAAGTGCGAGCCGAGCTGGTGACCTATCGCCAGCGCTGCCCGCTCTGTGAATCGGAAGAATTTCGCTTTATCTTCGTGAAACATGGTTTTGACCATATGGTGTGCGAGGCATGCGATCTGATCTTCACCCTACAGGTGCTTGATCCCGCAAGAGCCAAGCACCTCGAGTCGGCGGACGATGGCAATACCTACGGTGAGCTCAAGTCCGACTCTTCGATCAGCGCCCGGGATAGAGGCAAGTTCGAGCACGCGTTCGACATCCTTGCCGCCCACGTCCGGCGTCCGATCCACCACGTGCTCGACGTCGGCAGCAATGTCGGAACGTTTCTCGACTGGGCGCGTGAGCGTTACGAGGTCGTCGGTCATGAATATCATCACCGGCTGAGAGCCGGAACCCAGGCAAGGGGCCACCACGTCATCGACGATCCTCTCGAAACGATGACGTTCGACCGACAGTTCGACGTCATCACCTGTTGGGACTATGTGGACCATCTGCTCGACCCCGCCGCGGTGGTCTCGAACCTGACCCGCTGGCTTGCACCCGGCGGCCTCGTCTTCTGGGCAATCAACAATCGCTACAGCCTTTCGGCGCGCATGCTCCATGAGCGATCGCCGATCTTCATCGGTCCGCAGCATACGATGCATTTCGGCGTTCCTCAGCTGGTTCGCTTGATGACGGGCTACGAGCTGGTCCATCATGAATCCTATGTCTCGGAGCTCAACTGGTTGTCGAATTGGCTGAGCTTCAAGGATCCGGAATTCGGCGATGCCCCGTTGATCCGCGATCTCCTGGACCCAGCACGCATTTGCGAGCTGGGCCTGGGCTTCAAAGTCAATGCGGTATTTCGCAAAGTATAAATTGCCATTCGGCTGCAAAATAAAATGTCGCGGACGCCGTGCTTGACATGAGCGACTTGACACAGATTCGGCCCGAAAACGCCGTTGAGGCGCGCACGCTCTGTTTGCTTTGCGGCGGGTCGGTGCAGCCGACCGGCCACGCCTGCGGCGATCGTCCGGAGCTGGCGGTCGGGCGCTGCGAAGGTTGTGGGCTCGTGCGTGTGATGGATTTCAGCCATGTGACCGAATCGCACTACGCGGCGGACGACTATTTCCCGTTCGACGACGCGGCGATCTATGGGCGGGAGGCGCCGTGGAACGCCAAGCGGATCGAGCGTTGCGTCGAGCTGCTGCCGATGGCGGCGTCGCGAAAGGTGCTTGATTTCGGCTGCGGAATCGGCGGCTTTCTCAAACGGTCGCAACAGCACTTTACCGGCGTGATCGGGTTCGATCTGTCCCGGCGGCTGGTGGAGGCACATCGTGTCGCCGGCTTTCCGTGCGTAAGCGATCTGGCCGAGGTGCCGGCCGATATCGATACGATAGCGCTGTTTCACGTTCTCGAGCACGTTCCGCGACCGTGGCTGCTTGTCGCCGATCTGCTGAAACGATTTCCCGCCGTCGATCGCGTGGTGGTCGAGGTGCCTCACACCGGCGAGGCGTTGTTGTCATGGTTCGATAGCGCACCGTATCGATTGAACCACCACAGTGCCGATCACGTCTATTATTTTACACCCGCCACATTGCGTGCCGTGTTGGAAAAAGCCGGACTGAGCGTCGTCGTAGGCACTCAGTTGCAGCGCTATTCCCTCGGCAACACGTTCGGATGGCTGCATTCCGGGTGCGGTGGCGGCCAGAACAGATGGACCGTGTTCAACGAGAAATCGTTTCACGACGCTTATGAGGCCGTGCTCGTCGAGGCGGGAGTTGCGGATTCACTATTCATGATCGCCAAACCCGGGAGGTGCATCGCGTGAAAGTCCTGTTGATCGGTGCGGGGCGCATGGGCACGCGCCATCTCCAGGGGCTCGACGGCGTGGCCTCGGCGTGTGATGTCGTTGATCCGGACGCGAAGGCGCGTGAGGGCGTACGATCGACGACAGGCAAGACTGAAATCAAAACATTCGCGGCTCTCGACGCGGTGCCGGCCGATGCTGGGTACGATGCGGCGATTTTGGCATCGACAGCGACTGATCGGCGTGAGTTGTTCGAAGGCATCGAGCGCCGTGGCGTACCGGCGATCCTTGTCGAAAAACCGATCGCACAGAACCGCGCCGACGCGAAGGCAGTGCTCGATCGGGTGGCGTCCAGCAAGTCGGCGGTTTGGGTTAATCACTATCGGCGTACCTTGTCCGGCTTCGAGCCGCTGCGGCAGGCCGGCGGTCCGTTCGTGCTTTCGATCTCCTCGGGCGCCATGGGCCTTGGCGCCAATGGCGTTCATTGGATCGACTTCGCGATTCATCTAACCGGGGCGAAAAGCGGCAAGCTGCTGTACGGTGAGATCGACGATGCGATCATCCGCAGCGGCCGTGGGCCGTCGTTTCGCGACTATGGAGGGCGGGGGGTGTTCGCCTTCCCGGATGGGTCGCGTCTCATGCTTTCGTGCGCGGCAGGAAGCTCGGCGCCGACTATGATGTCGATCGTGACTCCGACCGCACACTGGATCGTCGATCAGCATGACGACCGGACTTTACGCCATACTCGTGCGTCTGGGGTCGATCACCCGACCTATCTCTACGGTAAGGACTATGGCAGCGAAACAGTTCAGGGACTCGAAGCCGTCGACCTTCCCGGGTTGACGAGGGATTGGATCCGGGCGATCAGCGAGAATCGCGCGCCGCCGCAGCCGCGCGCTGCCGACGTCGCTCTCGTGTACGAGCTCCTGTTCGATCTCCTTGAAACATCGGGCGAGACGCAGTTCACCTTCACCTGATGAGCAACATCCTTATCGCCGCTGTTGCATTAATCGGCCTTCTGATCGCGGCCGAGTTGGCCTTCCGCGTCTGGCACCGGCGCGTTCATGGGCGGGGCTATTTCGTCGCGCTCAAGTTCCGCTGGAATGAAAATCACGTCGTTGCGCACCCGTTTCTTACTTTCGCGTATCGTAAGAACAGCGTGATCGACCAGAATCAGAGGCTACCCTACGCCCTTTGGCCGAACCGCTACTACTCTTTCAAGGAGCCGTTGGTCCTCAATTCCATCGGGCATTTTGGACCCGAAATTTCGATCGAACGCAATCCGGAGTCGCTTCGCGTTGCGTGCCTCGGATCATCCGGTGTCGCCAACAATATCGCAGACGAGGAGCGCGACTATTGCTGGCCGACCATGCTGCAGGACCGCTTGGCGTCGACACAATTGTCTCATAGACACTTCAAATCGGTGGAGGTGATGAACTGCGGCATCGGCGGTTGGACGATGATCGACATTTTCATCGATTTCGCGGTGAATATCGTCCACTACCGGCCGGACTACGTCGTAATTTATCAAGGGCTCAACGATCTTCCGCTGCATTTGATGGACGGCTATGCGTTCGACTATGCTCACGGGCGGCGAAATCTTGGCGAGGCATTGCACGTCATTAAGCGCGGTTATTGGTTTCCGAAGCTGCGCTGGTGGCACAGCTATGAATTCGTCAAAAATCGGCTGGTGGGCTCCGGGAACGTGCGCAATGAGGTGATCGAGCGCGTCGAGATTTGCAAACCGGATTATAGCCGCGCCTACCGTCCGCTGATCGCCGAAGAGAGCGCGCTGCGACACATTCTCATCCTGTGCCGCGCCCATGGCATACGCGTCGTCATCGGCTCCTACGTGTTCTATGATCACAACGGCGCCCCGCGAAACCGAAAGCTTTACGAAGGCGTTCGGCTGGAGAACGCGATGTTTCGGCGTTTGGCGGGCGAGTTCGGTATTCCGTTCGTCGACCTCGACGGATCGATCGCGAAGGATCGGGATCATTTTGTCGATGCCGTCCATTTTGCACCGGCTGGAATGGAATTTGTCGCCGAACGCGTCGCCGACGCCATTCTCGAGGAGGTTGCGCGAGTACGCCCGTTGCGGAGTGTCGCCACATGAGTGGTGGCGTCCTGGCTATTGCGGAGACCCAAGAGCAGGCGGCGTTGGCGGCGGGGCGGTATCCACGAGCGACGATCGTTGCTTTGACGGCGGCCGTCGATGCCTGGCGCGAACGTGAGGGGCGCACCGATCCTACCATCGAGGACTTTCTCGACGAGCGGTTGCTTGGGGAGCTTGGGGCGGGCATGGCCGATGTCGTCGAAGCCTTGTCTGCCCGCGTAAGCGAGCTATCTAGGCCGCTGCTCGGGAAATTCGATCCGCACGAAGACCTTACGCTGCGCGCCTTCTTCCACTACTTGAAGACCCATCTTGACGGCGTGGTCATCCGAGTCGAGCAGGCGTGCGCAGCCGTCGATCAAATGTGTCCCGACAAGGTCCTCGTGTTCGATACCGGCCCTTGGCGCATGACCGGTCTCACTTGTCTTGACAAGTCGGTCCTCGGTCAGACGCAGCACGTCTTAAGACGACTTGCGGAACAGCGAGGAATTGATGTCGAGGTTGTGTCCGAGCAGCGACCAGCTGAGGCCCGTGAAGATGCGCTACCGCGGCTGAAGGTCAGCGAAGGCAGCCAAAGGATGGCTGGGCGGGAGGAGCGGCGAATCTTAGGTCCAAATGCACCACCTGATACGGCGTCCGTGCCTGGAATTCATGTCCGGTTGGTGCGTCGCTTGCGCCGTGAGATTGTGAAACTTCGACGCAAAACCATCGACCGTGGAGCCGTGAAGGAACGCGAGGCGGCCGCGGTCCAGTCCACGGCAGTTGCGTCGCCGCCGCTGGCCGTTGGTGCGGTACAGAGGCCGCCATACTTGGTTTTGTCACTATTTTCCGAGCTTGGGCCCGCTATTGGAGAATTGTGGAAGGCGACTGGCGGCGAGGTCGTCGCGCCGAACGAAATCCCGGGGGAAAACGTCTCCAGTGGCCGAACCGCGGAGCTGCAACGTCTTTGCTGCGAACTCTGGTCGACTATTCGCACCGATAGCGATGTCGGCAACCTTCTGCAGCATCGTGGCGTAGATATTCGTAACGAGATGTTCGCTCAGCTCGAACCCTTGGTATGCGAGCGGTTCCCGGCACTCTTGGCGGATGCCGCACGTTACGACAGTTGGTTCGCCAAGCGTCACGCAGTGGTGTTGTTCGGCGGACTGGTCGACACACACTATATCCTGGCTAGAGTGGCGGCGCGGCATGCCGTTCCGGTGGTCTCCTATCATATCGGCGGGTTCCATGGTTTCAGCCTGATTCCAATTCATGAACGTTACGATCGCGCCGAATGCGATTACTTCGTGTGCGGCGGGCCGGTTGCTCGCGACACTTTCGCGGTTGCTCCCGCAGAAGCACGGTGGCGGGACGATGTCCGCCGTGCCCGATCGGTTCCGCTCGGCGCGCCGTGGATCGCGGATCTTGTCCGCCACGCACGGCGAGGCCCGCCGGAGCCGCGCCCCATCAAGCGGGTCATGGTGGTCCTCAACGCGCTGCCCGGCGATTGCCGGTATCTCGGGCGCGTTTTTCCGCCGGAAATCGCCTATTGGCGGTTCACCCGTCGGCTTATCGAGCGGCTCGTTAAGGAACCGCTCGAGATCATCGTGAAGCCGCCGCTGTTGAACCGCTATCCGCAACAACGCAATCCCGTCGAGGATTGGCTCGAGGAGCGCCGTTACCCGAACGTTTCAATTCTGCGCGAAGTCCCTTTGGCAGACTGCCTCGATCAAGTCGATGCGTTCCTGCTCGAAAGTCCGAGCACGCCGTTGCCGCACATCGTAGCGACCCGATCGACACTGCTGTTGTATATCGACCGCGATGTCTACCGGCTCGTGCCGGCGGCGCGTGACCTTCTGGCCCGCCGTTGTGCCGTGCTGGGAGAGAGCGAACAGGAGTTTTTCCTCGGCCTCGAAGGATGGCTTGGCGACATCCGCGATGGCCGCGCGTCGAGTGGCGGATTGGTCGACGACGGCTTTCTCGAAAATGTCTGCACCGGAACCGGTCCACCTTCGAACGCCGGGCGCATGGTATCCTTTCTCAAGGACGTGCACGCTGCGCATCCCCTCGATGATGAGAAAATCATGACCGCGGCGCGCTGGATCGCAGCCAGCATAAAGACGCCGACAATTCAAACCGCTTAGTGGAACAGACAATGCTCGCCATATATGGGACTGGCGCCATGGTGCCGATCTATTTGGATGGACTCGTTGGCGCCGGAATTGCCGCAGATGAAATTGTCGTAGTCGGTCGCCGCGAGGACGCAGCCCGATCGATCGCTGCGCGTTACGGTGCTCATGCGGCCCAGATCGGACATGAGAGCGAGCACCGCCCGACGGCCGCGATCATCGTCGTGACACCGAGTGCCCTCCCGGCGCTCACGCGGCGCGCCCTCGATGCTGGTGTGCGCAAGGTCCTCGTCGAGAAGCCGGGGGCGCTCTCTTCGGGCGAGCTGAGCAAGCTCCATGATACGGTCACCGCCGCCGGCGCGACCGCGCACGTCGTGTTCCAGCGTCGCTTTCTTCCATCAGTAGTGCGTTGCCGGGATTTGATCCGCGAGGATGGGGGTGCGGTTGCGTGCTTTTTCGAGATGACCGAAGTAGAGCAGCACGTGCTCTCGCTCAGAGAAAATCAGAATTGGCCGCAAGAGAACTTTGCGCGATGGGGCCTCGTCAATCCAATTCACGTGCTTGATTTGGCGCTGTGGCTTGTTGGACGACCGGTACAGATTACGCCCTGCCGCGAGGGCGCGCTGTCGTGGCATCCGTCGGGCGCGACGTTCTCAGGCACCGGTAAGAGCGATACCGGCACCGCGCTGGTCTATTTGGCGACCTGGGGCACGGCGGGACGCTGGCGGATCGAGGTGACGACGCGCAAGCAGCGACTTTTTCTGTGTCCACTCGAGACCCTCGATCAGCAGCTCAGTGGCTCATTTGCGGTCACCAAGGTGGATGTCGCCGCCGAGCCGGCGGGTATGAAGCCGGGATTCGCCGGGCTGGTGAATGATTTTCTCGCGAGCGACGGCCCGAGCTGTCTTCCCGACCTGAACGCAGCGGCTCAACTGCTCGGCACCGCCGAGCACATCTTCGGCTACGCCTGATTGCTTCACGCGCTATTCGGATCATAAATCGTAGTTGCTGCCCGACCGATGGAGGTTCAGTTGACGGATATGTTCGAGTACACGAGATCGCTGGCACAGACCAAGCCTTGGCCGATACCCAAAAAGGTTCTGGTGATCGCCGAGATCGGTATCAATCACAATGGAAATGTGGAAGTCGCCAAGCAGTTGATCGAGCAGGCCAAGGCAGCAGGTTGCGACGCGGTAAAATTCCAGAAGCGGACGATCGATGTCGTCTATCCGGCCGAGGTGCTGCAGCAGCCGCGGGAGAGCCCGTGGGGAACAACGCAACGCGCGCAGAAGGAAGGACTCGAGTTCGGCGCTATCGAATTCGAGGCCATAAATGCCCATTGCCGAAACCTCGGAATCGACTGGCTGGCGTCCGCCTGGGACATTCCAAGCCAGCAGTTCCTGCGCAAATACGATCTGAAATACAACAAGGTTGCCTCGGCGATGGTGACAAACCTCCCGTTCGTCGAGGAGGTTGCCGGCGAACGCCGTGCAACCTTTCTGTCGACCGGGATGTGCGCGTTCGAGGACATCGATCAGGCGGTCGCGATCTTCAAGAAAGCCAGCTGCCCCATCATGCTGATGCACACCGTCTCGACCTACCCGACGCCCGAGAAGCATCTCAACCTTCAGGTCATCAACGCGCTGCGCGAGCGTTACGGGCTTCCAGTCGGTTATAGCGGGCATGAATCTTCGGTTTCACCGTCAATCATGGCCGCCATGTTGGGCGCAATGGCGATCGAGCGCCACATTACGCTCGATCGTGCCATGTACGGCAGCGATCAGGCGGCCTCGCTCGAGCTGCCGGGTCTTCTCAACCTCATCAGCGCTATTCGCAAGATCCCGGAATGCCTCGGAGACGGCGTCAAGCGCATGGCACCGGGCGAGGAAGGCGTGGCGAAGAAGCTTCGCTATTGGTGAAGTGCTCGGCTGGTCCGCATGATCTATTGTTTCGACATCGACGGAACGCTCTGCACGATCACGAATGGCGCCTATGAACAGGCCGAGCCCTTTACCGAGCGGATCGCCGTCGTCAATGGACTCTATGCGGCGGGGCATCGGGTCAAATTGTTCACGGCGCGGGGCACCACCACGGGGCTTGATTGGCGGCTGCTCACCGAGCGGCAACTCCAACAATGGCAGGTCTGTTATCACGAGTTGATTATGGGCAAGCCGGAAGCCGATATTTTCATCGACGACAAAGCAATCAATGCCGAAAGCTGGACTTGGACACTGACATGACGGATCCCGTGCCCGAGTCCGGGTCCGTGATGACGCGCGGTGACTACCTCGCCGTGTCATACGATCCACGCAAGGTTCCGTTCGGACCGTATCCCGGGCGGCTTGCCCGCTATCTGCATGAGCGCCACTTCGGCCGGCCCGGTCGCCTTCTCGATGCCGGTTGTGGTCGCGGAGAATTTCTCTCTGCCTTCAAGGCGCTCGGCTATGAGGTTGCCGGAGTCGATGTCTCGCCGAAGGCGCCGGATTTTGCCCCCGGCTTTTCCGTCGCCGTTACGGCCCTTGGGATCGGCGATCTGCCATACCCATCCGAGAGCTTCGACTATGCCTTCTCCAAATCGGTTGTTGAGCACCTGCGCGACCCAGATGCATTTCTCAGCGGGATTTTTCGGGAGATCAGGCCCGGAGGCCGCGCCATTATCATGACGCCGAGCTGGGTGCACAACGCCTGGGGGCCGTTCTACATCGACCATACCCACGTTACGCCGTTCACGGCGCCGTCTCTCGCCCAGGCGATGGAGCTTGCGGGGTTCATCAACGTTGATTGCACCCATTTCTATCAACTGCCGTCGGTCTGGTCCTTTCCCGCACTCAAGGTCTTATGCGGGCTGATCGCCATGACGCCATTGCCATATCGGCCCTTCAGGAAGGCGCCTTGGCCGGACGGTCTGAACAAGTTCATTCGCTTCTCGAATGAAGTGATGTTGCTTGCAGTCGGCGACAAGCCGGAAGCGGGAAAGGTGTGACGATGCCCTCCGTCGTCGCGTTGATCCCGGCCCGTGGCGGCTCCAAAGGCGTACCCGGTAAGAACATGCGGCCGCTGGCCGGCATGCCGATGATCGGCTGGTCCATCCTGGCGGCGCGCCATACCGATGCATTCGATCGGGTCGTGGTCTCGACCGATTCCGTCGAGATCGCGGATCGATCCAGATCGCTCGGGGCCGAGGTTCCGTTTCTGCGACCCTCGGCGCTCGCCCAAGATCGCTCGCCCGATCGCGACTACATCATGCACGCGCTCGATGCCTTTCGCGACGACGGCCGCGAGCCGACCCACATCGCGATCTTACGGCCCACCACGCCGATTCGCGCGCCCGATGTGCTCGGCGCGGCGGTGCGATCGATCATTGCCATGCCGGCGGCCACCGGCCTGCGCTCGGTCCACGAGCTGCCCGAGCCGCCACAGAAGATGATGGGCATGACGGATGGCTGGCTCACCGGACTTTTTCCCGACGATCCGCGTCCGGAATACTACAACCTGCCGCGCCAGACGTTTCCGCCGGCCTTCCATCCCAATGGCTATGTCGACATCGTGACGCGCGATTGGCTGCGGCAATCCGATGCCGGGATTTTCGGGCCGCGCGTGCTGGGCTTCGTGACCGAGCACGTGGTCGAGGTCGATCGGCCGGAGGACTTCGATCTGCTCGAGTTTCAGGTCGCGCGCCGCCGTCCGGCGGTGCTCGATCTCGCGCCGCCAAGCATGTTTTCGCAATAGCCTCAACGTCGGAGGAATTGATGGCGAGTTTCGCATTCTCGCGTGTTCCGGTGAAACGACCGCCGGTCAGGTCGCAGTTTCGCAGCATCCAGACGGCGCTGCCGGTTCCGGAATCGTTGCCCATTCTCGATGATTTGGCGCGCTACGAGTCGCGCTCGATGCACGGCCAGGTGCCCATCGTCTGGGACCGCGCCAAGGATTTTCAGGTGTTCGATCGATGGGGCAATGTCTGGATCGATTTCACCTCCACGATCTTCGTCACCAATGCGGGCCATGCCAACGATCGCATTCGCGCGGCGTTGCACGAGGCTATCGATCACGACCTGCTGCACACCTACAGCTACGCAAGCGAGGTCCGGGCGCGATTTCTCAAGAAGCTGGTGGAGACGTCGCCCGCGCCCTTCGACAAGGCCTACCTGATCTCGACCGGCACCGAAGCGACCGAGATGGTGGTCAAGCTGATGCGGCTCGAGGGTCAGCGCCTGGGCAAACGCCGGCACGGCGTCGTGTCGTTCGAGGGCTCCTATCACGGGCGAACGCAAGGCGCCGCGATGATCAGCGGCAGCGCATCCGGGCGCACCTGGATCGGGTTCGAGGACCCCAACGTCTGGCAGCTGCCATTCCCCTATGGATGGAGCCTCGCGGCCGGCGAGAGCGGACGCGACCGGTTTGCCGCCCACATCGAGCTGCTACACAGCCGCGGCGTCGATCCGGCGCGCGATATCTGCGGCTTCATGTTCGAGGCCTATATCGGCTGGGCGGCGGCCTTCATTCCGACGGACTACGTCAAGGCGGCGGCCGCATTTGCACGCGACCATGACATCCTGCTTGGCTTTGACGAGGTGCAGGGCGGGTTCGGGCGAACCGGAAAACTGTTCACCTATGAGCATTATGGGGTCGAGCCGGACCTGATCGCCTGCGGCAAGGGCATCAGCTCGAGCATGCCGCTGGCGGCCGTGCTCGGCCGCGGGCGGTTGCTCGATCTGCCAGAGGTCGGCTCCATGAGCAGCACGCATTCGGCGAACCCGCTGGCCTGCGCGGCCGGGCTCGCCAATCTCGACGAGATCTTCGAGCGCGACCTGGTCGGGGCTGCGGCGCGGAACGGCGAATTGATGCTGGCGCGGCTGCGCGCCCTGCAGGCGCGCCATCCGGCCCGGATCGCGCACGTGACCGGGCAGGGCATGCTGGCGGCCCTGATCTTCCGCGATCCGGTCACGGGTGCGCCGGACGGACTGACCGCGAGCCTGGTATGCGAGCGCGCGCTGCACAAGGGCATCCTGCTGGTCCATACTGGCCGCGAGTCGATCAAATTCGGGCCACCGCTGACCATCCCGCCGGAAGCCATCGACGAGGGCATGGATGTTCTCACGCAAGCGTTGGACGAGATCGCGGCCGAGCGTGAGGCCGCATGACGACGCTGGTGCGGCACATCGGGATCGTGGTGCGCGATCTGGACCGGTCGCTCGCCTTCTATCGTGATCTGCTCGGCCTCGAGATCGTACGTCAGATGGATGAACGCGGGCCATTCCTTGATGCCATCCTCGGCATGAACGGCTCCAAGGTTCGCACCGTGAAGCTCGCGGCAGCGGGCGACGACGTGCAGATCGAGTTGCTGGCCTTCACCGAGCCGGCGCCGCAGATCGGCGGCGCGCCAAGTCTGACCAGGGTCGGGCCGACGCACGTGGCCTTCACGGTTGACGATCTCGACGGCCTGCATCAACGCATGGCGGCCGCCGGGACGCAGTTTACGACCAGGCCGCAGACCTCGCCGGACGGGCGCGCCAAGGTCACGTTTTGCCGCGATCCCGACGGAACGGCGCTCGAGCTGGTGGAAGTGCTGGTCCGGTGACGGTGCCAGCGATCGGCATCATGCAGGGGCGTCTGTTGCCGCCCGTCACCGGCCGGTTCCAGGCGTTTCCCGCCGAGCGATGGCGGGAGGAGTTTCCCAAGGCCGCGGCCGCCGGGCTTTCGTGCATCGAATGGATCTTCGAGAAGCCGGACGAGGAGCGCAATCCGCTGCGCCACGATGACGGGCTCGCCGAGGTCGCGCGGGTTGCCGCTGAAACCAATGTCGGGGTGCGCTCGATCTGCGCCGACTACTACATGACCGAGCAGCTGCTGCACCCGGATGGCAGCCGCAACGCCGCCAACGTGGCGCATCTCGAATGGCTGATCGGCCGGGCCGAGCAGCTGAAAGCGACCTATGTGGTGCTTCCGTTCGTCGATTCATCTTCGCTCAAGACGTCCGAGCGCATCGCCGGGGTGATCGCCTTGTTACGGGAGGTCGCGCCACGCGCGCGGCGGGGATCCGTCGAGCTCCATATCGAATGCGATCTGCCGCCGCTGGCATTCCGCGATCTGCTCGACCGGGTAGCGCAGCCGAACGTGAAGGCGAACTACGACATCGGCAACAGTGCGTCGCTCGGGTATCATCCGCGCGACGAATTGCCGGCGATCGGTCCTTATCTCGGCAGCGTGCACGTCAAGGACCGGCAGCGCGCCGGCGGCACGGTATCGATCGGCGGCGGCGCCGCGGATCTTCCGCAAGCGTTTCGGCAAATCAGGTCGGCGGGCTTTGCGCGCTGGCTGATCCTCCAGGTGGCGCGTGAGGAAGAGCTCGATCACGTGGCGCTGGCGCGGCGCAACCGTCTCATGGTCGAGCGGTTGTGGGCGGAGGCCGCCTGACATGGATCTCGGGCTCACGAACGCGCGCGTCTTGGTGTCCGGGGCCAGCCGCGGCATCGGGCTCGCGATCGCCGCAACCTTTGCGGCGGAGGGCGCCCGGGTTGCGATCGTTGCACGCGGGAAGCAGGCTCTCGCGGAGGCTGCGAATACGATTGCTGGCGCTCATCGCCCCGTCGCGATCAGCGCCGATATGACACTCGAATCGGAGATTCGTCGTGCACTCGATGCGGCCGAAAGCGAGCTTTCCGGCCTCGACATCGTGATCGCCAAT
>Ga0075018_10000153_pt1 | contig 18125 bp, 7 predicted proteins | sample ColStrG_CSR_2014_FD_71471 | JGI IMG/M metagenome (GOLD analysis project Ga0075018, IMG submission 71471) | Freshwater sediment microbial communities in response to fracking from Pennsylvania, USA - Cold Stream Run_MetaG_CSR_2014 | ecosystem: Environmental > Aquatic > Freshwater > Creek >... | reverse complement strand
GTCAACCTTCACGCGCACCAATTCGACCACCGGCACCGCCGCGACGGTCAACCTGCAATACGACTCGCACAAGAATGTCGTCCGCCAGACCGTGACCCACAACGCTGACGGCTCGACGACGATCGATAATTTCACCCTCAACCCGGATGGCAGCGCCAACCAGGACACCAAGGAAACGACCAGCGCCGATGGCAAGTCGCGCACGATTTCGTTCGATCTCAACGGCGACGGCGTCGTCGACCAGGTCCAGACCGACGTCACGGTCACCAATGCGGACAGCAGCATCACCGACACGCTTACCAACAAAACGGGCGCCGGCGTGCTGATGAACCAGACGGTGACGACCACCAGCGCCGATGGCAAGACGATCACCATCCAACGCGATGTGAACGGCGACGGCATCTTTGATCAACGGGAAGTGCGGGTCACCAACGCTGATGCCAGCACCTCGATCACGGTCTCAGATCTCAATATCGACGGCTCGGTGAGGGGCAGCGTCACCACCACGACCAGCGCCGATGGCCTGACCCGGACGACGGCGACCGACCTCGATGGTAACGGAACCGCTGACGTCATCAATGTCGATGCGACCGTGGTCGTGGCCGGAGTCCGTACAGAAACCGTCACGAATTCGGCGAACAACGGCACGCTCTTGAACAAGACCGTAACCACGATCAGCGCCGACACTCACACCAAGACGATCCAACAGGACATCAACGGCGATGGCGTCTGGGACACGATGTCGACCCAGGTGACAGTCATCGATGGCTATGGCAACGCGAACACGACTCAGTCCGATATGAACGGAGCAGGCACGGTTCTGCTCAGCCAAGTCTCGACACAAATAACTTCGGACGGGCTGTGGACGTCGACGCAGACCGACATTAATGGCGATGGAATCATCGACAGCTCTACGTCTGACAGCACCTCGGTCACCGCCACAACACGCAGTCGAACTTATTCTGAGTACAACCCCAATGGATCGTTGCGCAGCAGTAAGACTGTTAACAGAAATATCGACGGCTCGTATGTCGGAACCACCTATGATTTCAACGGTGACGGGCTTGTGGATCGTAGCGATGCCGTGACTGCGGACTCGATCGCTGGCTCGAATGAAGTTGTGACAAATTTCAACATTGATGGGTCATCAAAACCGGGCTCTGTCACAACTACAAGTGCGGACGGACTAACAACACGGTCCACTCAGAGGCTCACCAACGACCTCACCAACTCCGTAACCGTCAAAAATGCCGACGGCAGCTCAGCAACGACTGCGACGCTCTCCAGCAATACAGGAATTCTGATCGGAGAAACGGTTACAACGACGAACGCCACCGGCCTTTCGACGACCGTCCAGAGTGACGTAAATGGCGATGGAATTTTTGATCTCACGACGACGGACGTCACCGTCGTCAATGCTGACACGAGCCGGGTCGAAACGATCACCGGCACGAACACCAATGGGTCTCTCCACAATCTGTCGGTCATAGCCACCAGCGCGGACCGCCGGACCGTCATGATTACGAGCGATGTCAACGGTGACGGCGCGACCGATCAGCAGGAATCGATTGTAACCCAGACGAATGGAAGCACCGTCGATACGGTCCATAACTACAACCCGAATGGCTCGCTGCTTGCCACGAAGGTCGTTACGACAAGCGCGAACGGGTTGTCGCGTTCGACACAAATCGATCTGAACGGCGACGGCGTTTACGACCTGACGACCACAGACGTCACGACTCTGCCTGCGGACGGCAGCCGAGTCGAGACCGTCACGGATATCAACGCCAACGGTTCCACTCGAGATCAAACGGTGGTGGCAACATCCGGCAATGGCTTGTCGACTACGCGTAAAATCGACCTCAACGGCGATGGGGTCTTTGACTTGACAAGTGCCAGCACTACGGTGGTTAACGCGGACGGGAGCCGTACCACTACGGTTACGGACACCAACGCGGACGGTAGTGTGCGCGAAAAATCCGTCACGACGGTCAGCGCGAACGGCCTTTCGACCGCAACTCAGGTCGACCTTGATGGAAACGGCACGTTCGATCGCTTCCATACTGATGTTGTTCAAATGCTGAATGCGAACGGCGGCCAGATTGACACGGTGACCGATAAGAACGCCGACGGATCCTTGCGCGATCAATACATCACGACGACCAGCGCGGACCGGCTGACAGTGACTGTCACGCGTGACACCAACGGTGACGGGCACCTCGATCAGATCGAGACGACGACAACCACCGCCAATGGCACCATCTCGGTCACACTCGTCAATCTCAATCCTGACGGTTCGACAAGAGACAGCACCACGACCACAACCAACGACACGTCCTCGACCCAGAATACCGTCACGAAATACGAATACCAGGATCTCAATGGTGACGGTGTGGTCGATCTCACGACATCCGACATAACGGTGTACAACTTCGACGGGACTGTCACCGAGACGATCCAGACCTTTGCCGGGGCTACTCTGACAAGCTCAAAGGTCGTGACCACCAGTCGTGACAAACTCACGGTCACGACCGCATCGGACTTCAACGGCGACGGTGTGGTGGACGAGACGACCACCGATGCGATGGTGCTCAACGTCGACGGTAGCACAGTTGAGACAATCAATTTCGTCGCGGCCGGAGGCCCAAATAACGATACCACGATCATTACAACGAGCTCCGACAAGAAGCGTGTATTCACACAAAAATTTCTCAACGGCGTTGAGCAAACCGACGAAACGCAGACGATTCAGGCAGATGGAAGCACCTTAACAACGATTATCTATCCGGTTAGCGCCGAAGTGGATACAAGCACCGCCAGCGCAAATGGCCTCCTCAAGAGCGCCGATATCAATATACCAGGGTCGTATTATGGCGACTGGAAAAACTTTAGCTCGACGACAACCCTCAACGCCGATGGCAGCCAGACGACGGCTTTCGTCGACAATACCAACCTCCAGTATAACGTCACGACGACGACGAGTGCGAATGGGTTGAGCAAGACCACCAACCTGAGCGGGTATACGAATTTCAACATGCCGTATTTGACCATGACGGCAACTGACGTCACAACGCCGAACCCAAATGGTTCAACGACCGAGACCATAAATGACGCGACCACACAGACGACATCAAATTCGACGGCATCCAACGACAAGCTGGTAATATCGACAAGCGCCAATGGTCTTACCACGACAACGCAGCTTGATACGAATGGCGATGGTATATTTGATCGCACCGAATCAAAGGTGGTCGCTGTCGATGGCAGCTCGATTGATACGCTGACATTCAACAATCCGGGAACAGGTGCACTTATCCGCAAGGATGTCCTGACGACAAGTATCGACGGCCGCACCCAGTCGCTGCAGCGCGACTCAAACGGTGATGGTGTGTACGACCATTTCGAGACGAGTGTGATCAACTCCGATGGCAGTCTGACGAACACGATCTGGGACACGACAGCGACCGGAGCGTTGACCGACAAGCGGACGACAACGACTTCGGCCAACGGACTCTTGAAAATGGTTCTGTTCGACTCCAATGGAGACGGAGTTTTCGACAGCCAGCAAGTAACTCAGACAACGCTGAATGCAGACGGCAGCAAGAAAACGGTCTTAACCGATCTGTTTGGAAATGGGACACTGAAGGACCGGACGACCATCACTGTCAGCGCGAACGGTCTCTCGAGGACGACACAGTTCGATATGAACGGGGACGGAGTGGTTGATGAGACCGAAACTGATGTCACCGCGGTCAATACGTCAGTCAGTGTCCCTGAGACAATCGAAACGATTTCAGACTATTACGCTGACGGAACACTAAAGCAGCAGATCATCAAAACCACAGACACTCAATCCTTTGGCACCAATACGAAGACAACGATTGATCGAAACGGTGATGGCGTTGTTGACGAGACCATCCAGAATTTGGCCAATCTCGATGGATCAATTTTGAATTTTGTTTCATATTCTATAACTGCACCATTCATTTGGGATACAAAGCTAGCAGACGGTTCCTCGGATTTTTATCAAATCGTAGATCGTAGCCTGAACGTGCTTGTCAACGATTACTCGCACACGATGGCGAACGCATTTGGCGGCACGGAATGGCACGAGATCAATGCGACCAGAGCCCTTTCTGCTACGCACACGGTCGATGCTGCAGGAGTCGATAATTGGGTGTGGCTCGACGTACCCCTCGCCTCCTATCCAGCCGACGCTGTCTACCACACGACTCGGCTTGACCTTGCGACGGAGCAAAAGGATGTCGAGATCGCGGCGCGTCTCTACGATACAGTGCTCGATCGCGATATCGCAGTCTCTGAAAAGGAACTGCTAGCGGAATATATCACAAATGGCGCGCTCGATACCACGACGATCGCCAACAATCTCATGAACTCAAGTGAGTTCGCGGCGAAATACGGCACCTTGTCGAACGCACAATTCATCGAGCGGATCTATCAGAACGCGCTGGGGCGCAGCGCGACGATCGCAGAGACGAGCGCTGTCCTCGCGATGCTCGTCGCCGGGACAGCAACGCGTGCTGCTGTTGCTAGCACAGTTTCCGAAAGTGCCGAGCACATCGCTGATGGCAATGTTCATGCCATCACGAGCAACACCGGTACCGGATCGGCGTCGACAATCCTCGACCATACGGCGGACAAGCAGGTCGCCGGCGATGTCATTCGCCGGCTCTATGATGCCGCTTTGGCCCGCGTTGCGACATCCACCGAAGTCACGACGCAGTCGCAGAAGATCCTTGCCGGTACGGAAACCGAGGCGCAGGTCGCCAGCGACATCCTGAACCTCGCCGAGTTCACGACAAAATATGGTGTGTTGACGAATACCGCATTTACCACGCAGGTATTCCAGAATGCCCTACATCGCGCACCCACTGCCGCGGAGCTGTCGTTCTGGGTCGCGTCACTCAACAGCAGTGCCGTTTCGCGGGCTGATTTGCTTGATGTCATTGCTCAGAGCGCAGAGCATATGTCCGTCCCCGTCAATCCCGTGGTGACCGGTGGCGCGGGCAATGATGTCATCTATGCACGCGACATTTCAGAGACGATCAACGGAGGAGCCGGGAACAACACGGTTGACTACAGTCAGTTGTCGGTCCCAAATGTTGTAGCCAACTTGGCAACCAGAGTTGCAACCCATTTCAACGGCTCTGTCGATAGTCTAACGAATATTCAGAACCTTACGGGAACCGTTGGCAACGACAGTCTGACTGGCAACGGGACAGGTAACGTGCTGACGGGCGGAGCCGGTAACGATACGCTGGTGGGAGGCGCCGGCGTCGATACGCTGGTCGGTGGCGTCGGAAATGACACTTATATCGTCAACAATGCCTCGAATGTCGTGATCGAGAATGCCGGCGAGGGCACCGACACGATCCAGACGAATTTGGCGACCTACTCACTCGCGGCGACGCCAAACGTTGAGAACCTGACCGGGACGGCTACGACAGGGCAGGCCCTGACTGGTAATGCCGGTTCAAACGTCATCACTGGTGGCTCGGGAAACGACACGCTCAGTGACGGCGGCGGCGGCGTCGACACACTGATCGGCGGTTCGGGCAACGATACTTACATCATAAACGGTACCGCCTTTCTGAACACCAACCCAGATATCATCGTCGAAGCCGCAAACGGCGGGATCGATACGGTCCAAACAAATTTAGCGTCCTACTCACTCGAAGACTTGGCGAACGTTGAGAATTTGACGGGCACAACCGCGACGGGTCAGTGGCTTACCGGCAACAACGGCGCCAATGTCATCACTGGCGGATCCGGGGATGACACACTGAATGACGGCGGCAATGGCGGCGTCGATACATTAGTCGGCGGGCTTGGCAATGACACCTATATTGTCAGCAACGCTTCGGACGTGATAGTGGAAGCCGCAAATGGCGGCATGGACGAGATCCAAACGAGCCTGGCAACCTATACACTTGCAGCGAATGTTGAGAGATTGCTAGGTACAGCTTCGACAAGCCAAACTCTTGTCGGCAACGCTGGAGACAACGTAATAATCGACGCAGGTGTCGGCGCCGCGGATACCCTGATCGGTGGCCTCGGCAATGATACGTTCTGGGTCCAGAACGCTCTGGATGTTGTAGTCGAGAACGTCGGCGAAGGGACGGACACGATTGTATCGACGCTGACCACCTACTCGATCGCGGCGTTAACAAATATTGAAAACTTGACCGCCAGTGGTTATCAAAATCAATCCATTACCGGGAATTCGGGAGATAATGTTCTCGGTGATAACAGTTTACTTCAGAGTTCTAACGCCGCCTTCGCCTCTACGATGACCGGCGGACTTGGCAATGATACTTATATTGTGACCAACGCCCAAGATGTCATAGTGGAGAATGTTGGTGAGGGCACCGACACGGTTCAGACCAATTTGGCGACCTATTCGCTTGCAGCCTTGGCGAATGTGGAGAATCTGACGGGAACGGTTACGACAGGTCAATCCCTGACCGGCAACGCGGGCAACAACACGCTCAGCGATGGCGGAGGTGGACCTGATACTTTGATCGGAGGATTTGGTAACGACACCTACATCGTCACCAATGCGCTGGACGTAATTATCGAGAATGCTGGCGAAGGGACCGACACCGTTCGGACCAACTTGGCAACCTTTTCGCTGGCGGCTTTGGGGAACGTCGAGAACCTGACCGGCACGGCGACGACCGGCCAATCCCTCTCAGGGAATGCAGGCGATAACACTCTGAGCGATGGGGGAGTCGGACCCGATACCATGGTTGGCGGCCTGGGCAACGACACCTACATCGTCACCAACGCCCTCGATGTCATCACCGAGGCAGCCGGTGGCGGCACCGACACGATCCAGACCAACCTGGCGACCTACTCGCTGGCGGCCCTGGCCAATGTCGAGAACCTCACGGGTACGGCCACCACCGGCCAGTCACTGACCGGCAACACCGGCGCCAATGTCATCACCGCCGGCTCCGGTAACGACACGCTCAACGATGGCGGTGGCGCCTCCGATACGCTGATTGGTGGCCTGGGCAACGACACCTACATCGTCACCAATGCTCTCGATGTCATCACCGAGGCGACGGGCGGCGGCACCGACACGATCCAGACCAACCTGGCCACCTACTCGCTGGCGGCCCTGGCCAATGTCGAGAACCTGACCGGCACGGCCACCACCGGCCAGGCGCTCACCGGCAACACCGGCGCCAATGTCATCACCGGTGGCTCGGGCAACGACACCCTCAGCGATGGTGCCGGCGGCACTGATACTTTGATCGGCGGCCTGGGCAACGACACCTACATCGTCACCAATGCCCTGGACGTCGTCACCGAGGCGGCGGCCAGCGGCACCGACACGATCCAGACCAATCTGGCCACCTACTCGCTGGCGGCCCTGGCCAATGTCGAGAACCTGACTGGGACAGGCACCACAGGCCAGTCGCTGACCGGCAATACCGGCGCCAATATCATCACCGGTGGGTCGGGCAACGATACGCTCAACGATGGCGCCGGTGGCGCCGACACGTTGATCGGCGGCTTGGGCAACGACACCTACATCGTCACCAACGCCCTTGATGTCATCACCGAGGCGACGGGCGGCGGCACCGACACGATCCAGACCAATCTCGCAACCTACTCGCTGGCGGCCTTGGCGAACATCGAGAACCTGACCGGGACGGGTACCACAGGCCAGTCGCTGACCGGCAATACCGGCGCCAATGTCATCTCCGGCGGATCGGGCAACGACACCCTCAGCGACGGCGGCGTTGGCGGCGCCGACACCTTGATCGGCGGCCTGGGCAATGACACCTACATCGTCACCAACGCCCTCGATGTCATCACCGAAGCGGCCAGCGGCGGCACCGACACGATCCAGACCAACCTGGCCACCTACTCGCTGGCAGCCCTGGCCAATGTTGAGAACCTGACCGGCACGACCACCACCGGCCAGTCACTGAACGGCAATACCGGCGCCAATGTCATTGCCGGCGGGTCGAGCAACGATACAATCGATGGTGGAGGGGGGAACGACACTCTAAATGGCGGGACTGGGATCAACACGGTTGGCTATGCGAGCTCAAGTGCTGGAGTTACTGTGTCGCTCGCATTGACAACAGCGCAAAACACTGTTGGGGCCGGAACTGAGACGCTGAGCAACTTTGCCAACATCCTGGGCAGCAATTTCAACGACGTGTTGACGGGAACTTCCGGTGCCAACGTGATCCAGGGTGGCGCCGGAAACGACACGCTGACGGGAGGCGCCGGCAGCGATACATTCGTCTACAATGCCGGATTCGGGCTCGACACCATCACCGACTTCGATGCCACATCGGCGGCCCATGATTTCCTGCAGTTCAACCACACGATCTTCGCGAATGCGGCGGCGGTTTTGACCGCAACCAGCCAGGTTGGAACCGATGTCCGAATTACATTCGATGCGGCTGATACGATAACGGTCAAGAACCTGACCGTGGCAACTTTGACCGCACATACCGCCGACATAACCATTGTCTAGTGGCCAACGAGGCGGCAGTTCGTTTGCCACGAGAGCTAAAGCGTCTATCCGCCGCTCGGGCGTGCCGGAGGGTCCGGCACGCCCCTGGTGTTTCGCTTCCACCAAGGTATTTGCCGTCGAAAACTCGAGCCAATCCGAAAAGAGGGTTGCGGATAGACATGGCTTTAAGAACTCGGAATCGACTGATTTCTAACCCTTGAAATCAATGCAAAAGGTGTCGAGATTTCCCTAGTTGCGCGAGGATACGAGTGACGGTTGAGATTGGGAAGATAAAGCCATTTTCGGTCGTGAGGACTGATGTAGAGGAGGCTGATTTTGAGGGTGCCGAAGCTGCTCAGCGACCAATCCCTTCGGGCGACACAGCCCTCTATTCATTGGCGGTTGTCGCTGCCCATTACCGCATCGCCGTTGATCCAGCCCAGATGGCCCACGACCTCGGGCTCAGTGACCGCACTGCCACCGCGGAGGACGCCGTTCGCGCGGCCCGGCGCATCGGTCTGAAGTCTACCTTGCTGAAGGGGCAGGGGGTTCGGCGGTTGAAATCCGTGCCGATGCCAAGCATCGTCGGCTTGCTCGACGGCACTTTCGTGCTTCTCACCCATCGCCTGCCCGATGGCCGGCTCCGGCTCGTCAATCCCGTAACTGGCAGACAAGCCATCGAGACCCTCCCAGAGATCGCGGGCCTGTTCTCGGGCGAGGTCGTCCTGCTCACGCGGCGGATTGGCGGCCCGGGCGCCGACCCGCAGAGTTTCAGATTCTATTGGTTTCTGCCCCCGATCTGGCGATATCGCCGGCCGCTCGGCTATGTGTTGGTGGCCTCCTTGTTCATCCAGCTCTTTGCGTTGATCACACCACTTTTTTTTCAGGTCGTCATCGACAAGGTTCTGCTGCACAAGGGGACGTCGACTCTCATTGTGATTGTCATCGGATTGCTCCTTGTCGGACTGTTCGATGCGATCCTGCAATATTTGCGTGCCTACGCCCTGAGTCACACCACCAGCCGAATTGACGTCGAATTGGGCGCCAAGCTATTCGATCATCTGTTTCGGTTGCCCCTCTCCTACTTCGAGACACGCGCGGCAGGCCAAACCGTCGCCCGCATCCGCGAACTCGAAACCATCCGCTCCTTCCTGACCGGGCAGGGTCTCTCATCGGTCATTGACCTGGTGTTCGCCTTCGTCTTCATCGGAGTCATGTTTCTCTATTCAAAGACGCTGACGCTGATCGTGCTGGCGTCGATCCCTCTCTATTTGATCATCGCCTTCTCGATCCGGCCTCTGCTGCGTGAGCGGATCAACGAGCGGTTCAATCGGGGCGCGGCGAGCCAGCAGTTTCTCGTCGAGTCGGTCGTGGGCGTTCAGACCTTGAAGGCCGCGGCAGTCGAACCGGTGCTGCGGAACCAGTGGGAGGAAAAGCTCGCAGCCTACGTCAAGACCTCGTTCGACGCGGTGATGTGGAGCGCCTTCGGACAGAACGCCATCCAGTATGTCAGCAAAGCCAACATGGCGCTTGTCATCTATTTCGGCGCTCAGGCCGTGGTCGACGGCGAGTTGACGGTGGGTGGGCTGGTGGCCTTCAACATGATGATGAGTCAGGCGATCTCGCCTGTCCTGCGACTGTCGCAATTGTGGCAGGACTTTCAGCAGGTCCAGATTTCCGTGGAGCGCCTGGGCGACATTCTCAATGCGCCAACCGAAAGCCGGCAATCGGCCTACGCCTCCCTGCCACCGGCGCGCGGTGCAATCCAAATCACCAATGTCGATTTCCGCTACCGCATGGGCGAACACGAGGTCCTAAAGGCGGTCTCGCTCGACATTCCGGAAGGCCAGGTCATTGGCATTGTCGGGCCGTCGGGCTCGGGCAAGTCGACGCTGACCAAACTCATTCAGCGCCTCTACCGGCCGGAGCGTGGCCAGATCCTCCTCGATGGCATCGATATCGCACAAGTCGACACCGCCTGGTTGCGGCGGCAGATCGGCGTCGTCTTGCAGGAAAATTTGCTGTTCAACCGGACCATCCACGACAACATCGCGCTCGCCAGTCCTGGCCTTCCCCGCGCGACGGTGATCGCCTCGGCGCGCCTGGCCGGTGCCGACGAATTCATCAGCCGGTTGCCGCTCGGGTACGACACCATGATCGAGGAACGCGGCGCCAACCTGTCCGGCGGACAGCGCCAGCGCATTGCCATCGCCCGCGCGCTCGTGACCCAGCCGAGAATACTGATTCTCGATGAAGCGACAAGCGCGCTCGACTATGAGAGTGAACTGATCATCCAGACGAACATGCGCAGCATCACAAAGGGGCGCACGGTGATCATCATTGCTCATAGGCTGGCGGCGGTGCGCCATTGCGATCGGATCATCGCCATAAAGGACGGGCGCATCGTCGAGGACGGGCCGCATCGCGAGCTGCTGGCAAGGGCGGACGGCGTCTATGCCAAACTCTGGCGTCTGCAATCCCAGAATGTCGAAGGTTGAGCGGATGCTGCTGATGCGAACCGCGGGCGCGATCTTGCTGTTCGCCGCCCTTGTTGTTCTGGTTGTCGACGCGGATCGGTTCGTCGTGGCCGACAGTCTTGCGAGCTGGTCCGGCGGACGGTCATTTGTCACTCTTGCCGATTTCAGCAACTTGGTGATGCCTGGCCTATTGCCCGCGGAGGTGAGCAGGAGCTGGACTCTCGTGTTGCAGATCCCGGCTGTGGTCCTATTTGCGTTTCTGGCTACACCGCTGATTGTCCTGTCCGGGAGGCAACGCGTTGACCCGCTGCAAAGCGAGACGCGGTTGGACAAATTAGCCGCTACCCCCGTCCCCAGCGGGGCATCTCCCAGCGGCAAGATGGACCATCGGCCAGGCGCAAAAGCACAAAAGACGGCTCCGGCGCCGTCGCTCGGTTCCCTCAATTCGGTTGAACGCGAATTCCTTCCCGCCGCCCTTGAATTACTTGAAACACCACCATCACCGGTCCGGATCGCGGCCATGATGCTCATCTGCGCGGCTGCCGCCACAGCACTGGCCTGGTCCTATTTTGGCAAGCTCGACATTCATGCGGTCGCGGAAGGCCGGATCCTCCCAAGCGGGCGTTCCAAGGTGGTGCAGTCCCTTGAACCGGGCAAGGTCGTCTCCATCGGCGTCGAAAATGGGAGTCGCATTGCTGCGGGCTTCGCATTGCTGGAGCTCGATCCGACCGAAACAAGAGCGGATCGCCAGGAGCTGGGCCGGGAACTCGATTCGGCCCGGGCGGAGGCGGCCCGGCGAAGTGTCGCCGTGGCAGTGGCCGCCAGTGGCGATCTGGAACCGAGACCCATTGAGTTTGCCGCGGACACGGACGAGCATGTTCGCCAGCGCGAAGAACGGCTGCTGGCTGCCGAACTTGGCCAGCTCCGATCCAACATGGCGAGCTTGAAGGCTCAGCTCGAGGAACACGCGGCAGCCGAAGACCGGCTCACCGCCAGCATAGCGGAACGTGAGAGACTGCTTGCCCTGTCGCAAGAGCGCGTCGATATGCGCACGAAACTGAACGATGAAAACGCCCTGTCCCGGGCCCTGGTGATCGAGTCGCTGCAACAGCACGAAACGGAAAAGACCGTGCAAGTCGGCGAGCAGGGCCAGCTGGTCGAGACCAAGGCCTCGCTGAGAACCCTGTTGCGGAAGATCGAAGAGGCAACCAGCCAGTTCATTGCCGATCAGACCGAGAAGCTATCCGCGGCCGAGCGCAAGGTCGATGGCCTCACTCAGGAGCTGATCAAGGCAAAGTCCAAGAACGAGCGCACGACGATTCGCTCACCGATTGCCGGCACGGTTCAGCAACTGGCCGTGACCACCGTTGGCCAGGTTGTGTCCAGCGGCCAGCCGCTGATGACGATCGTGCCCGCCGAGGGGCCCATCGAGATCGAGGTGATGATCCAAAACCAGGACATCGGCTTTGTTGAGCCCGGTCAGCCGGCGGTCATCAAGGTCGAGTCCTTTCCCTTCACACGCTTTGGCACCGTGGACGGACGAGTTATGAAGGTCTCGCGCGACGCCGTCGACGAACGCGAGGCCAATGCACTCTTGGACCCAACGTCGGCGGTGAGGTCACAAGGGCAAGCGTCCGCAGGCAATTCGGCTCAGGGGCAAAACCTGGTCTTTCCCGCCACCATCAGCCTCAACCGATGGACGATCAACATCGACGGCAAGGACATTCCACTGTCGCCAGGCATGGCAGTCACTGTCGAAATCCGCACCGGCGAACGCCGGGTCATCGACTATGTCTTGTCGCCCTTGCGGGAGGTCACGTCGAGTTCGGGACATGAACGTTAAGTCATACTAGGAGTTATGTCTGCGCGACCCACACCGCAGCCACTCCGCGATGACTGACGCGCCCATGCCAATCGGCCGTGTCAACACCGTTGCAATCGCGAATGCGCGATCTCGAGGCCCGTTGAGTTGGCTATCAAATGGATGCAACAGGATCTTTGACGGGCGGGCGTTGACGAGACGTCTACGGTTTCATTAAGTTGCATCAGCCAATCGTGCAATGTATTGTAAGCATCCGGCCAAGGCCGCAGGTGTAGCGTCGCTGGCTCAGGCGGCTGCCCGGAGCGACGACGGCTGCACTTTCCAGTTCCACGGCAGCAGCTCGGTGATCTTGCTGGCGGGATGATCGGCGATGCGGGCAAGCACGTCGGCGAGCCAGGCGCGGGCGTCGACATCGTTCAATTTGCAGCTCTCAATGAGTGTGTACATGGCCGCCGCGCGCCGGCCACCGGAGTCTGAACCACAGAAGGTCCAATTCCGTCTTCCTACGGCGACGCCGCGGACGGCCCGCTCGGCAGCATTGTTCGACATGCAGAGGCGGCCATCGCCGAGGAACCTTGCGAAGGCAGGCCATCGCTTCAGGCTGTAGTCCATGGCCTTGGCCATCGGGCTTTTCGAGGACAGCGCTCGCCGTTCCTGGCGCAGCCAGGCTTCGAGCGCTTCGACCAGCGGCTTTGATCTCTCCTGGCGCACGGCGCGGCGCTGGTCCGGCGGCCTGCCATTGATCTCGCGCTCGATGGCGAACAGCTCGTCGATGCGCCGGACAGCTTCGACGGCGAGCGGTGCCTTTTGCAACTCGGCCAGCTCGAAGAATTTCCGGCGGCCATGGGCCCAGCAGGCGGCCTCGAGGATCGGGCCGGTCTTTCGGCCCCCGGCGTACAGCCCATTGTAACCGGCATAGGCGTCGGCCTGCATCAGGCCGCTGTAGCCGGCCAGATGCCGTTCGGGATGGGTCCCATCGCGATTGGGCGCATAGTGGAACAGCGCCGCCGGAGCCGCGCTGCCGCCGAACGGCTGGTCGTCACGCACATAAGCCCACAGCCGGCCGATGGCGCATTTGCGCTTTGCCAGCACCGGCACAGTCGTATCGTCTGCATGGATGCGTTCGGCCGCCAGAACGTGCTTTGCGATTTCCTCGACCAGCGGCGCCAGCGTGGCCGAGCAGGCGCCGACCCAATCGGCCATCGTCGAGACGTCGAGATCGATGCCCTCTTTCTGATAGATCTCGCTCTGCCGGTTCAGCGGGGTGTGCACGCGGTATTTCGCGAACAGCACCTGGGCCAGCAGTTGCGGGCCTGCCCGCCCGCGCGCAATCGGATGCGAGGGGGCGGGAGCCTGCGTGATGTGCTCGCAGGTGCGGCAGGAGAACTTCTCGCGCACATGCTGGATGACCTTCCAGGTTGCGGGCACCAGTTCCAAAGTCTCAGTGATATCCTCGCCGAGCTTGCGCAATTGACCACCACAGTCAGGGCACGTCGCTTGCGCAGGGTGCACGATGCGCTCGCGCGGCAGATGGTCTGGTAGTGGACGGCGTGCGGGTTTCTGGACTTCCTCTGCCGGGGACAGCGTGGCGACGGCGGCGGCAGATTTCGCCTCGGTTGCAGCTTCGACCAGATCGGCGAGCTGAAGTTCGAGCTGGTCGATCAACTTGGCCCCGCGCTCGGATGACGCCCCGAACGTCTCGCGCCGCATTTTGGCAATGGTGAGCTTGAGGTTGGCGATCTCGGCGTCGCGATCGAGCAGGCGCGTCTGAGCAGCGATCAGCATGGCCTGCAACGTCGCCACGTCCTTAGGAAGCTGTGCCTGGTCGAGCGCCATGCCCGCGAGTTTACACTGCTTTGCAAGACTGCTCACGCCATGATCGGCGGTACCCACATTATCCCGCGACCTGTGGCCGCCAGGTCTGCTGCGGCGCCCGCCAGTCGATCCCCTCCAGCGAAGGCATATCGGAATATCCCCTCTCGCGAGTCTGACGAATCATCCGTTATCGACGTGACGGTACGTGATGCGGCGCATCCGTTGTACGGCCGGAAATTCCGCGTCATTCGGTCGGTTCACCGGGGCGGCGATTTGCCGGCCTGCTACGAGGTCGAGCATCGCGCCGGCGCAAGCCTTTTGGTTCCGATTGCTGCAACCGAGCCACAGCCCTCGATCGAGAATCGAACGAAACTCAGCCTTGAGGCGCTTCGCGACCTGACCCTGGCTGTTGAGCAGCTCGATGGCGATCGATCCAAAAGACCTGTGGGCCACCCTGCCGACGGCATTGCAGCGCCAGATCGTTGACGAGGTCGCCGCGGTGCTGGGGGAGGCGAGCCATGAGGTCCGAGTTGGTCAAACCGACACATCTGGCACGCAGAGCGGCAGTGTATATCCGGCAGTCGACACCCAACCAGGTCGCGAACAACCAGGAGAGCCTGAGATTGCAATACGCCCTTCAGCACCGCGCCAGAGAACTTGGCTGGCACGAGGCTGACATCGACGTCATCGATGCTGATCTCGGCATCAGTGGTGCGTCAGCGGCGCTGCGCAGCGGCTTCAAGGAATTGGTCGGACGCGTTGGCCTCAAGGAGATCGGCCTGATCCTGTCGATCGACGTGACACGTCTGGCTCGCAATTGCTCGGACTGGTATCCGCTGCTTGACATCTGCGGGCTCAATGGCTGCCTCATTGCCGATCGGGACGGGGTCTACGATCCCGCGAGCGCGAACGGCCGTCTGCTGCTCGGTCTCAAGGGTACGATATCGGAATTGGAACTTCATACGATCCGCAGTCGATTGACGGCGGGTCTGCTGGCCAAGGCCGAGCGTGGCGAACTGGCGCTCACTTTGCCGGTCGGTCTCGTCCGTGATCCCTCGGGCGTCGTGGTCAAGGATCCGAACCTGGAGGTTCAGACAAGGATCGCCTTGCTGTTCGAGACCTTCCTGAAGGTCCGCACTGTCGCCAAGGTGATGCGCGAGTTCAACGACTGCGGGCTTGAGTTGCCCCGCCGTGACCGTCACGGGGATTTGCATTGGGCTCGGGCGACGACATCGGCCGTCGCAACGGTGCTGAAGAATCCCGCCTACGCCGGCGCATTTGTCTACGGACGAACGCGACTGCGCAAACCTGCCGGTGGCAAATCGGCAATGAAGGCGGCCAAACCGATCGAAGACTGGCGGGTTCTCGTCAAGGACCGCTACCCGCCCTATATCGATTGGACAACCTACGAGAAGATCAGAGGCATCGTCAGCGACAACCGGGCCGAATACATGCGCAAGCAAACGAGGGGTGCACCGCGTGATGGCGAGTTGCTGCTTACCGGCATCGCTTGGTGCGGCCGGTGCGGCCACAAGATGTACGCCCGCTACAAAAGGCGACCTGAGTACGTCTGCAATCACCTGAGAGTGCATGAGGGTCTGCCGGCGTGCCAATATTTGCGTGCTCCTCGTATCGATGCGGCTGTGACCCAGGCGTTCCTGACTGCGCTTGCCCCCGCCGAGATCGATGCCTTGTCCCGAGCCCGCCGTGTTCAGAGCCAAGCCGAAAAGGCGATGCGCAGAACTGCCGAACAGCAGCTTGAACGCCGTCGCTACGAAGCGGCTCTGGCCCAGCGATAGTTCAACCGGGTTGATCCAGACAATCGCCTCGTTGCTGGTGAGCTGGAGCGCCGTTGGGAAGCGGCCTTGAAGGAGGTCCGGGTGGCGGAGGAGGCGCTGGCGCGTGCGACGCTGCCCCAAGCGATCGCACCTGTCGCCGTCGCCAAGACACTCACCAACAACGTCATCCGCCTCTCGGGCCGCCTACCCGAGATCTGGGCTGACCCGAGCACGACCGACGCCAAGCGCAAGGCGTTGCTGCGCTGCCTCGTGGAGAAGGTGATCCTCGACCGAGGCGAACGCGATGTCGCCCGGGTTCGCATCGTGTGGCGCGGTGGCGCCGTGAGCGAGATCGACGTGAAAATGCACGTTGCGTCTATCGCAAGGCTTGGACGAGGCGGCGAGATGCAAGAGCGCATTATCGAGCTTGCCCGCACTCACATGCACGACGACGAGATTGCCGCTGTGCTGACGAGTGAAGGGCACCGGTCTCCAGACTGTGCCGACAAAGTGCTGCCGGTCACCGTCCAGCGCATACGCTATCGCGCCGGCCTCAAGGGGCTGGTCGAACGACGAACACGCTGGCGGCATACGCAGGACGTCCTCAGTGCCAACGAGCTTGCCGGCGTCTTGAAGATTCCGGTGAACTGGCTCTATGTGCAGATCAGGCAAGGGCGACTTCTGATCGACCGCCATCCTTCCGGCGCGCATGTGTTCGCCAACGCACCGAGCGCAATCGAGGCCGTCCGGAAACTCCGCAATCACGAAATCGACAAGCTCGATCTCAGAATCAATGAGCCTCACAAGAAGGGGCATTCACATGGGTAGTCGAGCATATAGCCGAGCTGGGCGGGCGAAATCGACACTGCACCCTCGTTGGGTGTCGGCCAAACAAACCGGCCACGCTCCAATCGTTTGGAGAACAGGCAGGCACCCTGCCCATCGTGCCAGATGATCTTGATGAGGTCGCCGCGACGCCCACGAAAGACAAACAGATGCCCGGCGAACGGATCGGCCTTCAGCGTCTCCTGCACCAACAATGCCAGGCTCGGGAACCCGCGCCGCATGTCGGTGTGCCCGGTCGCCAGCCAGACTCGAACACCTGCAGGAACCGGAATCATCAGACCTCCAGGAGATCGATGATCCGCTTCAGCGCTTGCCCGTCCATATCGACACCGACCCGCAATCGGCGGCCATTGCGCAGCGAGATTTCGATCGTCTCACAGCCTCCAGACGAATCGACGCTCCTTGCCACCGGCTCACAGGTTACAGGTCCCGGTGGCCCTGGATTCGTCATTTGCGACACAACAACGGGCATGAAGCTCGTTGGCTTGGCATGGGCCAAAGCGACGGCGCGCTCCTTCATCCAGCGGAACAGCAACGGCGGTTTGATGCCATGCCGTCGCGCCACTGCCGACACATTCGTGCAAGGCCCCGAAGCTTCGGCAACGATTGCAGCCTTCTCGGCTTCGCTCCATCGCCGCCGGGTCTCGGCGACGATGCTGAACTCTCGCGAAGATTTATCTCCAGACATACCCACAAGCAGACTCCTGTCGTGACCAACCGTCACCAACAAGGATCATGTCTTACGGCCGCGCAAGGCGGCCTTCACCGGACGGGAACGCTGATTCTTGATGGCGGTGGCTGGAGCAGGGAGGAGGGCCACTGGAAGCCGTTTGCTGCCGCGGCGGCCACCGCGACAAGCACCGCGGACGACGAGCGGGCGCTGGCCG
>Ga0075018_10000152_pt1 | contig 18152 bp, 11 predicted proteins | sample ColStrG_CSR_2014_FD_71471 | JGI IMG/M metagenome (GOLD analysis project Ga0075018, IMG submission 71471) | Freshwater sediment microbial communities in response to fracking from Pennsylvania, USA - Cold Stream Run_MetaG_CSR_2014 | ecosystem: Environmental > Aquatic > Freshwater > Creek >... | reverse complement strand
GCACATTTAATCCAAATTCGATTTTCAACAGCCAGTACATGGGGGTGAACGCCACGGGTTATTACTTCGACGAGGTTGCCAACTCCATTTCTTCTGGACAGGTTACGCTCAACGGATACAGCGACCTCTCCTCGACCTCTGTTCTTAATGTAAACCTGCTAACCACCCTCGCTTATCAGCGCATTCAGACGCTCGTAACCAAATCCAACCTAACTTTCGCAGCGGCGCAAACACAAGGAGAAAATGAAGTGCTTGCTGCATTGAATATTCTCCACGGCAGCAGCTATGGAACCTTCAGCACGCTTGATATCAGCAATTCTAGCGATGGGGGCAAGATACTCGCGGCCATATCAAGCCTCTTCGTATACGGGAATACCGCGGGAAACTTGAGCGCGCTAATCGCTGCTTTCCAAAATGATATTAGTGCGAACGGCACAATCACGAATGCAGCCACCAGAGCCGCACTCGCGGCGGCAGCAAAGGCATTAGATCCTTCTGCCATCGCGGCGAATCTGACAGCGAAGTATTCCTCCGTTGGAGATCAGTTTAGCGCTACAGACATTACCAACTGGATTGATAAAGATGGCGACGGGTTGGTGGGGAAGTTCAAGTTCCAAGTGCCCGACGCCAATCAATCCTCTGTATTCAGCTTGCCCACTGCCGTTACGGATCCCTTCGCGGGGACGCAAATCACAACGACGACGGGGCAGCTTTCGGTTAATGGAAGCGCTGTATTTGGTGCAGTCACGACGAAAGCTGGAGACGTTCTTGCGGTAACGCCGCCTGCAAGTGGTGTATTTCCAAACGGAGTTCTCACCGCGTATCTGACCAGTGGCACCGGGAAGATCGGTCGAGTGACATTTGTCAGGGGCCTCAACTTGATAGCGGTGACGCCCGCCAGCCTCAGCGTACAAGTTGGCGCCACACTTCAACTGACCGCGATCGGCACGTTTAGCGACGGGAGTACAGCCGACCTCACAAACAGTGTTCACTGGTCGTCCAACGCGCCGTCTGTTACCACCGTTAATGCGACAACCGGAGTCGTCGCCGGGGTGGCTGCCGGGAGCGCGACCATAACTGCAAGCTCCGGCTCGGTCTCCGGAAACGTAGCTCTAAGCGTAGTACCAGCTGCGCTGGTGTCAATCGCAGTCACCCCAAATCCATTCACAACGGGAGTGGGTATCCCTCGGCAACTTACAGCCGCGGGTACCTACTCGGACAACACGACAGCAGATCTAACGAGCAGTGTCACTTGGGTCGCATCGGACCCGACTGTTCTGAATGTGACCGGAGGCATTGCTTCCGGACTTAAGCTAGGCACGACCAATATAGTAGCCAGTGTCGGTGCCATCTCGGGTATCTCGTCTGTCACAGTGACTTCCAACACTTGGTCTCCCGCAGCCAATCTCTCCTACCCGTTCAACCCTCCAAATGCGACTGCCCTGGCAAATGGCAAAGTGCTGGTTGTTGGGCCCTCGATCGCAGGGCCGGGAGCCGAAATATATGATCCAGTCTCCAATGCTTTTTCGATCCTCGCTCCTCCTCCTATCACAGGTGGTTTGGCTGTCCTGCTAACCAGCGGCAAGGTGCTTCTAATGGAGGGAGGCGCAAGTGCGACTTACGACCCGACTACTAACACCTGGACCAGCGCTGGTACACCTCCGTACTCAGGAGGGACAGCCCCAATAGTCCTTCAGAATGGAAAGGTGTTGGTTATAGGCGGGCAGAAGACAGAGATCTACGACCCGAACACAAACTCTTGGTCCACGGCGGCGAGTATGATTGCCGCGCGCTCCGGGTTTACCGCGACCCTACTGCCAAACGGCAAGGTACTGGTCGCTGGTGGTGATAGCAGCACCGTCCCGCCCGGGTTTGCGCAACCCGCCACTGCGGAAGTCTACGACCTAGCTTCAGACTCATGGTCCCAAACTGGGGTAATGACAGCACCTCGGATCTGGCATACAGCAACAGTTTTGGCTAATGGCAAGATACTCGTAGCCGCTGGAGAACTTTACACCCAGATACCGCTCATCACCGCTCTTAGCAGTACTGAGATCTACGATTCTGCGACGAATACGTGGTCAGCTGCGGGCAATATGAATTTCGCCCGATATCACCACACGGCCACCACGTGGTCCAACGGAAGAGTTTTTGTACTTGGTGGCTACTTGGGTGTTGCTAGCGCGGAGATATATGACCCGACCTCGGATACGTGGTCTGTAGCTGCGGGCATGCCGGACTCCCGTTACCTGTACGGATTTGCTCTTTTGGGCAACAACGAACTGCTAGTGGTCGGCACCGGCGGAGGAGTCAACCCCTCTGCTGCCTACACCTGTGTCGTATACTGGTGAGCATTGCTGCGGCTAGAGGAAGTTTCGCATGCTGTGCGCGCGGCGGACTCGGAATCTAACGATCCGCTGAAAATACGATTTACCCATAGACCATTTAAACGGAATGTCCAGGTTGCCCAGTCCGAACGGGCTCAACAATGTGTTAGAGCGTACGAACTGTGTCGCCCATAGCGCCTCCTACCAAGAAATCCTCTACTCGCAAGCGCATCAAAGCGCACACAAGTCTTGACAGGGCCTTATAGGACAGCTTAACAATTACTGCAGCTGGACCCATGCTCCAATGCGTAAACCTCCCGAACACGGAGATTAGCTCCAAATTCGAACTTATAATGGCGCTGAGTGACCTCGTGGAATACCCACCTTCAGCTTGTAACGTAGCAACCACGTTTAGAGTAGTTACACGAGGTCGCTTAGCAAATATCCTTAGAAAGTATTCAATGTCGGAAGCACGATTTCCCACAGTAAATCTTTCGCTACCAAGAAGACGAACAGTGCCAAAAGTCGCAAAATGTGGATTGTGAAGTCCAAATCTATCCAAACGCGCGCTACAAGGCCACGAATGAGTGACTCTAGTTACCGCCGATCCGCGGAAGAATGCAAGGTTGGCGACGAATAAGTCATGACCTTCCAGCGCCGACAGCACGTAACTAGATTTTACCCTTCCGGTAAATAGGTCGTCGCTGCCCAGCCAACCCACGAAATCAGTTGTGCACGCTTGCAGCCCCTTATTCAGCGCATCAAAAATTCCGTCGTCGGATTCCGAAATCAACACATCATCAGCAGTTAGCTCCGCTTCTATTAGCCGCCGTGTGTTACTATTTGAACCTCCGTCAATTATTACAAGCCGCACAACGCCAAGATCGTCAAAATCTCGGACGCTTCGAAGCGCCCGCGCGATTCTCGCGTCGTTATAACTTGGAACAATTATCGATAGTCTCTTAGCGCCCATCGGCTACAATTCGATCTATCAGTTCCGCCACACCGTCAGCGATTCCAACTCGCGGCATCCAGCCCAGTTCCACGCGTGCCAGTCCCGAATCCGCATACCGTCCAATATCCCCGGTCGGTTTAGAAGGATCAAACACAACGTCCCGAATCTTCACCTTCGGATGCAACTGAATAAGACGGGCAATCTCGCCAATGGTAGTGCAGAAATCGGGACCGATCATGAATGTCGGCTCCCGCCCTACGTACTCCAACGTCGCGATGACGGCAGAGACTACGTCTGACACATGCAAGAATGCACGGCCCTGCCGGCCATTGCCCCACACATGGAGTTTGCCATCTTTCGATTTTAGAGCCCTATATATCAGCGCTGGGATCACCTGGGCCGTGACATCGTTATATATGCACGGCCATCCATAGACATTGTGCAGATCTAACACCGTCAGCTTGGTTTCGCTCCCACTGACCGCCAGTCTGAATTCAATTTCACCAATGAGTTTGCTCCAGCCATACCCCGATTCCGGGTCAGCAGGAAATTTCTGTCGTTCCGAAAGCTTCGAACTCTCAACAGAACGCTGTAGTTCCTTTGGGTAGGAGCAAGCCGTGCCAAGATAGATCAGCTGTTGCGGACGCACCTCGTTTGCAATTCGAGCCACGCTACTATTAATTGCCAGGTTCTTTTGGAACACGCCCCACTCGTTGGAGAATACATAGCCAATTCCGGCTACAATATCGGCAACGTGGATCAGTCTGTCGCTGGAATTCATGTCTCGATACCAAGCATGATCTGTGGCAACATCAGCGTGTCGGAATTGGAATCGTTTACTCTCTGCGAGATCTTGGATATTTCGCTTCGCGCCTCTCCAGAGATTGTCGATTCCGATAACAGTGCGTCCGGTCGCGTGAATAGCCCGCGCAATGTTTGAGCCAATTAATCCCGCCACGCCAGTTACAAAGACTCGATCTTCCACATCAGTCATGGCGCAACCTTTATGCGAGATGACAACATCTGAAACACGAAGTTATTTGTGTATGAATTGACACGTGCATCGTAACCCGGACTCAGGCGCATACGTAACTCCTCCGGCCCTTGAATATGTTCCAAAGTGTCAATCTCAAACCGCCGATAGGCGCCGTCTCGGAAGATATAACAAAAATAGCCAAGTGAATGTAGCAACTCAAAAACCTCCATATAGTTCGGGTTATGCCGCGCCTCGATCTCACATACTATCAGCGGATGATGGGTCGACAGCGTGTTTATCGCGCCCTCCAACACCTGAAGTTCGTACCCCTCAACGTCAATTTTTAATAAGTCAATTGAGCGTTCCTCAAAACGCTGTGCCGAAAAAAATTCGTCTAAAGATAACACCGACACAGAAGTAGCACTTGCCATCGCCGTGCCCGCGGCCGGATTCTGCGTGCTTAGAGTTGCCGAATGCCGCGCTGTCTCGTCGAATCCAGGAGTCATCAATAGACCTAAGCCCGTGTACGTACCTAGTGCCGCGTTCACCACCTCAATTCTGGAGGCGATCACAGCGCGCTTGAGGTATTTGTAATGAACTGATCCGGGCTCGAAAGCGACTACAGTCTTGCTGACTCTATTCATTAACCAGGAATAGGCACCCAGAGCAGCGCCAACGTCTATAGCAACATCCACAGAGCCAGGCGCCAATTCATTGATAAACCGCATTTCGACTTCGGGGTAATGTATCCGGCTCCATACAAATCGCCGAAACCAAGCATCAACAATTGGCACTGACGCCAACGCCTTACGACAACTAGTCCTCAAGCTCACGGGTCCTCTCACTTCACCAGTTTGTCGATGCGGAAGACAATAATCGCTCAAACGACTCACGGACAGAGCGATTTCCATACTTTGATCCCGCGAGTGCGCTTAGTCGGCCCTCCTTCCCTCGCCAGGAATCCTCGACATTCAAGTGATCAATATGCAATGCCATGTCTTCGAGGCTCTCGTAGGTTTTAACCAAGTCGGCGCCGAAATACTGTTCCAGACTCATAAAACACGGTCGCCGAAGCGCTGCGATCGGCACTCCAGTCGCGAGCGCATCCATCGCCGAGGCGGAAATTGAACAATTGTACCCGGAGGTATAAGGGAAAATGGCGAGGGTGCATACACTAATTTCTTCATGAAAAGCACCCACTGAGCCCAGGGCATGCTTCACTCCACTAACAACGTCCTCAACAAAACCGCCACCAATAGCCACAAACTGCGCATACCTCTGCAGTCTAGACAGCCTTACAAAGTCGCTGAAACTCTTGTCTTTAGTTCTATATCCGATGAAGCAAATGCGGGGTACTCCAGGACATGGGCCACACACAACTTGTTCCGCGGAGACTGGCATGTAGACGACTAACAAGTTCTCAGCCCGCAACTTTTCTGGGTGGTCCGCAAGCAACCTCGCCCGAATAAAATCATCAAGGACAACCAGCGAAATCCGGCTAGCACGCCCACGCGACCTAAGCCAAAGCCGCGCCCAGAAACCCAGGGAACCTACCTTTTGACTGCCGGCCCCCAATAACCCCTCCACTTCCCCGTGCAAGACCACATGGATAGCATCCACCCTAAAGAACCAATTGGCAATTTCAAGCAGCAGGAGCGATGGCGGCAACATGCACGATATAAACAATACATCGCCCCTCCTCATTTGCCACATGCACCTCAGCACTACTATTAGCTCAACAACACATTTCAGGACCAGCCTTCGCTTGGCGGGATCCATCACTACAATTGACCTGCATTTGAACTTACCGACTGCTTCACGGGAGAGCGATTCCAGCGTACTGCTAGACGCCCACAGATCTAGTGACCAGTCGGAGCAAATCTTCCGGGAAGCCACAATGGCGTGCAGAAAACCCTCAATTACGGTGATATGCTGCGTGCCAACCTTACTTGGCTCGACAAAATAAAACCGCGGCTTCCTGCCTTTCACCGGTGAGTCAATTGAGGTAACGGATACACCAAGCACAGGCTCCGATATTTCTCCTGCGCATCGAAAAAACTACGGAAATGCCATGGAAGCACCAGCGCATAGTTGGGCTTCGCGTCAATAACTTCCTGCTCATTGACAATCGGTATGTGACTTCCCGGAGTAAACGCACCAAACTTGTCAACATTTATTTCACCAACGGCGGCTATCAGGTCTTTGTCGATTCCGCAATACTGAAGAATTACGTTCCCCTTTGTAGATGCACCCAACGCCATCGTCGTCTTGCCGGACGCCTTGACCTTTCGTAAAAACTCAACCAGCTGCTCCCTCGTCCGCTGCACCCTCTTACCAAACTCAACGTATGTATTAAGGTCGTCAAGTCTCTTGGCTGCTTCATCGTGAAGCAGCTCCTCTACTGATGCGTCCGGCACTAGCTTCCCCGATAACTTCTGCGCCGTGACAGAAAAACTACCCCCATTCACACTGTTCACTTCCACACTCACCAATCTCAACCCAGCGCGCCCGGCCATCCACTGAATTTGTGACAGTGCGTAGTACTCAAGGTGCTCGTGACAGACAGTGTCGTACGAATTCGTGGATAGCATCGACGGCATATAGCTCTGCTCGAAGATCCAAACACCATTGTCATCGAGAATCCGACCAATTTCCACCATAAACGCAACGGGATCCTCTAGGTCGTAAAACATGGAGAATGAAGTAACCACCTTGGCTTTGTCGCCGCCGCTTTTCTCAAGAAAGCTCGCCGCACTGAAGAACTCCGGCATCAACTCAATGCCATCCGTGTAATATTTCTCAAATTTTTGACCCGTCGGATCAATTCCTACAAACCTGCACCCTCTGTTCTTGTACTGCTTGAGAGTCGTGGCGTCGTTACTACCAATATCTACAATAAGGCCATCAGTAGCCGTCAGCCCAAGGCTCTCAATCCGACGAACCTTCGCTCCTAAGTGCGCCACCATTGATGGATTCAAACCCGACCTGTAACCATAATTGTCTCCATAGAGGTCGCCCAAAGGATAGGAGTGAGCGAGCTGCAAAAGCCCGCAACTCCCTGCTCCGGCACATTTTACAAGACTAAGGGGGCCAGACAGCATCAGCTCGCTGCTGCTCCTTGGGAACACACCAGTCAGTGCCTGTGTGCCGAGATCCAGTACGCCGATCAAATCCTTGTTTCCGCAGATTCGACAAGCGTTAATTTTCCGGTACACCTAATAGCACTCCCAAGTAACGCAGAGCAATTGGAACACTCTGCAAAATCCGTTGTTTGACCAAGTCATTCTTACCCACCTTCATTGCCGATCCATCTCATATTCCACCATTTCAATCATAATATCCCTAACCGACTTTCCCGCGCACCAATTTAGGTCCCTAGCAATTTTACTCGCATCGCCAACGAGATTTTTAGACTCAACGCTCCGAATTTCGCTCGCGTCACTAACTACATACTCACGGTAGTCCAATCCGACGCACTCGAAGGCATATTCACAAAGCTGTCTTACAGTTGTAAGGCGACCACTCGCAACAATATAGTCTTCGTTACCTTCAGCGAGAGACATTCTGTAGATCGCGTCCACATACTCCGGCGCATAGCCCCAGTCTCTTGATGACTCTAGCGAGCCCAATTCAAGTACCCGTGCTCTCCCACGCTTTATTGCCACCGCTGATATTGCAATCTTCTTGGTGACGAATTTAGCAGTTCGCCGCGTGCTCTCGTGATTGTAAAGAATCGCCGCGCCGCATCGAACCCCATAACTAGCGCGGTAAATGTTCACAAGATTGTGCGCATATAGCTTTGCAGCACCATAGGGGCTCTTCGGTTTGAACGGTGTTTGTTCTGTCTGAGGCGACTCCTGCGCATCGCCAAACATTTCACTTGACGATGCCTGGCAGAACACAATATCCCCTCGTCTACTTGAACTACGTATGGTGTCGAGCAACATAACTACAAAATCAGCGTTTAACCTACTAATCTCTGCCGGTGCATCAAACATTCCTCGCCCCGTTGCTATTGCGGCGAAATTAAACACGACATCAGGCACGAATGCGTCAAGGATCTCCCTAAATTCGATCGGCTGCATGTAGTTGAACTGCAACAATGTAATGCCGCTATCTTCTAATTCAGCCAACTGAGCACGCGCACGTTCAAGGTCTGAAGTCAGCCCAAGCACCCGATAGCCGAGGTTCAGCAACTGTCTTGCCATAAAGTAGCCATCTTGCCCAGAAATCCCGGTAACTATCGCCTTCATAGATTTACCGAGCTCTAGATTGGGCATACATTATCAAGAAGATGTTAGACAAGGATATTGGGTTAAGCATGCAAGCCAACATAAACAAGACTCGTTCAATCTTGAGGTCGCGAGCAGTGCACCTGTCGGCGGCACGACTCAGCACCATCGCTAACAACGCTATGGCGAAAAGACCAGCCCCATAAACCATCTCGCCTATAGCCGGTAGTATAAATTCAGAACCGGTCTCAATGAATAGGCCAGACTGCACCGCAAATGCATTGTATTGCGCCATGAAATCAATCGGCCCCACCATAAGCACAGAGGGAACCAGATGCTTCCAAAGCGTAAAGTAGAGGTGGCCGATCCGCAGGTTTAGACTTGCGTCCATGAACACTGCGCTTGCGCCAACACCCTGCGCTCCAATTGCCTGGATTCGCGCAACTAGTCCGGCCGACGTAAAGTAATAGTCCCCAATCACCAAAATCGGAAATAGTACGAACGCCGCGACACGGTATTTAGCGGGCAGCCTTCTGATTGGAAACGCCAGCAGCAACATAGCAAGCAGGGAACCGCTAAGCACGACTGACCCCACCGCACACGCAACATAAATGCCGTTATGCCTGCGCTGATCCCCCATAAGGTACATCACGTGGATCATAGAGAGGCTACCATAATAGGAAGCCTCCGCAGTAATACTGGGCACGCCACTTCTTCCAGGCATGAACCTACCCATTTCCAGCTCGTAGCCTCCAAGCACCGCAATGTATTGAAACAGTCCAGCTGCAAACCAAAGAACTACAGTTGCTCGAACAACATGCGGAAAGTAATCACCCTTCTCCCGATCGCAAACTATCCAAAGTATGGCAAACGCGACGTAGGTGTAGGCCTGCCTCAACAGCCCGGCACTCAGCGTGGACCTAAGTCCGTAAACAACAATGCACATCATCGCCGTAAGTATCAGCATTATGTCTCGTCGGCGAATGAATTCTTTGGAACGAAAGGAAACCAGTGCAATGGCCGCACCGATTAGCACCCACGGCTGAGTGTCGCCTTCAAGTACCTTTGGATAAAACATGAACGGAATTGCAACCATCAACGGCAGAATTCCGAGATCGCTTTTTGGCATTGAGGTACGCATAAACTTGCTCTCAGAGCTCAAATACGCGATCACTCGATCGGGCGCGGCAACCGTGCTTAGTCATGCCTCGACAACTTTGCGTCCGCAAACTTGTCCAAGCAACATAAGTGGTTTCGTCGCCAGTTCCCGTGACACCAAAATAAATAGGCGAGGAAGGCAGATGCAGCTCTGAACTATCAAAGGTACAGCCACCATAGCAACAATACTCGCACCAGCAATCCTGGCCACAATCACCTCACATATCATTGAGAGCGCGGCGGACCCAAGGCAGATGACTAAGAATTTCTTACACCTCATCGTCACCAGGAAATTTACCAAGACGAAAATGTTCACTTCGACCAGAAACGCCGCGAATACCAAGACTCGCAACTCCCAGGTAACAAGTTGCACCTTTGAGCTCACGACGGCCAGCAACCAGTTGCCGGTCAGCCCGAAAAGCAATAGACCAGTGACAAATATCAAATTGACTGCGATGACCGAAGCCCGAAGCTCCTCCGTCATTGCTCTCTTGTTTCCAGAGACAATTGCTCGAACCAGGTCGTTTAACCAGACTTGCAGTGGCACAAGTGCAATACCTGCAATGAGTGTAACCGCCTGCAATGTCAATCCATACGCTCCCACGAGGGTCTTCGGAAACACAGTGGCGACAATAAGGAACAAACCCCTGTATAGGGCGAATGACGACATTGTATAAAGAACGTAGCGAGGAATTGAAACCGCATTGCGGAAGTCGGGCTCCGCGCTATCGCTCCGTCTTGAACCCGCAATGACTGATGAGACCGCGCGAGCAGCAAGTCTTCGCATTGTGGCGCTCCCCACGGCCACTGACAGCGAAAAGCTGAAACAAATTCCTAACACAGTGAGCCCAAGCCGGAACATCGCGTATGTTGACACTATGTTTATTACGCGTGTTACGGATGTAACAGCGTTAAAACTTACGACATTGCCGGCGCCTAACAATATAGAGTTGTTGACTCCAAACCAATAATTCACTGCATATGTACCTACAAAGACTAACCACGCCCACGTGATGTTAGGACCTGTGATGCCACCAGAAATGTAACTTAGATAGTACAGGCCTCCCACGCCGATTGGGCACGCCACGACGAATGCCAATTTTCGATATGCCACTTTCACGGCACTTATGGTGGCAATTATCTCCTGAGAGTTGCCTCGAACAAAACTAGTTGCAAGCCTTCTCGTGGATGCATTCTGGATAGCACTTTCAAACTGTAGCGTCACCGCACCAATAGTTGTGAACAGCGTCCACAATACATACTCGGGCAACGTGAGATGTCTGAGTAGGAGAGGCACCATTAGAACGGTAACAATCAGATTGATGCCCTGATTTAGATAGGCGGCGTGCACTAGTAGCCCCAGAGACTACGAAACAGCGGGTCTGCAGGGAAGCATGCCGGCGGTTTTCCCCTAACGCCGGGATCATTAATCATCCGCATATTTACGCCCTTTCGACGAACGGTGCAGTTACTTGCACAAATGCGCGCCAGACTAAGGTGACACACGCAGAATTCCGTGTAGTGACCTGTGCTCCGGTATCTACCGCAAGTAACCTTGCAATAGGGACTGGCACCTGGATTCTAAAGTCCAACGATCTAGGCCTCACGCAACTTAAGAGCGACAGGAATTCGCAGATGCGGCGCCTTGACTACGCACAATCCGTGCGTCTGACTCGATATTTCGACCAGTCACTGTGCGCAATTCAAATTTCCGATATGCTATTTGCTGAAGGCCGTGATCCGCCGGCGAGTACGGCGTAGGCCAAACCGGCCATTAGCCCAAGAAACGCGCCACCACAAATTAGAAGTAATCGCTTCGGCTTGACTGGATCATCCGGGTCAGCCGGCATCGCTTTGTCCACAACGCGGAATGCGTATTCCTCCGTCACATTTGCCAGCATACGCTCCTTGACCTGAGCCTCAATTATCCGATTTATAGCTTCCCGCGTCCCGATTTCCGAGGTCGCACTAAGTTCCCTCTGAAGAAATTGTACTGACGCGTCCGCTTTCGCAATCGCGCGAGCGCGCATTTCGGCGTTTATGCGGCGTACAAGGTCACTCGCCCAGTTGGCGGCTGCAATTCTGTCACGCCAGTCGATTTGTAGTGTAATTAGGCCGCTCTTCGAGTCCATGGAGACCGTTCGAATGTATTTGTCGAACAGTTTATAGGCCTTAGCGGGCGTGGGTTCCTTACCCGTCGCGCCCACCCACTTTCCTGTGGTGCGATCGAAGTCGCTTTGAAATAGCACCGGGATGAGGTGGTTTTCCAGAATGAACTGCTGCGTAAATTGCCGCGAACGAAATACTGCCAACGCTTCTTCCGTTTGCGAGTCCTTGGCGCCCAAAGTTACGCCGGCTAGCGAGCCCAGCCCACCAATGGACCCGACCAAGGAATTCAGTGATCCACCCACTCCATCGCGGGCGGGGCTTGCGGATATCAATAATGATGTTGATCGGTATACGGGCGTCGACAAATATGCAAACACCGCAAATGCCAAGGTGGTTCCAAGTAGACAGCTCGCAATCAGCCAACGCCGCATCCAAATAATTGCGGCAACTTCCGCCATTTCTATACTCTGGTCTTTCTTCGCGTCCATGGGATTCCTGCTTACCTAGTTCAACTTTGGCTTGGCCGCAAATAGCGAGCATGAATTCATCTGGCTCAAATCACCGCTCGCGGGCAGCAGCCGGAGTCAACTAGTCCCAACTCAGCAGGCACAGCCGGTATCCGCGCAGACAATTTGTCAACTTCCGTCATCTTGCCAAGTCGCATCTGGCGCTCAGAACCGGCGTATTGCCGTCGCCGCAATCGCCACGTTGTATAGGATCTGCGTGATCGATTGCCAAGTAGGTAACAGCGGCACACGTTCAGTGTCAAGCGGCACGACCACAGTATCACCGGGGTAGATGCGCGAGTCGTTGCGGAACCGCGAGCGCCAGTGCGACGTTCCAGCGACCACGCTGCCGTTGGCGCGCACCACGTACACCTTCTTCATATCGGCCAGACGTGTCGCGCCTCCGCTCAGCGATATATAGTCATCGCGCTCGAGGTCGTCGCGGTAGAGGTGCGAGGTAGCAGTTTGCACCTCACCAATGACTGTGACCTCCTGGCTAACTTTAGGCACCACGAGCTCGTCGCCATCACGGAGTGCAACATCGGATTGCGATCCGGGGACACCAGCCATTGCGGAATCTAGGTCAAGCACCAGGCGCCCAATCGCCTTCGCGGACTTAATCTGCGCCAATAAATTCTGGCCTACGCTGTAAGTCTGCGCCGCATTGCCCTGGTTGCCGCGTGCGGCCATCAGCGAGGTGGCAGCCAGATCGCTCTGCAGACGCTCAGTAAGGCGATCGAGCTGTATCTGTTCGCGCTCTCGCAGCTCCCGCCGCATGAAGACGCTTCCTTTCGCGAAGGCAAGGTCAGTAAGCCCGCCAGCGCGCTGAATCACTTCACGCAATGATTCGCCGCGCTTGATGGGGTAGATGCCTGGGAAGCGCACTTCGCCTTTGAGCGTGACCTGATCCTGTTCACTCCAACCGGAGATTTCCTTGACGTACAGGCGATCAAAGGCCTGCAGCGCGACATTGGCAGCCGCATCGCCACGCAACACGGCGGCCAGATCAATCGTTATCACCTGCGCGCGTCGTGACTGGCCGTTCTCGATCACATAGCGGGAGAGCTCCGCCGTACCACCGTACGCCGCAGCATCAAGGGTGCCGCCGGCGCGCAGCAGGTCCGCAACCCTCATGTTCTCCTCAAGCGGGTAATCTCCAGGGGTCTTCACGCGACCGCTCACGTTCACCACCTGGAGTGCCTGCTGCAGATTTGATTGATTCTGGAGCTCATCCATCAGCGGCTTGATAACCCGCTCGCGGGTGCCCTCCAAATCGAATACGGTGATGCGATCGCGAGCCATCAACTCAACATCAGCCGCACTGCCCGGCGCTGCGAGCGCGGCCGCGAGGTCGGCCGAGCGCACGACGAGGCGCCGATCGGGAGCGAGTTCGCGACGAATCAGCACGTAGTGCTCATCGGCGCCTGCTTTCAATTCGTCCACCGAAGGTATGAGTTCGGTGAGCCGCATCCCTTCATGCCAGGCATAATTGCCGGGCCGGTGGATCTGGCCCTCAATGCTCACTCCCGCATCGAGTGTGGGTCGAAGTCGCGCCACACGCAGCAGATCGCCATTGCGCAGGTGCATGGCCACACTGCTGGCCTTGGCAAGATCAACATCCACTACGATACGTCGGCGATCCTCGTTTATGCGCGTCAGCGCTGCCCTGCCTTGGTCGGCATCAGTAGTATAGCCGCCGGCCATCTGCACGGCATCGGTAATCGTCTCGTTGCCTTTAAGCTCATAGATCGCGGGGCGATGGACCTCGCCCTCCACCGATATGGTGGCGCCGACCGGCTCGATCAATATCGCATCGCCCGGCAGGAGCTTGGCGTCGTTCGACGTATCTCCGCGCATCAGCAGATCATATAGATCGAAGTTGCGCACGATTGCGCCGCCGCGCATGAGCTTGATGTTGCGCAGCGAGCCGATCTCCTTCACACCACCCGCTGCGAACAGCGCGCCGGTCACCGTGGCCAGGCCACTGACCGTGTACGCACCGGGGTACTTGGCCTCACCCACTACAAATACCTGGATCGAACGCACCTCACCCATGCTCAAGGCAGCGCGCACACCGATCATCTGGCGGCTGACTCGCCCCTCGATATCGGCACGCACCTCACTGAAGCGCCGGCCGGCGACTTCAATAGGCCCTAGCTCGGGAAAGCTCAGGCGGCCGTCGCGCGCAACCGTGAGCTGCAACGTGCGATTTTGGCTGCCATAGAGCTGGACGCTGAACTTGTCTCCGGCGCCCACCACGTAATCTGAGGGCACCGGCACGTTGCCCAATGGGGCAAAGGTCGATTGCGATTGATCGAACAGATCGTATCCGTAGGGCTTGAGGCTGGTGCCTCCGGTTCGGCGTACCGGGAGGTAGCTGACCTTGACCTCGAACTTGAGCAGTGCGGGCACAGCGGAGAGTCGCTGGCTCGCCTGCTGCTCATTGAGGCCGGCCAACACAATCAGGGCAAAGCCCGGGAGCTGAATGGCGCCCGTAGAATCGAGCGTATAAGGATTCCGGGAGCGGATCCGTTCCTGCAGTTCAAGCAGGAGCTTGCGCTCCTCAGGTTTGAGCTCAATCTCGGGGGCAATGACCGGTGCGGTGGCGCCAGCTACTCCGGGCAACGGCTGTGCAACGGGGGCCCCAGGAGTGGCCGGCCAGGTGAGTTTCTGGCGCTGAATTTCGGGTTCGATCAGGATCAGGTCATCGGGACGCAGGCGATGCGGTTGTCCTGCATCCTCGTCCTGCACCAGGGGCACACGCTGGCGCTGGTTCGGAGCGCCCCCCTGACCAGATGTTGAATTTGAGCGGTTTGGATTCGCGCCAGTGTCCGCTGTGCCCTGCTGGCTACCGCCAACCTGCTGGAGAATGGCCTGCTGCTGGTCGGCCGGCAGGCTGTTATACAAATCGGTGAGGCCGGAGGTGCCAGTATTCTGGGCAACGCCGGGCAATGCCATGATGCTGGCTACCAGCGTCGCCATCCAGGTGCAGCTGCGCATCCTGCGTTGGGCATTTGGGCACGTTTGGGTCAAAGCGGCTCTCCGGCCTTGTGGTGCGCGATTGTACTTTTTTTGGGCATTCGCGGGGCAGTAAGTAACCGGCGCACGCGTTCCCGGGCGCCGACGCTAGAAGCGGTGACTGAGGTACAGGCTTGGCGCCTGCATCGTGTACCACTCCACCGGATCGCCGTTCTGCGGGTCAGAGGGCAACACTTTGTCGCGCTGTATGCGATCAAAATAGCGGGAGTCAAAAGTCAGGTCCCAGTGGCCAAGCAAGTTACGCCAGGTGAGGCTGCCGCCGGCGTAATAACCCTGGGCTGGGGTCGGTCCCGAATAGCGCGCAAAGCCGAAGAAAGCCCCCATGCTCAGGTGCTTGTCCAGTTGGTAGCGGTAATCAGCAATCCGCAGTGCCAGCATTGTGCCGCGAAAATGATCGTATTCGGCGCGGACACCCAGGTCGCCGCGCTCGCTGACGGCGCGTCGTACGCCGACCCCGAGGTGCACCGACGAGACGCTCTGGTACTGAGCCGGTATTGTCAGCAGCGGGTTGCCGAACGAACCGTAGTCTAGGCCCAGCCGCGCGCCACTAACGCCCGCGTCGACAAAGCGCTCCAGCCGCGAGTCACGCCCCGGATCGTTGTCGGCAGGCGGTTCGTGGCCACTGGGCTCATCGGCGCCTGAATAGGAGTACAGGCCAGCGCCGCTGTTCGCACCCCCATCGCAGCGCACGAATGCCGCCAGGCGCGCGAAGGTGTCTCCAAAGACATCGCGTCCGGCGTCCACTTGTAAGCCGCGAGTGTAACCGTGGCGCGGCTGCGCGTATTCCAGCGTGAGCATATGTGCGCGGTGATAGTCCTCGTTGGCATAGCCGGCGTTCTGTAGCGTGCGGTATCGGGCATTGATCGAGTCACCGTTCGGCCGTGCCCAGCCCAGTTGCGCCATCGCCGAGCGTGCGCCGGCGGCATTGCTGAAGGTGCGCCAATCCGCACCCCACAGGCCGGTGACATTACCGTCGACCGTCATGCCATCGAGCCATACGTAGTCGGTGTACCAGACATTCTGCCATTCTGAGGCTTCGACCGTTAGGTCCAGATGGCGCAGCAGCTCGGGGATATGCAGACCCGCTGAGAGCGCCGATTCGTGAAAGCGGTAGATCTGACCATGAAAGGTGTCGCGACCGGCGAACTCAACGTAGGCTTCAAATGGAGTCTTGCCCGGAAATGTATAAGCGCTGGTAATGGATATCGCGCGGTTGCTGAAGCGACTGTCTGTGGCGGCAGCGCCGTCTGGTACAGGTCCGTGGAGGTTCGTGCGCCGAAACAGATTTCGGAAGAAGTCTCCAAACGAGCCTGGGCGAGCGCCGCCACCAAACTGCCAGATCGCGTTGCCGGACACCGCCCAGCCGTCCACCGGCTCAATCCCAAGGTGCATCCCAACCAGCCGCGGGTAACCCGCGGTGTAGCCATTGCGCCAGGCGATGCGGTCGGAGTACTTCATGCGCGCCAGGAACATCTCGTACTGGATGCCGAGCCCGGTAAGCGGCTGTGGGTTCGACACAGTGATGGAAGGCAATGTCGGCGCCTCGGTGCTCTGGAGTGCGCTGCTATCGGTCAGCGGCGAAAACCAGTGGTCGCGGTAGCCGGCATCGACCTGAAGGTATGCCCCGCCGAGGCTGGCCATGGTGCCGGTCGGGATAACTCGCCGATCGGTGCCGCCATAGGCCACACCGCCGGCCGTCAGCAATAACCGATCGCCCGGGCGATAGAACGCCACCGCCGAGGCATCGTACGGGGCATCCGCGCGCTCGCCGCGCTGGTTGGGCATCGTCACCGTGGCCTTCTTCGCGGCCGCGATCTCCAGAGAGCCATGCGTCACGCCGCTGACGCCAAAATAGCGATCGAGATAGCGATTCACTTGCGCGCACAGTCGGGCGTCGCGCCGACAAGCCTTAGGTAGAGCGCGCAGCACGGTGGTGATCGGCACGGGCCGCGTTAGCACGGGTTGCTCGCCCAGCACCAGCACGCGCTCGACCATGCGCTCGATCTGCGGCGATAGATTAAGCGGCAGGTAAGGGCTGACCCCCTGCACGAGCTCGGTCGCACGAGCAGCCTGTGCGCCCATCAGCAGCGCCGCCGCAATAGCCACGGCGCCCATGGTGCGTGCCATCCGGTCGGTGGCGAGCTGCACGCGTGCGGCAAATCCGGCCTTGTTGGCGAGAAACCAGTCGCGCGCTGCGCGGCCGGTGGCCTCGAGCTGCGAGTTGGGCTGCGCGAGCGCCCGCTGCACCGCTCTCTCCAGCGCCGCTTCCTGAAATGGCGCCAACTGCACCAGATTGTGACGCTCGCCCGCCTGCGTCGCCACCAGCATGCCGCGCTCGGCATCGATCAATTCGTTCATCGGTGCGCTGTCGCAGGTAATGGTCACCGCCCCAGTACTCATCGCCTCGACGATGTAGTGCCCCCACCCTTCCGCCTCCGATGTGCACAAGTGAAAGCGATGCGAGTTCTGCAGCTGGCGCAGTTCGTCATCGGCGACGTAGCCGCTTTTGTGCACGATATTCGGTACCGATGGTGCATGGGCATCGCTCTCCGGCGATTTGTACTGCACCAGGGTCAGGCGCGGCCATTCCGGATGGCGCCGCCAAATTTGCAACAGTCGCACCGTGCCCTTCAATGGACTCTTGCCTGCCACATGCAGGAACTGCGGCAGGCGATCGACTTCGGCCAGGTAGCGATCCCGACTATCGAACCCTATATTGACACACCCGCGGTGACGCGCCGCGAACAGCGCTTCAGTCACCGCCGTTTTGGCCCACACGTGATCGAATGCACTGAGGAATCTGGCGTCGCGCGCATCGAACCATTCGGGGTTCGGCACGATGACATTGCA
>Ga0075018_10000150_pt1 | contig 18221 bp, 21 predicted proteins | sample ColStrG_CSR_2014_FD_71471 | JGI IMG/M metagenome (GOLD analysis project Ga0075018, IMG submission 71471) | Freshwater sediment microbial communities in response to fracking from Pennsylvania, USA - Cold Stream Run_MetaG_CSR_2014 | ecosystem: Environmental > Aquatic > Freshwater > Creek >... | reverse complement strand
AGTACGCACAGGTAAAGAGTATCAACGCTCTGAACAATCGGCTGACGGTCGAACTGCAGGACGGCACGGAGCGCACCTACGATCCACACCGACAGCAGGGCGTCTGCGTTTTTCGCGAGGAGATGCGGAGTTTTTCAGTGGGCGATCGTATCCAGTTCACTGCCCCGGCCAACGAACTGAAAGTTGCGAACCGCGAGTTGGGGACCATCGAGAGTGTCGAGGAAGACGGGCGGCTACGACTAAAAATGGACGGTGGCCGCGCGGTCGAACTCGATCCGCGCGAGCATCCGCATCTTGACCATGGCTATGCCATGACCAGCCACTCCAGCCAGGGACAGACTGCCGACCGCGTCCTGATTCACGTGGATACGGAGTTGGGCGCGAAGGCTCTGCTCAACAGCCGCATGGCTTATGTTGCCGTCTCGCGTGGAGGCTATGAGGCGCAGATTTACACGAACAATGCAGCAACGCTGGGCCAGGAACTCAGCCGCGATGTGTCCCATTCCCCCGCGATTCAGCAGGAACCAGCGGCGCAAAAGATAGAGCCCACGCACAGGAATGAGATTGGTCAAGGTTTCGGCCTTGGTCTGTGATGTTGTATTCCCAAGTGACATTCCCCGGATAGCCAGAGCGTAGCCGAGGCCCGGTCTGCGTCAAGACTCTGCGACCGCGTCGCGCGGCGGGCTTCGCCCGGTCTTGACACAGACCTCAGCGGCCTCGGCTTATCATTCATCTATTCCGGGAATGTCAGATTTTCCAGCAACACCCTAAAGACCTCTTCCGATCTCTTCGAGCTTGCCATTCTCGACGCAGTTAATTCATCTGAGTTCAGTCACAGGTAGCGCCCGAAATCCATTCGGAAGCGGAAATCCGTTTGGTGTGCGGCAGACGACCGCACCTGCGGCTACCCGTGATTTGCCTACCACGTTGCGCACGAAGTCGAGGTTTACGGTACCGCCGACATCTGGCAGTTCCGTCCACTTCGCTTCAAACAATTCCAGGCGTCCGCCTGTATCCACCATAAAGTCCACTTCGCGGGTTCGATCGCGCCAGAAGAAGAGGCTGCCGGTGCGCCCTTCGCGGCTTTCGCGGTCGCGAAGCTGGGCGAAAACAAACGTCTCCCAGACGGCGCCCACCGCCGGCGATTGGCGAAGAGCGTCCACGGATCGAATATTCAGCAGAGCGCAAAGCAGGCCAGTGTCGGCGAGATAAAGTTTCGGGCTCTTGACGATGGATTTGGTTCGATTCGAGAACCAGGGCTCAAGCAATATGACCTGACCCGAAGCTTCGAGCATCGACAGCCAATGGTTCGCGGTGGAAGGGGCAATCCCGACATCGCGCGCCAGATCTGCCTTGTTCAACAGGTTGGCGGAACGGAGTGCGCAGGCGCGCAGAAATCTCTCGAAGTCCCGCAGGCTGCCGACATTGGTTAGGGAGCGCACATCGCGTTCGAGGTACGTAGCGAGATAGGAATTGTAAAAAGCTGCCGAGTCAATGTTTGGGTTGGCGTACAGCTCTGGGAAACCGCCGCGCACGACCGCTGTTTCGATTCCAGTTTGCGGCAATGCCGCTTGAATCTCGGCAAAGGAAAGGGTTTCCAGTTCCACAATATCGGCCCTGCCTGCCAGCGATTCGGAAACGTTTTTCATCAGGGTGAACTTCTGCGACCCAGTGAGCAGGAATTGTCCGTTGCGTGTACGGTGGGCATCCACGGCCACCTTGAGGTGGCGGAACAAGCCGGGCGCGTATTGGACCTCATCAATGAGCACGGGCGGAGGATGACGTTGGAGAAAAGCGCCCGGCTCCTTCTCAGCCTGCTCAGCCTCGTTGGGGAGGTCGAGGGAGACAAACGCATGTTTCGGGAACAGACGCAGGAAGGTGGAGGTTTTGCCGGTCTGTCTGGCTCCGGTCAGCACGACCACTGGCCGTGTCTTCGCGGAGCGTTGCAGGCGTGGTTCAACCGCACGTGGAATCCACATATGCAAAATATACGATATAACCGCATATTTTGCACTGGAGAGTTCGCCTATCACCGCCGTACAAAGCGGAAGGCCCCTAGATACTAACCTGCACGGGTACCAGTTCCGGGCTGCACCGGGAATTTTGGATGGATTTAACAGTATCTTCAGCCGTAAATCGGCCCATAACCAGTGCCAGCATGCGCTGGGTTGTCATCCGGATGGGAGTCCGGTCAATCCGCTGTACGTATTCAGGAGCCCGAGTGCCGCCGCGGTTCACCTTTACAACAAATTTCGTATTGTTCATCGATCTTCCTTTCGTGCGACACAAAAAATGGACGGGAGGCCGGATAGCTACCTCCCATCTCTCTCACCCAGTGAGTACTCGCTACCGCGCATTCGCCAGTCACTGACCGCAGCGGTCCTAGTACATGTCGCCCATTCCACCATGACCGCCGGGAGCGTTAGCGCCCTTCTTCTCTTCTGTAATGTCAGCGACGAGAGCTTCGGTCGTCAACATCAGTGCGGCAATCGAACCGGCATTGGTCAGGGCTGTGCGCACGACTTTGGTCGGATCGAGCACGCCGGCCTTGACCAGGTCTTCGTACTCGCCGGTCAGGGCGTTGTAGCCGAAGTTGTTGTCCTTCGATTCGCTGATTTTGCCCAAAACAATGGCGCCTTCTTCACCGGCGTTCTCGGCGATCTGGCGTAACGGCTCCTGCAGGGCGCGCTTCACGATGTTGACGCCGATTTGTTCGTCGCCTTCGAGTTTGAGCTTTGCCAATGCAGGGATGCAGCGGACCAGCGCCACGCCACCGCCGGCGACAATGCCTTCTTCCACTGCTGCACGGGTCGCGTGCATAGCGTCTTCGACCCGAGCCTTCTTCTCTTTCATTTCCGTCTCGGTCGCGGCTCCTACCTTGATAATGGCGACGCCACCGACGAGTTTGGCTAAGCGTTCTTGTAGTTTCTCGCGGTCGTAGTCGCTGGTGGTCTTATCAATCTGGCCACGAATTTCCTTCACCCGGCCTTCGACGTCGCCCGGCTTGCCTTTGCCTTCGATGATCGTGGTGTTGTCCTTGTCGATGGTGACCTTCTTGGCCTGTCCGAGATCCTCCATCTTCACGTTTTCCAGCTTGATGCCGAGATCTTCCGTGATTGCCTTACCGCCCGTGAGCGTTGCGATATCTTGCAACATGGCCTTGCGGCGATCCCCGAATCCAGGCGCCTTTACGGCAGCAACTTGCAGCGTGCCACGCAGTTTGTTGACTACGAGAGTCGCCAGCGCTTCTCCCTCGATGTCCTCTGCGATTATCAGCAGCGGCTTGCCGCTCTTGGAGATCTGTTCCAACAGAGGGAGGATGTCCTTCATCGAGCTGATCTTCTTTTCATTGATCAGGATGTAGGCATTCTCGAAGGCAACTTCCATGCGTTCAGGATCGGTGACGAAGTAGGGCGAGAGATAGCCGCGGTCGAACTGCATACCTTCCACGACTTCGAGTTGGGTCTCAAGCGTTTTCGATTCTTCCACGGTGATGACGCCGTCCTTGCCAACCTTCTGCATCGCTTCCGCAATGATGTGGCCGATGGTCTCGTCATTGTTGGCGGATATGCTTCCCACCTGGGCGATCATGTCGCCGGTCACGGGCTTGGAGAGCTTATCGAGTTCGCCCTTCGCGCGCTCGCCGGTCTTGGGATCGATGGCGCCGCAAACCACGGTGATCGCTTTCTCGATGCCGCGTTTCATCGCCATAGGATTGGCTCCGGCGGCAACGGTTTTAACGCCTTCGCGATAAATGGCCTGGGCCAGGACGGTCGCGGTGGTGGTGCCGTCGCCGGCTACGTCACTGGTCTTGGATGCGACTTCACGCACCATCTGTGCGCCCATGTTCTCGAGGCCGTCCTGTAATTCGATCTCTTTTGCAACGGTGACGCCGTCCTTGGTGATGGTCGGCGAACCGAATTTCTTTTCAAGGACAACGTTGCGGCCTCTGGGGCCGAGGGTCACCTTGACCGCATCCGCCAACAGATTGACGCCGCGCAAGATTGCCTGCCGCGACTCTTCGCCGTGTACGATTTGCTTTGCCATGATTTGGTTCTCCTAAGAATATTGAAGTCTTTGACCGGGTCTTCTCGCCAGCTACGCCAACAAGGCGCTTAGAAAGCAAGCTATCTCTTGGCTCCGACGGTTTCCTTTTTTGGCGTGCCGACGCCGGTGACCACACCGAGGACTTCCTCCTCTTTCATGATGAGGAAGTCTTCTCCGTCGATCTTGATCTCGGTACCGGAGTACTTGGCGAACAGAATGTGGTCTCCTGCTCGTACTGCGAGAGGAAATAGCTTGCCTTCGTCATTGGTCTTGCCCTTACCGACCGAGATGATCTCTCCTTCTTGCGGTTTATCTTTGGCGGAATCGGGGATGATGAGGCCGCCGCGAGTGGTGCCGGCTTCTTCGGTACGCCGGACCAGAATGCGATCGTGGAGTGGGGTAAATTTCGTAGCCATGCTTGCAGACTCCTTTTCATTTGTATCCGGTGAAGAACCGGGATATCTAAGAGTAATGCCACTACAGGCTGGATATTGGCTCCGGCACTTCAGGGAAGGTTTCTTGCGCGAAAGCTTCATCTTCCCCTTGAGAGTACCCGGTAGTGTCGTCTGAGCTTGGATTGTCGTTGGGGCAGCCTTCGTCGCCCATTTGCGTTCTTTCGTCGTTCAGGTGATGGACCTCGGGCCGATTCGACAGCTGCGGGTCTTCGCCAGAGAAGTGGCAGATGGGCAGCGGCGAAAACGGGATGCTCGTATCCAGATCCATAGGCCAGTCCTTTCGAACCAACGTCGTCAATTGAACTTTACACAGCTTAGGATGGCCCAGTCTGGTCAATAGCGCTCACTTCGCGTTATGTGAGCTATCCTGCTCAGATTCTCGGATCTCAAGTCTGTCATGCTGTATGTTGGTGATTGCGGCGCACCGAGAGGAGCGCACAGCGTATGAAGACATCGTTACTGTCGCTAATGGACCGTTTACTTGGTTACCACCACCATCAACTCAGCCGTGTTTTCGCCATCCGAAGGCGCACGTACCAGGTCTGCGTAAACTGCGGCCGGGAGTTTGCGTATTCCTGGGATTTGATGTAGCGAACAAGATCTTCTGACCATGACTATAGGCCGGTGAACCGCATTGAACACAATGAAGTATCTGTCGTTTGATCCGTCTGTCACACAGGCCCTGGCCCAATTCTCAGCATGTGAGCTATCTTGCTCAGACACGAAACTCTCCACCTGTCATTCTTTATTCTCCTGAGTGTGTAGACAGAGCCGCGACCGCTGATTCGTAGCTCTCTTTTTCTTAGGCCGCTGCGGGCCGGGTTTCCATCAAGTTGTAGCGAAGCGGACATATTTAGCCAATCGGCGATTCTTCATCCGCGTGTATGCCGCGAAAACCTTACGGCACGACACGATTTGACCCAAAAGCTCTCGAACGAAATCAGGGCAACACCTCCGGGCGGATGAGAGGCGTTAGCCCGCGAAACAAGAAAGGTCAAAGATTATGCCTTTAATTCAACTGCTGGAAGTTCTGATCGTGGTGGGTGTCCTCCTGTGGCTGGTGAATCGCTTCATTCCAATGCAGGGATCCATCAAGTCAATTTTGAATGGCGTCGTGGTGGTTGCCGTCGTTCTGTGGCTGCTTAATGTTTTCGGGCTATTTCACTCCCTTTCCGGTATTCACGTCGGGAAAGGGTGAGGTGTAGCGACCGGCCGCGTAGAACGGCCTTGATTCACGACACTCACTAATCCTTCGATGAAGCAACACGGCAGAAATCTGCCTTAAGGAGATACTTTGAAAGCCAAGCTTTTGTTGGCAGTCGGCATCACCCTCAGTTTGAGCGCGTTTGCTCAAACCAATTCTCAAGCAACCATGGCGGTCGAGCCCCTGGCTCCCACGCCGACGTTCCGGGTCACTGTCGTCAGCCGCAGTGTGCAGGCGGTCAACTACAAGCATCGCGGCGGGGCCACAAAGCTGGACTTCGCGGGCACGGACCTGATGCCATCAGCCAACGGCCAGGCAAAAGTGGAAAGCAAGAAGGGCTACATCGAAATCGAGGTGGAATTTGGCAATCTGCAAAAACCCACGACCTTCGGCACTGAGTATCTGACGTACATCCTGTGGGCAGTTTCGCCCGAGGGTCGTGCTGTGAACCTGGGTGAAGTGTTAGTGGGCAACAACAGCCGCAGCAAGCTGGATGTGACTACCGATCTCCAGGCCTTCGCTCTGATTGTCACCGCGGAACCTTACTATGCGGTTCGGCAGCCCAGCAATGTCGTCGTGCTCGAAAACGTTGTTCGCAATGACACCAAGGGGACAACCGAAGCGGTGAACACAAAGTACGAACTGATGGAGCGGGGCGGCTACATTCCGACCGGCTACAAGTTCGACCCGGTGATTTTGAACTCCAGGTTGCCTTTGGAATTCTTCGAAGCGCGCAATGCCCTGCGCATCGCTCAATCGGAGGGAGCCGAGAGGTACGCCAGCGACAGCTATCAGCACGCGGTTCAGCTGATGAACAACGCGGATGAATATGCTTTGCAAAATCATGTGCAACAGAAACCGCTGATCGCAGTTGCCCGCGAGGCGGTGCAGACTGCCGAAGATGCGCGCGCGATTGCAGTTAAGAAAATAGACGAAGAGCGCTTAACGAACGAACGCCAAGCCTCATCGGATGCACAGGCGAAATCGCAGGGGCAGGCTGATGATGCGATCCGCCAGAAAGAGCAAGCACAGTCGGACACAGCGAAAGCTCAAGCGGCAAAGACTCAGGCCGAATCTGACACGGTGAACGCCCAGGCCGCTAAGGCTCAGGCAGAATCAGATGCAGCCAAGGCTCGGACCGCCGCGGCCGATGCACAATCTGAGACCGCCAAGGCGAAATCAGATATGGCAGCCAACCAAGCCACGTCCGCTAACGCGCTATCCGCAGCCCAGGCTGATGCCGAGCAATCCCGCTTGGCTGCACAGCAGTCCCAGTTAAGTGCGCAGCAAGCGGAAACCGACAAGGCGGCCATGCGCACGCGACTATCTGAGCAGTTGAATTCCATTCTCCAAACTCGCGATAGCGCGCGCGGTCTCATCGTCAGCATGTCCGATGTTTTGTTTGACACCGGGAAATACTCATTGAAGCCGGGTGCACGGGAGAAACTGGCGAAAGTCGCCGGCATTCTGCTCGCTTACCCGGGACTGAACATCGCAGTCGGTGGTTACACCGATAACGTCGGCGGCGACGCAATGAATCAAACCCTGTCAGAAAACCGCGCCGGATCGGTACGCGACTACTTAGTGCAACAAGGTGTGGCGAAGGGTTCGGTTAGCGCAACAGGTTTCGGCAATACTTTGCCGGTAGCCTCCAACGACAACTCAGCCGGCCGGCAGCAAAACCGGAGAGTGGAACTTCTCGTATCCGGCGAATCCATCGGCGACGCGGTCAACGCGACGACAGGAAGCTTGCGCTAACGCGGGCATACGTACCCAGTAGTAACGGAGGTAGTACATCATGAAAGTAATTGGAATCACGAGTACGGCCATTCTCTCTTTGCTTCTCGGAGTCGCGGGTCCTGCTTACGCCCAGCACGAGCAGCAGGGCGAAAAGCAAGACCATCCCCAGCAGCAACAGAGCCAGCACGAGCAAGCTAAGCCCGAACAGCAGCACGCTCAGCAGCAACGTCAGCCAGCCCAAAAGCAACAGCAGACGCAACACGTTCAGCAACAGCAGCGGCAGGACCAGAACAAGCAAACGCAGCAGCGTGCCCAGCAACAGCAGCGGCAGGACCTGAACAAGCAAACGCAGCAGCGTGCCCAGCAACAGCAACGGCAGGATAAGAACAAGCAGACACAACAGCGTGCCGCTCAGCAACAGAGTCAACGCCCGGAGCGCACTCAGCAGCAGCGTGTCGAGCAGAGCGCTTGGCAGCAGCACCGTTCACAGAACTGGGATTCGGATCATCGCAGCTGGCAACAACGCGGCGGTTATCACGGCTACCGCATTCCCGACGACCGCTACCGTGGATATTTTGGTCAGGACCATGGATTCCGAATCTACGGTCTCCCATTCCTGGTTGTGGGCGGATATCCCCGCTTCCAATACGAGGGCTACTGGCTCAGCATGATTGATCCATGGCCGGAATACTGGGGAAATGACTGGTACGACAACGACGACGTCTATGTCATGTACGTTGACAATGGCTACTACCTGTTCAACCGCAGGTATCCGAATGTCGGACTTGCGATCAACATTTCGATGTAGCAGAGTACCCGGCGCAGTCTCGGTTCGGAAGAGGCTGCACCGGATAGTGAATATTCCTGTCTGAACACAGGAAAGAGGGAGTGGAACATGCTTGGAACTATATTGATCGTGATCTTGATTTTGGCGCTTCTAGGTGTCCTGCCACGATGGCCGCATAGCCAGAGTTGGGGATACGCCCCGACCGGTGGAGTAGGACTTATCCTTCTCGTGGTTGTGGTTCTGTTGGTTCTCGGCCGGATCTGAGCCATGCGCTACTCGGGAATCTCGTCAGGCGCCACCCGCCGAGGCTGGCGCCTGCTTTCTGTTCGTGTGGCTGCACTTGTTCTCATAGTGCTTATGGGCGGTGGCGGTTCGTTCGCATACTCCGTTCTGACGCACGAGGAAATCGTCGACCTGCTTTGGACCGATGAGATCCGACCGCTCCTGCTCAAGCGCTATCCAGGACTCTCGGAAGATCAGATCCGGGAGGCACATGCTTACGCCTACGGAGGCGCCGTGATCCAGGATCTCGGCTACTATCCGTTCGGCAGTGCGGAATTCAGTCAGTTGGTGCATTACGTTCGCAGCGGCGACTTTGTTCGTGAACTGCTGCTCGAAAGCCAGGACGCCAACGAGTACGCCTTTGCGCTGGGTGCTCTGTCGCACTATGCGTCGGATATCGCTGGTCACCCGGCCGTCAACCAGGCCGTCGCGATCGAGTATCCCAAGCTGCGAGCGAAGTATGGCAAGTCAGTTCGCTACGCCCAGGACAAGACGGCGCACTTGAAAACAGAATTCGGATTCGACACACTGCAGGTCGCGAAAAATCGTTATGCATCGCAGCAGTACCACGATTTCATCGGCTTCCAGGTGTCCAAGCCCCTGCTGGAGCGGGCCTTTCCCGTCGTGTACGGGGTCGAATTGAAAGATGTGCTTACCCACGAGGATCTGGCAGTGGGCTCATATCGTTTCGCAGTCAGCGAACTGATTCCGAGAATGACCCAAGTCGCACTGCAAACCCATAAGAAGGACCTGATGCGCGAGAAGCCGGATTTCGCGAAACAGAAGTTTCTGTACCGCCTTTCCCGCTCCAATTATGAGAAAGAGTGGGGGAAAGACTACGTGAGGCCGGGCCTGGGCACGCGGATTTTGTCGACGCTCTTGCGATACATGCCGAAAATTGGTCCCTTCAAAGGGTTGGCGTTCAACAATCCGACCCCGCAAACCGAGGACCTGTATATCAAGAGCATCAATACCACTGTCGATCAATACCGGGTATTTCTCGAAGAAGTGCTCACTGACACGCTGGTGCTGCCCAACTTCGATCTTGATAGTGGCCAGCCGGCGAAGGCAGCGGAATACTCGCTCACGGACAACACTTACGCAGAGTTGCTGGCCCAGCTGTCCGACAGGAAGTTCGATCGGACGACGCCGGAGCTGCGCGATAACGTCCTGCAATTCTATGCCGACCTCTCAGTGCCGATCGAGACGAAGAAAGATCCGGTTCGCTGGCACGGCGTGCTCACTGCGCTGGACCAGTTGAAGTTGGTTGCGCCGGTTCCAGTGGTCGCTACCAACCCCGCGAAGTGATCCCGTGAGCTTATCCGACTTCAAGATCGCTGCAGTCCGTATGGTTCGAGAGATGGAAAAGAACCCCAACCATGGCTTTGTTAGCCTCGGCGGTGGGTCGGTCTTCTTGGCATCGGGCACGGAAAAAGGCCGAACCCATGTGAGTCCGGCCAGAAACCTGCCACATACTGTCTTGTTACGCGGTCGTGTGGGTCTGAATGGTCGGTGTTCCGCCGCTAGCCCATGACCGCGCTTGAAGCTTACAGACTAGGAACACAGTACCTATTAGCGCTCTCAATAACTGTTCACTTTTATACACTTCGTTGACGTAGGATTGTATTCCCGATTTGCATCGTAAACTGCAACTTACAACCGACGCCGACCTATGGAGGTTCGCGCGTTGCATCCCGGTTGTAGCCGGGCTGCCACTACTGTGGTTTCAGGGCTGCGTCCGCCGAGGCCTGAACCGGTTGATCTGCGGCTGTCTTGGATGCGATACCCGCCTGCACTTGCTTGTTGGGCGGTATTTCGGTCCCGGCTGGATAGATGAAAATCTGCACTGTACCCCAGTCAGTCTCCAAGTTCAGGTCCGCCTGCTTGCCCATTCCCAAAGTCTTAAGCTGACTATCGTCAAATGCGAAGTTCTCGACCAGATACTCGCGCACAACCATAGCCCGGGCTTCCGTCAGCACCAACTCCTTCTGGGTATCGCCCTCCATGCCCGCGGTGGCCACGATCACCGCAAACCCGAACTGATTATTGGCCAGGAACTCGCCGCCCGTGTTGAAAGATTTCTGGTTCTTCAGTTTGGCTGAGTCTTGCTTGTCGAACAGTTGCTTTGCCGAGTACGTAAACTCCTTGACAGGTGTGCCTTGCGGTAGGCGTATGATCTCGTGTTTTGCCAGCTCGGAAGAATCTTCGTAGCCGCGGCTCGTGAAATATCCGCGCAAGAAGAAATTGTGCTTCAGGGCTTCCATATTCTCCTGGAAGTCGGTAACCCCGGCTTGCGCCTGAGCCATCGTGTCCCGCATGGCGCCTGTCGTTTGTTCGAGGTTGCTATAGAGCTGTTTGTCGTTGACCAGCGCTCCTGCGGTGCCCTGACCGCTATCGATCTTGGCGCTGATCGACTGTAGATTTGCCGTTGCCTGAGTAGCGTTCTGAATGGCTTGCTGGCTGCTGTCGAGAATGCCGCTCGTCTTTTTGAGCAAGTCGGACATTTCGAGTGGCGCCCGGCTGGCGATGATATCGCCATCCCGCACATCGGCTGTACCAGCGGAGCCAAACGAGATTGCCAGATACTGGTTGCCCAACAGTCCCTCGGTCTCGATCGAGGCCGCGGAGTCTTGCTTGATGATCTCGTGCGTGGACTTGCCCAGATCCATAAAAACCGTGACCTTTTCACCGGGCCTGTGGGGCAACAGGATGTTTCGCACTGTTCCACTGTGAACGCCGCCTACTCGCACATCTCCTCCGGCATCCAAGCCGGCCACATTGTCGAATTGCGCCTTCAATTGATATGTAGAGCTGAATAGATACTGTTTGCCGCCGATGATGAAAACCCCGGCCACCAGAATTGCCAGTGTCGCAACGATGAAAGCTCCCAACCGCGCCGCTCTCGACATGTGTCCTCCTACGAATGCCTCAGAAATTCCCTGACAAATGCGATGTCACTTTTCTGAAGCTCTTCAAAGTTCCCTTCGATCACCACTTTTCCCTCATTGACCAGCGCCAGACGATCCGCAATGGTCTTTGCGCTGTGCAGATCGTGAGTCACTACCACGGAAGCCATGTGATGTTCCTCCTGGAGCTTCAGAACCAGATCATCAATCTCCGCGGAACTAATTGGATCCAGACCGGCAGTGGGCTCGTCGAGCAGCAAAATGTCCGGTTCCAGAGCCAGCGCACGTGCCAACCCGACTCGTTTCTGCATGCCGCCCGAAATATCCGAAGGCATCTTCTTAAAGTCGCCTTCCATGCCCACCTCCGCGAGCAGTTTCAAGACGTGGTCGGCCTGTTCAGACTTTGACATCGCCTTCTTGTGGTGCTGCAGCGGGAAGGCCACGTTCTGCTCGACGGTCAGCGAATCGTAAAGCGCAGCGTGCTGAAACAGAAACCCCATCTTCTTTCTGATCTCGCCGAGCTGGTCGAGAGTCAGGCCCGCGATGTCTTGCCCGTGGATGCGAATCGATCCTGAGTCGGGCTTCTGCAGACCGATGATGAGCTTGAGCAATACACTCTTGCCGGAACCACTGCGGCCCAGCACCGCCAGCGTCTCGCCGCAGTTTACGCTGAGACTAATTCCGTTCAAGACCTTTTGAGCTCCGAAGGACTTATGCAAATCCTCAAGGGCGATAGCTGGCGCACCGCTGTCCTTCTCGTCCTCTTGCAGCTCCGTTGTGACTTGATCGATTATTTCCATACTTGTTTCACGAATGGTTGATTCAAACGGTCATGGGAAAAATATGATGATCATCTTCACGAGCACCACATCGGCCAGGATCACGAATAGCGAGGACAGGACTACCGAGCTCGTGGCCGCGCGGCCGACGCCCGCGGCACCTCCCTGCGTCCGCATTCCCTGAAAACACGCAATCAGCCCTATGATCAGGCCAAACACAGCGGTCTTAAACGTGGGTGGCAGGAAATCGTTGAACCCGGCGCCCTTAAAACCGCTGTTGATGAACTGGTGTAACGAGAGCGGCTCAACTAGGGCCTGCGCAACCCAGCCCATGACCAAGCCGCATAAATCGGAAGCTAGGGTCAAGAGAGGCAGCATCAGGATGCAGGCAAGGATGCGGGGCGCCGCCAGTAGCCTATCAGGCTGCGGAAAAATGACTCAAGTTGGTAATTCAACTATTTTTTCGAACCAAGATTCAACAACTTACATGAGCGTTTTCGACTCAAAACCCACTGAAATTACTACCTTGGTTCATTTTTCCGCAGCCTGCTATAAGGGTTTACCGCAGATGCCTCGATGGCGTCGATCTGTTCGGTCACTTTCATCGACGCCAACTCCGCGCCAATGCCGGCGCCCACACGGCCACTCACCACCAGTCCGGTGATGATCGGACCCGTCTCGTGGATAACAGAGAACACGATAGCGGCGGGGAGCAGCGATTTGGCGCCAAATCGAGTCAGGCTGAAGCGAGCTTCCAAAGAGAGTACGACGCCGGTGGCGGCTCCGGCCAAAGCAACCAGCGGCAGGGACTTGGACCCGATCTCGTCGAGTTGTCGGAATAATTCGCGGAATTCAAACGGCGGCGTTACCGCAGCGCGTACAACTTGCCAGAAAAATATGCCCAGGTTGCCGAACCACTCGAGAAATTCGCTGACCAGGCCTTTGGCGGAATTCCCATTGGACGACGCGAGGACGGTCCGTAGCGCAAGGAGCTGAGGCTCCATTACTGCGGCCGCTTTGAGTTTCCTGTCGATCACGGACTTGAACCCGGATCTGGCGCACCGTGAGTATTGTTCAGGAGCATGCGAGAGACTAATGAATGTGGTCCTCTGTAGAGGAATTCAAGAGCGATGTTTCCACCCATGTACCCGAGCAAGCTGTAGTTGCCCATTCGAAATGCATCTTTGGCCCCGTAGCGACCGGGATACCAACCATAGACCGCAGTCATGGTGCCGGCATAGGGAGCGACCAGAGCCGGGAAGAAAAACACGCGATGGCCATCGTTGCCTCGGCGTGACGTAAAGGTGGAAATCACGGCATAGCTCAGCCGGGGGAACGCGCCCTTGCACTCACAGCGGTAATACAACGTGTCCTCCCGGAACGCTTTCGCGAGCGCATAGCGGGTGGTGGTGGTCACCGCCGCGATGCCGAAGTCGGACGCAAATCGCTTGCCGTAGCCCGCCGCGCCCTGTTTCCACTCCGGCGGCGTATTGTCTGCCTGGTTAATGCCAGCAGCCAGTGCAGCGCCGACGATGGGATAGGGGCCGTATGTGTCGAAAAAGTAGTTACGCAGTTTCGTTCTCTCGGTGGGACGCGTGTACGCTAGGCGCAACTGCGGCTCGGTCGCGAATGTTGACGGCGGACTCGTCGCACTGGAGGAGCCTATTGAGTCGGCCAATGACTGCGCCTTCGCCAGGGCTGGTATGGCTGCGAGGTAAGCAATTCCGAACAGCGAGAGCATCCTTCGGCGTATTTTCATAGCGACATTTTCTTGGGCGTCTCAACCGTGAAGAGAGTTATACCGTTGCTAGTATCGGATCTCTGTCTTGAAACTACTGAGCAATATTGACCGTGGTGTCCTTAGTCCCTGCTGTTTGTGGCTTTTCGTCCGTCCAATCGGTGCTAGACGAGTGCCGAGACCGTTGACGAGTGGCTCGGAGCGTTGTTCTCCGCAGCTTGGTGTGGGAACACCACGCGGGCAGGTTGCTTGCGATCAGCGCGGGCTCGTACGAAGGATCGCATATAAGATTGCGCTACGCGGTCCCACACGATGCGGCGTGCGTACAGGTAAGCGCGTTTGCGCATCGCCTGGCGAGCTGCATCGTTGTCCAAAAGTTCAATTACCGTATCTGCGATAGCGGCTGAGTTTTCGAAGGGAACCAGCGCCCCGCGTCCATCGTCCAAGAGTTCGGCGGCGTGCCAGTACGGAGTCGAGACGATCGCCTTTCCGGCGCCTAAAGCATACGCGAGCGTTCCGGAAACGGCCTGTGCCTCGTGGCGGTACGGAGTGATGTAAATATCGGCCGAACCAACCAGCGACGCCATTTCCTGAGGGGTGACAAACCGGTTGTGGAAGACCACGTTCTCCTCAACTCCTAACTCCTTGGCTAAGGCCTGTAACTGGAGCCGATACCGATCGCCCTCGCGGCGTCTGACATGTGGATGAGTAGCGCCTGCGATTATGTATGTAACGTCGTTGTGACGAGACAAGATGCTCGGCAGGGCTTGAATCACGCTCTCGAATCCCTTATTGGGAGACAACAAGCCGAATGTGAGCAATACGGTTTTTCCTTCGGTCGAAAGCGATGTTTTGTAGACAGACGGCTCCGTAAAGGGTAAGTCGGGGATGCCGTGAGGAATCAGGTCAATCTTTTCGGCTGGGACTCTAAATACATCTTGCAGAAACTGAGAAGAGTGCTCGCTCATCACAATCAGACGATCGGAGCGCGCAGCGATTTCTTGCAGCACGATCAGTTGATCAAGGTCTGGCTCACGAAGGACTGTGTGCAGAGTCGTCACCACTGGCATTTTGAGGCGCTGCAGCAGCCGCAAGACATAGCTGCCGCGCTTCCCTCCAAAAATCCCATACTCGTGCTGCAAACAGACGAGATCGACAGGGCTGGAATTAAGAAAGTCAGCGGCTGCTTGATAGGATGAGAGCTCGCCCTCGCTTACCTCGAATTGCACTCGCGCAGGATATTGGTACCGTGATTGCGGGTCATTCACTGCCACGACCGAAATTCCAGCGGCTTTGTATTCAGAGGCAATCGCATCACACAAGTCTGTGGTGAAGGTCGCAATCCCACACTGCCGGGGAAGGTGGTTCCCGATCACGGCCACCCGCAGTGGACGCGACAGGCTGGATATCACTGGCAAGGATGTTGCTGACTTGCCTTCGAACAACAGAGGACGCGCTGTGACGCGCATCAGGGCGCTCGGTTTCAAACTCGGGGAGGGGTCGTGCGCTGACATTACGGGCTCCTTAGTGACGGGGTCCGGCCGGAAAGAGACCGGATGCAGGGTGAAGCACGCACCAGGAGGCTATATCAGGACCTCCCGGTGCTGGGACTCGTAATGCCTTCCTTCAAACCGCACTTCGACGTCCGCTGACTAAGTTAATGATCAGAACCACCAACCCCACAACCAGCAGCAAGTGGATCAGACCTCCGCCCACATGCAAACTGAAACCCAGAAGCCACAAGATCAGGAGAACAACGAATATCGTCCAAAGCATGTCAACCTCCTGTGCTCATTCGCGAGCACCCGAACTTGAATCCCATCACGTCCGCGAGAGAGCTGTTTGGCGCGAACGGATAAGAGAACAAATGAGGACTTTGCTCCCACTCGAACACACAGCCCTCTACTTGAATGACAGACAACGGTAGATCGAGTCCGGAAGCCCTACTTTTTGTCTTTCTCTTTGGCTTCGGCTTTCTGTTCCGCTCTCCCTTCGGCTACGGCTTGGGCTTTTGCTCCACGAATTGCCGCAAGGAACGGTTCGGCTGCGGATGGAGCCGGCACTTTGCCCAACAGTATGGCTCGAGTTGTGACGTTGCTTTTGTACATCGCGTGGCGGGAATCGCTGTCTTGGCGGAGCGATGCACCTTCCAACGTGAGCCCAGCGAATACACCCTTGGCACGGGAGTAGGTCAGGATCTCGGTATCCATCTTCCAATCCGTACCGGCCTCGGCATGCCGTCCAACCGGACCGGCTGCCGCTGAAGCATCCGCTCCAATTTGAAAATTACTCGAGAGCAGCTTTTGCATCCCTTTTTCATTCTGAATGATCAGGACCACGTCCACAGCTTCTACACCGATCTGCAGGCCCCAGCTTCCGCCCGAAATCGTGATGAACGCCGGCGCACTCCAGCCGTTTGCCGTGCGGCAGGTGGCTACGCCTTTGCCTCCTTTACCCCCAAAAATTAAGCCACCTTTGATCATGTGTGGCACGACGGCCATGCACTTTGCGTGCTCCAACACTTCTTCCGGGATTCCCTTGTCAGGCATCCCCATAATTTCGTGTACCACTGTTGTGGCGTTTTCCAGTCGTTCGGTGGCATCTTCCCGTGCCGACCCTGCCCAGCACAGCGTGCCGAGACCTAACATCGCAAGTAGGAACATTACTTTTTTCATTGAGACAGCCTCATTTCTGTGACCTCTGCGCCGCCTCGCTGGCCTCGTGCTGTGTACAGTCGTACACAATTCTGGGTGGACATGCTGGCGCATCAGGTCGATTCCGACCTTAACAAATCAGCATTCAAGAAGTCTGAGCAATAATGCTCACACCCGCCACACCGAATTTGCCGACAAATTGTCGTGAGCAATCTGTCCGGTTCTGTTCTTCCCGTTTCGGGATGAAGTCGGAAGCCATTTCTAGAGATGGTCAATTCTGCTCAGACCTCAAAAAGCCCCGAGACTTACAAAAGTGACAGCCCTCAAAGGGCTCAGCAGAGCCGCCTTCCAGACTTTACGAGGGCGAAGGAGGAATATGAAAACCAGTACGAAAGACAAGATCGAGGGCAGCTTCCACGAAGTGAAGGGAACGCTCAAGGAGGAGGTTGGAAAGATTACGAAGGACCGTAATCTGAAAGCCGAAGGCAAAGTCGAAAAGAAAGCGGGCAAAGTTCAGCAGCGGATAGGCCATGCTAAGGAGACTGTCGCAAACTTGAAAGGACAGCTGGCAGAGTTGAAGAAAACTGGATAGGCCATTCAGAAATGAATCGGCAAAGTTGAAAAGGTCCTTTGTGTAGTGCACCCTTGTAGAACTGGACACGGAAGTTAGTTAGGCTTGGGGCCTCCGCCAGGAGGCGAGAATGTCAAGAAAGCCGAGAGTCCAGAGAACCCCGGAAGAGAAATGGCAGATTGTGCTGGAAGGTCTGAAGAGCGGCAACGTGGCTGAGACCTGCCGCAAGTACGAGATCGCTCCCAACCTCTATTACCGCTGGAAGGACGAAGTGGAAGCAGGAGCCAAGGCTGCGCTTGGGGGGAGAAGCGCAGCCGCGCAGCCCGATGCCGAGCAGGAGAAGCGGATCAAGCAACTGGAGCGGGCGCTGGGCCGGTCCCATTTGCAGATCGAGATCTTAAAAAACGTGCTGGGCGAGTGAGCTGCGGGCAAGCACATTCGTCGGCACGGGAGTTAGTGGCCCAAGGGAACGAAGTGAAGCTGGTGGCCGAGACACTGGCGATCAGCCGGTCGAGCCTCTACTATCGCCGGCAACCGCGCGGGAGTCGAGCAGATCGTTCGCGGGACCAGGAGATCATCCTGGCCTGCGGCGAGAAGCCGGCCTATGGCTATCGTCGGGTGGTCTGGTGGCTGGGGCGGCATCACGGGCTGGTGGTCAATGGCAAACGGGCTCTACGCGTGATGCGAGACCGCGGACTGTTGGTGCGCCAGCGCCGCTTCCGAGTCTCGCGTCGAAGGGACTGGGGCAAGGTGGAAGCACCGCATCCGAATCACGTCTGGCAGTCGGACATGACCAAGGTCTGGGCAGGGCCCAGTGTGGGCTGGGCGTATCTGGTCTCGGTGATCGACTGCTGCACGCGCGAGATCGTCGGCTGGGACTTGAGTTTGCGCTGCCGCACCGAAGAGGCTCTAGCGGCGCTCAACCGCGCCGTGCTGGAGGTGTTGCCTTTCGGTTCTCGTGGAACGGGTTTGACTTTGACGACCGACAACGGCACTCAGTTTACTTCGGCCCGCTATGTCGAAAGTCTGCACCGCCTGGGCATCACGCACCGCCGCAC
>Ga0075018_10000148_pt1 | contig 18260 bp, 16 predicted proteins | sample ColStrG_CSR_2014_FD_71471 | JGI IMG/M metagenome (GOLD analysis project Ga0075018, IMG submission 71471) | Freshwater sediment microbial communities in response to fracking from Pennsylvania, USA - Cold Stream Run_MetaG_CSR_2014 | ecosystem: Environmental > Aquatic > Freshwater > Creek >... | reverse complement strand
CCTTTAGGTACTCGGCCTTCAGGCTCCCCTTGGCGAGTTTGCCTGTCGGCATCCGTGGCAGCTCGTCACGGAAGTCGACGATACGCGGCACTTTGTAGTGCGCCACCTGGGTTCGGGCATAGGTCCGCAACTCCTCGGCGAGCTCGGGGCTTGGCTCGACGCCCTCGGCCGGTTGAACCACGGCGTGCACGTACTCCCCCATCTCAGCGTCGGGCAGCCCAAAGACGGCGACGTCGGCCACCTTCGGATGCATGATCAGACAGGATTCGATCTCGGCCGGATAGATGTTGACCCCGCCCGAGATGATGGTGAACGCCCGGCGATCGGTGAGGTAGAGGTAACCCTCCTCGTCGAGGTAGCCGATGTCACCGAGAGCCGACCAGTTGTCGTGGTGCGGATGGCGACTGTCCCGGGTCTTCTCGGGATCGTGGTGGTACTCGAATGCCGGCGCGTCCCGCTCGAAATACACCACTCCCGGCTCGCCGGCAGGGAGGTCGTTGCCCTCCTCGTCGCAGATGTGAGGGATGCCCAGGATCGCCTTGCCCACGGTGCCCGGATGGGCCAGCCACTGCTCGGAGTTCGCGAACGTGAGTCCGTTGCCTTCGGTGCCGGCGTAGTACTCGTCCACGATCGGGCCCAACCATTTGATGGTCTGGCGCTTGACTTCGATCGGACAGGGCGCGGCGGCGTGCACCACGCACCGCAGGCTCGACACGTCGTAGCTCAACCGTGCCGCTTCTGGCAGCTTCAAGGCCCGCACCAGCATCGTCGGCACGACCTGCGTGTGGCTGATCCGCTCGCGCTCTACCAGGGCCAAGAACTGCTCGGCATCGAAGCGCTCCATCACCACCACGGTTCCGCCCATCTCGTGCACACCGGCCGACCACTGCAAAGCCGCAGCATGGTAGAGCGGCGCCGGGCAGAGGTACACGGACGAGTCGTCCATGCCGAGCAGCATGCGCTCCAGCATCGAGACGCCCACTGCGGCCGGATCGTCGATCTGCAGTCCGGTCAGCGGGCGGCGAATGCCTTTGGGTCGGCCGGTCGTCCCCGACGAGTACAGCATCACGTCACCCCGGGGCTGGTCTTCCAGCGGCTCGACCGACTGCAGGACGAGCGCCAACTCATAGCTGTCGAAGGGGTCCTCGGTGCCGTCCATCATCAGGAGGTGCGGGCAGTCCGGAATCAGATCCACCATTGCCACCGCGGTCGTGGCCATCTGCTTCGTCGTGATGAGTACACGCGAGCCGGAGTCGTTGACGAGATAGGCCGCTTCGTCGGGCGCGAGATAGCGGTTCACCGCGGTGAGGTAGAGACCCGATCGAACGGCCGCCCAGAAGACCTCGTAGTAGCGCGGGTGGTTCTCGGCGAGGATGGCGATCGAGTCGCCGGCGCGCAGACCTCGGGCGTAGAGAAGGCGGGCCAGTTGGCAGGAACGGTCCTCGAGCTCTCTATAGGAGATCGGCGGCGTCGTAGCGTCGCCCATGATGACCGCCGGCTTGTCCGGTACGGACGCGGCGTGCAGCCCGGGGTACATGTCAGACCTCTTCGAGAATCGAGAAGCGGGCCGCCGCCGCAGCGCGACGGGTAGGGATGTGCTCGGTGGGCCACGACCCCGGGGCCGCCCGGTGGTCCTTCAGCACCTGACGGGCAACCGTGGCCTGGTGGACCTCGGTGGGTCCGTCGGCGATGCCGAGAGCCACCGAGCCGAGCAGCATGCGCGAGAGCGGCATCTCGTTGGAGATGCCCAGCGCCCCGTGGAGCTGCATCGTCCTCATGACCGCGTCGTGGAAGACCTTTGGCGTCGCCACCTTGACCCCGGCGATCTCACGACGGGCCGCACTGGCACCCTTGGTGTCGACGGTCCACGCGGCGTGGAGGACCTGGAGGCGGAACTGGGTGAGCTCGATCCACGCGTCGGAGATCTTCTCCTGGGTGAGTTGTTTGCGGGCCAGCAGTTCGCCCTGGGTGGTGCGGCTCAGGGCTCGCTCGCAGAGCATGTCGAGACAACGCCCGACCGCACCAACGGTCCGCATGGCGTGGTGAAGCCGTCCGCCACCCAGGCGGGTCTGCGCAATCGCGAAGGCCTGGCCCTCGCCACCCAGGAGGTTCTCGGCCGGGACGCGGACCTCGTTGTACCGGACGTAGGGATGGTTGCCGGCGCCGAGGGCATCGAAGCCCATACCGGTACTCCGGATGACTTCGAGGCCCGGCGTGCCGGCCGGCACCAGGAACATCGATGTGCCCTGGTACACCGACACGTCGGGGTCAGTCACCGCCATCACGATGATGAACGCGGCCCGCTCGAAGCTCGACGAGAACCATTTCTCACCGTCGATCACCCAGGTGTCGCCATCACGGACCGCCCGCGTCGTGAACAGCGACGGGTCGGCGCCGCCCTGGGGTTCAGTCATCGAGTAGCACGACGACACGAGACCGTCGAGCAGTGGCTGGAGGAACTCGCCCCGCTGGGCCGGCGTCCCGTAGTGGGCCAAGATCTCGGCGTTGCCGGAGTCAGGTGCCTGACAACCGAAGACGCTCGGAGCAAAGGCCGAGCGACCAAGGATCTCGTTGAGGTAGGCCAGGTTCACCTGCCCATAGCCCTGGCCGCCCAGCTCCGGCGTGAGGTGACACGACCACAACCCCTGCTCGCGCACCCGTTGTTGCAAAGGCCGAATCACCTCTTCGTGCACCGGGTGCGACTTGTCGTAGATCACCTCCTCGGTGCCGAAGGTGACGTCGAGCGGCTCGATTTCGTCGGCCACGAACGCCCGGACCCACTCGAGCTGCTTTGCGAATGACGGCTCGATGTCAAAGTTGGCCACACGTACCTCCACCACGACTTGGTATAGACAAAGTAGCAGCCCTTGGTACGCTGCGCATCATGACCATGCGACGTTCTGACGGTTCCTGACCTTGGAGTTCGGCGTGTTCCTGCCGATCTTCCTGCCCGACCATGCCGGGCAGGCTCTGCGACAGTTCGCCCAGACGGCAGAAGGGCTCGGGTTCGACTCGTTGTGGACCGGCGACCATGTCGCTGTCCCCCGCGACGCGGCGTCGAGGTACCCGTATGCCAAGGAGTTGGTGGCGACCGGCTTCCTCACCGACCCTGAGGCCGCGGCGGCGTTGATGCCCAGTGGCCTGCCCGACGCACTGGGCATCCTCCAGTTCGTGGCTGCGTGCACGGAGCGGATGCGACTGGGCACGTCCGTGCTGATCCTGCCCATGCGCAACCCCGTGCTGACCGCCCAGGCGGTGGCGACCTTGGACGTGGTCTCCGAGGGTCGAGCGATCCTGGGGGTGGGCGTGGGGTGGAACCGGGAAGAGTTCGCGGTGCTCGGCGCATCGTTCGAACATCGCGGACCGCGCACCGACGACTACCTGGAGGTCATGCGTCGCTTGTGGACGCTCGATGACCCCAGCTTCGTCGGCCGCTACTACGAGATCGGTGACGTCGCCTTCTACCCGAAGCCGATCCAAGATCCTCATCCTCCGCTCTGGTTCGGCGGCAACGAGGAACCGGCGTTGCGGCGAACTGTTCGCTTCGATGGGGCCTGGCACTTCGCCTACCTCGACGCGGACACGGTTCGGGTCCGGGCGCGGCGACTGGGTGAGCTGGCCGTCGACGCCGGCAAGGACCCGTCCTCGTTCGCCGTGACAGGCGAACGGCTCGATCTGTTGGCGATGCCACCCGCCGAGGCTCGCCGCGAGATCGCGGCCTTGGAGGCCGCGGGCGTGTCGCATCTGGTCGTCGGGCTCCCCCTCGATCTGACCGAGTCGCTCGGCCAGATGGAGGTGTTCGCCCACGAAGTGATCCGAGCCTGGCGCGACGAGTAGCAACCCTCTGGCGCCGTGGTGATCAGCCGCATGGGCCCGTTCAAACCACCGCAGGACCGAGGAGTGGGGTCGGACGCCCGATCGGCACGTCCTGGTCCTGGCCCCAGGCCGGCTCTCCATCAATGATCCAGTTGGTCCCACCGACCCACAGCGGAAACGGGACACCGGGGATCGTGGCCATCAACAACTGGTTCACGCAGGTACCGGTCGCTCGCAGCGTTCGACCGGCCTCGTCGGTGGCTTCCACGACAACGCGGAGGGGGCAGCCTCGGACCGGATCGCGTTCGACGACTCGTTCACCTTCGGTGATCGAGTGCATCTCGCCGTCGCGGAGCAGATGGCCCGACAGGACCGATGTTCGCTCGAGGTTGCCCATGGAACTGACGAAGAACGCCGTGGTCGGCGAGGTCGCGTAGGTGTCAGCGTGACACAGCAGGGAGCCGGCCTCGTCGGGCCGCAGGACCATGCGGGCATCGGGTCGGCTCGACCAGGAACGGCCCCGGAACTCGAAGCAGTCGACCGGGACCTGCTCTTGGTTGAAAGTGATCTCGCCGGCGACCCGACCGAGCTGGTTAGAACCAGCGATGCCGCCGTCGAACTCCCGTCCGATCGGCTCGTGCATTGAGGCGAACGTGAGGTCGAGGCGCAATTCGGCCTGGTCGTCGTAGGAGACCCGGTAGCGGTGTCCCGGCTCGAGAACCTCTTGCCGGAAGCCGCAGGGGAGCTCCATGTCGGCCACGTTGGTCGGCATCGGGAGGTGGGGGTAGCTCTGGAAGTAGAGGATGTCGGTTTCGGCGTGGGCGGTGTCATCCCACATCCACACGCCCAGCCAACCGACGTCACGGTTGGGGCGCAGCACCGTGTAGATGACACCGCTGAGATGCCGGGACGGAACCGCGAACGCCAGCCACATGGTCTCGGTCCAGGACGGGTCATCTGGGGGTGCCGGGTGGAGTGAGTCGTCAGCAGCGGTCAGTACCGTCAGCATGAGCGGGTCTGTCCACTCGGGGGGTCGGGCGGTCTGGCCACTACGGCAGCGTGGTCATCTGGGCCAACAGCCGCACCGGCTGATCGGTCTCGTTGCGCCACGCATGATTGGTCTGCTGCTGAACCACGCAGTCACCGGGTTGCAGCTTCACTTCGCCGTCGTCGAGGACCAGAGTGACCTCGCCCTCGAGCACGTAGACCAGGTCGACGGTGTCGGTCTGGTGGAAGTAGGCGCCGTCGTCGGGTCCACCTCCGACCAGCTCTCGCATGCGCGCCGCGGTCGGGATGGCGAACACCCGCCAGCGACTCCCACCCGGAGGTGGTTGCAGCGTCCCGTCGGCCTCGGTGGCAGGACGCCCCGTGGGATCGTCGGGATCAGTGATCCACACGTCGTCCCAGAACTCGTTATGGGGTACAGAGCTGTCGTCGGCGATCCGTGATCGCCCATCGACGATCTCGGTCACCACTCGTCGAACCGTCATTGGCTGCCTCCTGAGATATTGGGGTTGATGGAGCTGGTCATCGCAGTGCTGCCTGGTAGGTGGACAACGACGCGATCTTGGCGGCGGGATCCGGATCGCCGCCGAGCAGGTGCAGGGTCATGTGCGTTACTCCGGCGCCCGTCCAGGCCTCGACCAGGTCAGCGAACTCACCCGGAGAGACCGGCAGCGGGGCCAGCAGTTCGATGCCGAAGTCGGCCTGCTCCCGACCGGCGTCCGCCACCAGTTCGCGGATGTGGTCGACGGTCTCCTTGGTATGACCGTCGGGTCCGTCGGGTCCGTACAACGAGTAGATGAACCCATCGGCCATGCGCGCCGCCCGCTGGAATGCAGGTTCGCTGAAGCCACCTATCCAGATGGGGATTGGCTTGCGGGGTCGCGGGTTGATGCCGGCCCGGTCGACCCGGTGCCATCGCCCCTCGAAGTCCAGCACCGGCTCGGACCAGAGCCGACGGAGGAGCTCGATCTGTTCCTCTTGGCGGGCGCCCCGATTGGAGAAGTCAGCCCCCATGGCCTGGTATTCGACGTAGTTCCACCCGACCCCGACCCCTAGCCGAAGGCGGTCGTCGGACAAGAACGCCACCTCCGCGGCCTGCTTGGCCGCCAGGGCGGTCTGACGTTGGGGTAACACGACGACGGCGGTCGTGAGCTCGATCGACGACGTCACTGCGGCCATGAAGCCGGCGAGCACCATCGGTTCGTGGAACACGGTCGACTCGTCGTAGGGGAGCGCCAGCGGAGGATGGCGATCGCTGTGCTCGACACCGAGGACGTGTTCATAGATGACGAGGTGGTGGAAGCCGACGCCTTCTGCGGTCTGGACGAAGTCACGGACCGCGACGGCATCGCCGGTGAAGGACTCGTTGGGGAACTGGACGCCGACCTTCATGGCCACCCTGTCACCCGACGGCCAGCATGCGTCATTCAGGGCGCCTCGGTCGTGAGCTGCTCGATCAGGGTCGGGTCGACGTAGTCGTCAATCCTGGTGATGCCTGCATCCCCGTCGGTGACGATCAGGCAGTTGTGGGCCTCGAGCTCACGCCCCGAGGCGATGACCGTGCCCCGGATGGCAAAGCGGATCAGCAACCCACCCGGGAAGCTCTCGGTCTGCAGAATGTCGGCGCGCAGATCGTCGACGATCGTGGCCAGTGCAGCTGCGCCGTTGAACCCCACCGCGGGCACCACCTGCTTGTCGCTGTTGTGCCAGTTCACGCAGCCCGGAGCGAACAAGGCCTCCCATTCCGACCTGTCGCCAGTATCGAAAGAGTGTTTGAGGGCCGCCGCCGCTGCTCGGGAATCCGTCATCGGCGATCGCCTGCTTCGTATCTGCGTTCGAACCGCGCTGCATCCATAGGACCCCCCTCAGCGTCAACGTGGATCCCGATGGTATGCACAATCCATTTGTACAAACAAACGATGGCCCTGGAGCAAACCTCGGGCGTCAGATGATCGTGGTGATCGAGTAGCGATCGGCTGGATGCGTGTGGATGCCGACGCTGATGAGCCGTCCCTGGTCGTCACGGTTGCGGCGGGCGATCACGAGCGCCGCGCTGCCGGGCTCGCAGTCGAGAGCCGCGGCGTGACGGGGCGACAACACGCCGGCCGAGATCGTCTGCTGGACAGGAAAGCGGGCCACGTCGGCGGCGGTGAACTCGCCCCTTACCATCGCGGTACGGGGCAGGTCGCTGCGCAGGTATTGCTCGCTCCAGCACAGGGCGACGTCGGGCTCGGAGCGTCGATGACGAGGCCCTTCCACCAGGAACCAGACCGATCCGGTGGCAGCCCCCACCCGTTCTGCCTGCACTCGATCGAGCGTCACCTCACCGATCGCGGGACTCAGGATCCGGGTCTCGGCGGCGAGCGTGGCGATGTCCTGAGGTGACTGGGCCACCGGGTGGTAGCCCGACACCGGAGCGGAACCGACCACCGTCGTACCCGCCCCCGGGCGGCGAACGATCATCCCCAACTGTTCCAACCGCCCGAGCGCTCGGCGCACCGTGCCGCGCGACAAGCCATGGGCGGCTCCCAGCTCGGCCTCCGTCGGCAACCGGTCACCGATGCCCACTGAGCCATCGGCGATCTGACTCAACAGGAGCTCAGCCAGGCGCTGGTGCTGGGGCATCGGGCCGTTCACGGTCATGGGACCGCCAACCTAGCCAGGAGCCCATCGTCGGCCAACCTCTCGACCGCCAGGGTCACCAGGCCGATCGCGGTTGACAACGCCCGAGGGACCCTTCGGCCTCTGCGCTCTTTGTATAGACAAGTACTCGTCGTCGAGGTACCCTCCGGGCTCGACCTGAGGGGGAGACCATGGGGAAGACTCACGAACCATCGGGCGCGCACCGGTGGGCGCGTCAGTCGCTCATCGTGGCGCTGACTGCATTGTGCCTGGTCGCCGCCAGTTGCTCGAGCTCCGGAAGCTCGGGAAGCACGACGTCGAGTTCGGACACGATCGCTGACGAAGGCCCTCCGGTGGATGGCGGGTCGATCGTCATCGGCGTGCCCGCCGAAACCTCTGGATGGAACCCTCACGACAACCAGATCGGCCAGACCGGGAGCCTGGTCACCTCCGCCATCCTCGAACCTCTGGCTGCCCTCGACGCCAACTTGGATCCGGTGCCGTGGCTGGCGACCTCATGGACACCGAATGCCACCTACGACTCCTACACGATCGCCCTCAGGCCCGGCGTGACGTTCCAGAACGGGGAACCGTTCGACGCCGCCGCGGCCAAGCTGAACATCGACGACGCGTTGACCGGCACGGTGTCGAGCACCGCCCTCAAGGGACTAATCACCAAGGTGACGGTCGTCGACAGCCTGACCATCCAGGTGAGCCTGAGCCAGCCGTGGGCCGCCTTCCCCAACACGTTCCTGGCCAGCCTCTCCGGCATGATGATGGCTCCCGCAGCCTTGAACTCGCCGACACGAGGAACCGATCACCCCATCGGCACAGGTCCCTTCACGTTCTCGTCATGGAAGCCTGACTCGGCCCTGATTGCCACCAAGAACCCGAGCTACTGGCAGCCTGGCCTCCCCCATCTGGATCAGATCGAATTCCGGGTGATCAACGAGACCTCGACGCAGAGCGCGGCGGTGAAGACCGGCGACGTCACGATGATCTTCACCGACAGTGCCGCCGCAGCCAACACGCTCACCTCGGGGTACACCGTCATCAAGGACTGGACCTCCGAGCCCAGCATGGCGATCGTCAACACGATCCCCGAGGTCAATGGTGCCTCGAACCCCTTGACCAATCTCCACGCCCGCCTTGCGCTGGCCTATGCCACCGACCGGAGTGCGTTGGCGGCCGCCGTCGGTCAAGGGGTGCAGACGCCAAACTCACCGTTCCCGTCGACCAGCAAGTGGGGACTGCCCGAGGACCAGAACGGCTATGTCAACTTCGACCTCGACAAGGCCAAGCAGGAGGTCGCCGCCTACGAGGCCGACACGGGGGCTACCTCGTTCAAGATCACGTTGTCCCTGGCCACCACCGGAGACAACCAGCAGATCGCCCAGCTGCTTCAGGGCCAGTGGAGTGAGGCCGGCATCACGACGACCCTCGACCCCATGGAGATCACGACGTCGAGCATCGACGTGGTCTTCGGGCACTATCAGGTCGCCATCTTCCCGCTGTACAGCTCCCCGGACCCCGATCAGAACTACTTCTTCTGGGCCGCAGCCAACATCCACGGCGAAGGCACCTTGAGCCTCAACTTCAGTCAATTCACGACTCCCCAGTTGGAGACCGGTATCACCACCGGTCGTGAGAGTCCTGATTTCGCCACCCGCAAGGCCGCGTACGACGAGGTCGTGCATCAGATCAACGGGGCCGCCGTGAACATCTGGACCTACTCGACCCCTTACTCGATCATCGCCTCGCCCAAGGTCCACGGTCTGAGCAAGGCGTCGCAGGTGCCCTTCGGCAACTTCCAGCCCAAGACCTGGCTCGGCGACCTCTGGCTCAGCCCGTAGGCCCCACTTCGCCAGGGGCTAACTCGGTCGTGACGGCACCACACCTTCAGGCCTCGGCGGCTGCCATGGCCGCCAGCCAGCCCTCGAGCATCGTTCCGAAGTTGGCCGGGTTGTAGATGTCTTCCTCACGGGAGAAGAGCCCGTTGCCGGCGTAGTCGATCCGGGTCCAGTTGGTCGCCGAGTGCTCAGTTCCATCCCCAGGATCGGCCATGTGGGTGCGAGCGCAGAAGACGACGCGGGCGTGCTCCTCGTCGAAGAGCACCCAGTCGTGAGAATACCGAACCATCTGATCGTTCGGATACGCCTTCATGAGCGGGACGATCCAGGCGCGAACGGCATCGCGACCGTGCATCTCACCGAAGACATGCTCGACATAGACGCAGTCCTCGGTGAAGAGATCGGCGAACGCGTTGTAGTCCGCGGTCGCCCCGCATTCGTCGCTGACCTGCTTGAAGTTCTCGTAGGCCTCGCGGATCTCGTCCAGCGGAAAGGTGGTCATGGTGTTCTCCTTCATCATGGGAGTTTCAGGTGGTCGCCGAGTCGGGGGCAAACGCTTCGAGCACCTCGTGGGCGCGCTCGATCGAGGCCGCCACGTCGGCTGAGGGCGAGCCGACTTCGGGGTCGAAGTTCAGGTCGAGGAAGACCTCAGTCACGCCGTCACCGTCGAGCCGGTGGATGTCTTCGAGGATCTGGTGCACCGACCCGGTCAGCAGCCGGCGGTCGGCGCCTTGTTCGGCGGTGAGCTGCACTAGGCCGCGCACCACGATCTCGAGTGCAGCCGGGTCCTTGCCCGCCTCGTCGGCTCCCTGGCGCACGAGGGCGACCGACTCGTCGATGCGGGTGAGGTCGGCGGCGCTGTAGCTGATCCACCCGTCGGCGATACGTCCGGCCCGCTTCAGCGAGGCGGGCACCCAGCCGCCCATGAGCACAGGTGGCCGGGGTCGTTGCACCGGCCGGGGCAGCACCTCCGAGCGGGGCACCTCGTAGAACTCGCCGGCGAAGTCAACCTCACCACTGAAGATCTCCTCGAGGCACCGGAGGTACTCGACGGCACGGGCACCCCGCCGTTCGGTGGTCGCCCCGGTGGCGATGAACTCCTCCGGAGCCCATCCGAGACCGAGGCCGAGCGTGAGTCGCCCGTCGCTCAGGACATCGACGGCGGCAGCCTGCTTGGCCAGCACGATCGGAGCGATGAACGGGAGGTTCACGACTGCGACCCCGAGGCGGGCCCGACTGGTGCAGGCGGCGAGGAAGCCGAGCGACACCATCGGGTCGAGAACGCTGTGATAGGTCTCGCTGAGCCCGGTGCCCTGAGGGAACAGCAGTCGTTGGAACGTCCAGAGGCTGGCGAACCCGAGCTCGTCGGCGCGGCTGCAGATCTCGGTGATGGCCGCGGGGGTTGCCCACGACCCGCATGTCGGTGCCGCGAACCCGATCCTCATGTCGCTCCCCCACCACTTCCGGCCTGGGCGGCCGCGGCGAAGGCCTCGAGCTCGCGAGCAATGTCCGGGCCGGCCGGGCCGTAGACGACCTCGTCGATGCCGGCCGCGCCGACCTCATCCATGCGAGCGGCGATCGAGGCGGCCTCTCCGGTCCAACCCGTGTCGAGGATCAAGGTGCCAGCCGCGTTGATCAGGGGACGGTCCCGGTCGGTGATGGTGACGAGGTGTCCTTCGTGGACCGCCAGATGCCGTTGGCTCTCCGGGCGCTCACCCTCCTGCACCCGGAGCCAGTCGGCACCGCCGGGAACCGACTCCACCAGTGCCGGTGCCCATGATGCCAATGCGTGGAGTCCGGTCACGTAGGCCGGCCCAACCGCCTCGATCACGCGGGGGCTGCGGTGATCCTCGCCCGGGTCGAGGACGGATCCGTTGACGAGCAGCGCTGCCCTCGGCCAGGGTGGCTCGCTCGCGCCCGGAGGGGCAGTGAGGATGACGCCATCGACCATCTGGCGAGACACGGCGGTTCCCTTTGGGCCGATCGGAGCAAGGCCCATTGGCACGCGTATCGGACGCGGTGGCGCCAGGTCGGGCGAGTGCAGCATCTGGCACGCCTCGCCGTCGATCTCCACCACATCGCCGTTGAGCAGTCCCCGCACCTGCTCGACGTAGTTGGCGAGGTCCGCCCACCGCATCCCGCGCTTCCCCATGGCGAATCGAGCCGTGAATCCCGTACCGAAGTACGCCCACAGACGGCCGGGCGCGAACTCCTCGAGGGTGGCGATGGCCGACGCGGTCACCATGGGATGACGCAGACTGGGCACGGCGACCCCAGTAGCGAGACCGATATCGGGGACAGCCTCGGCGATCCGCATGAGCCCGATCCAGACGTCTCCGTAGAGAGCCGGGGAATCGAACAACCAGATCCGCTCGTAGCCGAGACGAGCTGCCAGCCGCGCGTGGCCTACGACGTCGCGGCTCGGCGGGAGCGCAACGGAGTACGAGGGTCTTCCGCTCGTGGTCATCTCTCCCCCAAATTCGGCCAGCGCGGGCGTCAGATCTCGATCGCCTCGCTATTGGTATAGACAAAGCCGTCGGGTGTCAAGCCGGCCGTTTGAGTTCGGAACCTTGGTCCAGTTAACTGAACGCGTGATCACAATCGCCCGATACGGCGCCGAGCGTCGAGGCCGCGTGCTCCATGGCTACTGACCTCCCCGGAACATCGCTCCTCGATCCCGCGGTCATCGACGACCCGTACCCGTTCTACCGGCGGCTGCAAGCCGAGGCACCCGTGTGGTTGGTGCCGGGCACCGAAGTCTGCGTCGTCAGCTCGTTCGCTCATGTGGCCGATGCCACCAGCCGCGTGCCGGACTTCTCCTCGAGCATGCACCACTTCGTCTATCGCGGTGACGACGGCCTCCCCGCTCGCCTCCCCTTCGGTGACGGGACGCAGATCCTCGCGGTCGCCGATCCACCGGTACACACGCTGCACCGCAAGGTGGTGTTCCCCGATCTCATGGCTCGGCGGATGGACAGCCTCGAACCTGAGGTAGCCAGCCTGGCGGACCGATGCATCGACTCTGCATTGGGGGACGGAACCGTCGACTTCATGGCCACCATCGGGAACGTCATTCCCATCACCATGATCACGCAGCTGATCGGCTTTCGCGACCACGACCTCGAGAGCCTGTTGGGCGCCGCGTTCGACTCGACGGCCCTCGTCGGCGGGCGACTCACGCTTGACCAGCTCACCGCGTTGCTCGTGAAGAGCGCCGACACCCACGTGTGGATCACCGAACAGCTGAGGACCCATGGTGCCGCGTCCGACGATGACCTCCTGGGCACGATCGCCCGCGGTGTCCACGACGGCGCCCTGACCGAGGGTGACGGCGTCATCATCCTCCAGAACCTGCTGAGTGCGGGCGGCGAATCGACCACCAGCCTGCTCGGGAACTCGGTGCGAATCCTGGCCGAGCGACCCGACCTCCAGCAGGAGCTCCGCGACAACCCCGAACTCATCCCGAACTTCGTCGAGGATGCGCTTCGGGTGGAGTCCCCTTTCCGGTTCCTGGCCCGCCACACCCCCCACGACACCATCCTCGGCGGTGTCGACATCCCCGCTGAGACCACCGTGCTGTTGTTCTGGGGTGCTGCCAACCGCGACGCCACCGAGTTCGACAATCCCGACGACGTGCGCCTCGACCGTCGAGTGCCGCGCCACCACCTGGCATTCGGCCGGGGCATCCACCACTGCGTCGGCGCACCGCTGGCCCGGCTCGAGGCGCGCGTCGTGCTGACGAAAGTGCTCGAGCGGACCAGCAACATCCGCCTCGACCCCGCACAAGCCCCGGAATGGTTCGACAGCCTCCAGGTGCGCCGCCACGCGCGACTCCCGATCATCCTCGAGCCCCGATGACCAGCGAAGCGATGTCAGCCATCCTGCTGTTCGGGCGCGACCATGCCCTGCCTGATGCCGACCGGGTCGAAGACCGGCGGGCGACCGTCGAGGCCACGCTCCTCGGCCCGCTCGCCCCGGGCACCGTCTCTGAGGAGGCGCCGCTCGGGGACCGACCGGCATTGTGGATTCATCCCGAGGGGACGAGCACGACCGACGGGCCCATCGTCCTGTACCTGCACGGTGGCGCCTTCGAGGTCGGCTCCCCCGCGGCCTATCGGGCGTTCTGCTCACACCTGGCGTTGCGCCTCGACGCCACCATCGTCGCACCCGACTACCGGCTGGCTCCAGAACACCCATTTCCGGCCGCCGTGGAGGACGTTCTCGCCGCCTACCGTGGACTACTCGACCGCGACCGGCCGGCCGCAACGATCGCACTCATCGGCGACTCCGCCGGCGGTGGGCTCGTCGTGTCGTGCCTCATCGCGGCTGGGCGCGCCGGGCTGGCCCAACCCGCCGCTGCGGTCGGGATCTCCACCTGGGCCGACCTGACACTCGGGCTCGACTCGCTCCGGCGGTGCGCCGATACCGATCCCTTCATCAGCAGCGCCATGCTCCGCCGGGCCGCCGCCCACTACCTCTCCGGCACTGACCCGATGGACCCACTGGCCTCACCCCTGCACGCCCCATCCGCCGAACTGGCCGGCCTGGCCCCGCTCCTGTTGCAGGCCGCGGCCAACGAAGTGCTGGCCGACGACTCATCCATGCTGGCCGACCGTATTGCCACTGCCGGTGGCGATGTCACGCTCGAGCTCTGCCCCGAGGCGTTCCACGTCTGGCATCTCGCGGGCGACGGCATCCCCGAATCACACGACGCGCTCAACAGCCTCGCCCGCTTCGTGCGAGCCCACTGGCGATAGCTCGTCGAGGCATCACCGCCCAACGCACCCGGCCGGGTACCGATCACCGCGGTGTTGATCGTGTCAGCCGACGCCGAGCGCGGCGCAGACGCCACCGTCGACGAGCACGTCAGTGCCGGTGATGAACGAGGCCTGATCGGAGAGCAAGAAGGCGACGACAACCGCTACTTCGTCGGCCCGACCGAAGCGGGGCACAGGAGATAGCGCGAGGAGATCGGCCATGGCCGGCTGGGCTTCGGCTTCCTGGTTTCCCTGGGGCGTGTCGATCATCCCTGGCGACAACGAGCACACTCGACCCCCGCTCGGACCCCAACGCACGGCCTCGCGCCGGGCTAACCGTTGCACGCCGCGCTTCGCCCACCCGTAAGCAGTCGCAGAGTCGACCCCATCCCCGAGTGCCTCGCCTACAAGCTGGAGGAAGTCGGGCCGCAGGGGGTCATCGAGCACCGCATCGACAATCGGGTCACCGCGCAAGGCGATGAGCTGCGCTGCCATCGACGAGAAGCACACGGCCGCCGTTCCGTGAACGACCAAGGGCCGAAGCGCATCGAGCAACTGGGCGGAACCCACCAGATCGACTTCGAAGATCGGTCTCCACTCGGCCATGGTCGGTGAGATGCCTGCCGCATGGGCCACCGAGCGCAGGACGCCCAAACCGGCAACGGCCTCGGCGAGATCGTCGAGGCGGGAGCGATCGGTCACGTCGGCGACGAACGAGGTCACCGAGACCCCGACCGACCTGAGCTCACCGGCCGCAGCCTCGAGGAGATCCGCGTCGCGGTCGACCAGGACGATGTGGTCGACCGTGTTGACGAGGACGTCGGCACACGATCGACCCATGCCCCGTCCGGCTCCGGTCACCACTCCGACGGTCTGGGTATCGGTCATATCTCACCTTTGGATGGAAGTCGGAGGGCCCCATCGACCAGGCCGTGGAACTGGGATGACGTGAGCGAGCCGGTTCTCGAGCCCTTGGCCATGCCGAGCAGAATGAACTCGTTGAGGAGCACGGAGTAGAGGTGGGCCAGAGCCCTCGGGTCTCCGGCGCGGATCTCCCCGGCTTCCTGGCCATCGGCGACGATGCTGGCGAGGAGGACCATGGCGTCGTCGAAGCCGGGACTGGCGTCCGTGTCGAACTCCGCCAGGACCGGCCCGGTTATCGTCTCTCCGCCGCGGATGTGTCGTAGCAGGTCACGGAAGTGCGGGCGTTCGGCGAAGAACGCGACCGTGGTGTCGATGATCTCGTGCAACTTGTCGATCGGCGCGAGATCGAGCGCGGCGTCCGAGCTGAGGGCCACCATCAGCTCGTCGGCCCGGCGCGTGAGGGTCTCGGCAACCAGATCCTGTTTGTTGTCGAAGAAGAGGTAGATCGCCGCGGTCGAGAACCCCGACTCGGTGGCGATCCGGCGTAACGATCCGTCTCGGATGCCGTCTTCACCAAAGACCTTCTCGGCCGCATCGAGGATCTCCCCCCGGTTCTCGGCCCGGCGAGCGGCGCGTCGCTCGGCTCTGCGGTCAGTGGGGGCCAAGGTCTCGTTCACACCGTTCATCCTAGTGAACGTGCGTCCAGTCACTGGACCGAACCATCCGCAGTGGCCACCTAGATTGAACCAGTGTTCATGATCCTGAGCGACTCTTCATCCGCTGAAGTGCTTGTTCGAGTGACGTCGCTCCGCTAGGTTTCGGAGCTAGTTCCGATAAGTCACTCGACGTCGTATCCCGGGGGATCCACGATGCAGAAGTCGCGTATCAGGTGGGGTTTGCTCGTCACGGCTTGTCTGCTGACGGTTGCGTGCACGGCCAAGTCGACCGAGGGTGGCTCGGCCACCGAGACCACCGTCGCCAACTCGGGCGTGGGTGTCGGCAACACCGTCGGGTTGACCGACACCACGATCAAGATCTCGATGATCTCGGCCGACCTCTCGCTGCTCACCGAGCAGAACCTCGCTCCCGAGATTGGCAACGCGGAGACCACGATGAAGGCGGTCGTGGCCGACATCAACGCCCACGGCGGTATCGCCGGTCGCCAAATCGAGCTGGTGTCGCACGTGATCAAGGGAGCCGACGCCATCCTCAACCCCGACCTCGGCCGGCAGGCCTGCGTGCAGGCCACCGAGGACGACAAACCGTTCGCCGTCATCATCACCGCTTCGATCCCGGCATTGCTGGTGCAGTGCGCCGCCGTCGACCACGACGTTCTCACCATCACCATGGACAGCTGGCCGGCCAGCCTCTATGACGCGGCGAAGGGACGGCTCTTCGCGCTGGGCTCCCACATCTCCTTGGAACGCAATCGTGCATACCAGGCGTGGCCCGGCGTCCTCGACACGGCCGGTCTGCTCAAGGGAAAGACCCTCGGCGTCATTCGCACGGACGCGGCCGATCAGCAGGAGACGACCGACCACTCGCTGATCCCCGCCATCGAGGCGCTCGGGTACAAGGTCGCGGCCGAAGCCGTCCTTCCCTGCCCCGAAGGGTCACAGACCTGCGATCAGCAGGACGTGGCCATCCAACGCATGAAGGACTCCGGCGTCGACACGGTGTTCCTGGTCGCCCAGACGCTGGCCGGTTCGGCCACCGTCGAGAAGGCCCAGGCGCTCGGCTACAAGCCGCAGTGGACGACCATTGGCAACAACGTCACCAACACCGTGGCCAAGTTCTACTCGAACGCCAAGGAGAACTTCGACGGCGCCTATGGCATCGACATCCAGTTCACCGACTGGACCCCCGCAGCCGCTGACTGCAACAAGATCGCGGAGGCCGGCGGCGCGGAAGCATTCCCGATCGGTTCGGACGGGTACGGGTTCACTGCGGTCACCTGCATCCAGATGCAGTCGATTGCCAACGCCATCGACGCCGTCAACGGCACGGTCGACCAGGCTTCGGTCATTGCCGCGTTGCAGACGTCCGATCCACTCATGATCGCCGGACCGCCCGGCTCGTTGCGCCCGGACAAGCACGACGCCGGAACAGCGGTGTTCCTCTCCCGCTATTCGGCGGCCACCGAGAAGTTCGCACCGGTCGACGACCAGAAACCCACCATCGTCCCCTCCTGAGACTCTGAAGCAGACTGAGTGAGCGAGCTCGATCAGCCCGACGGTGAACCCCGCGACGTCGCCGCGCTGGCGGCGGCGGTGCTCGAAGAGGACATCCGGCGCACCGAGGCGACGATCGCACCGGAGACGCTGCTCGCCGATGCCGAGCTCCCCGGCGTGGGCGACGATGCCATGTCTCTGCGCGAGGCGGTGCGCATCGGCGGCACCCGCACGCTCACGATCGTCGGCTTGCTCGGCGTGGTCGAGCTCATGGACAGTGGTGTGTTCAACGTGCTGGCCCCCGACATCCAGAAGTCGCTGAACATCTCCGACGCGATGCTGGGCGCCATCGGTGGTGCCACCGGGGTGCTGTTCGTACTCGGCGCTATCCCAATGTCGTCGCTGTCGGACCGGATGTCGCGCAAGCAGCTCTTGGCCATCACCATGACCATCTGGTCGATCATCATCGTGCTGACCGGAGCGGTTCAGAACGTGCTGCAGATGTTCCTCGTCCGACTGGGAGCCGGGCTGGGCCAATCTGCCTCGCTGCCGGTCAGCGCTCCCCTGTTGATCGATGCCTACCCCATCCCGGCCCGGTCCAGAGTGTTCGCAGTGCTGGGTGGCGCCCAGGCCATGGGCACGATGATCGCCCCGTTCCTGGCCGGTGCCGTCGCCGCCATTGGTAGCGGTGGTGATGGTTGGCGACTTCCCTTCATCCTGCTCGGGTTGATTGCCCTTCCGATCGCGCTGTCCGCCACGACCATCAAAGAACCGAGGCGGGGCCGCTACGAGATGCAGTCGGTGCTCGGCGAGGCACTGCCCGACGTAGAGGACGAGCTACCGATCTCCTTGTCCGTGGCCTTCGAGCGGCTGCGTCAGATCCGGAGCTTCTACTACTTCCTGGTCGGCATGGCCGCCCTTGGGTTCGCCCTGTTCAGCGCCCCACTTTTCCTGAGTCTCTATTTCGACCAGGACCTCGGCCTCGACGCTTTCCAGCGCGGCGTCGTCGGCACGATCATCGCCTTCCCGACCCTGATCGCCATCGCCATCGCTGGACGCCGAGCCGACGCTCTGTTCCGGAAGAGCCCGCCGGCGGCGATGGCGTTCGTCGGGTTCCTCGTCGCCCTGTTCGGCGTGTTGCTCGTCGTGGCCATCTCGATGCCGAACATCTGGAC
>Ga0075018_10000147_pt1 | contig 18269 bp, 13 predicted proteins | sample ColStrG_CSR_2014_FD_71471 | JGI IMG/M metagenome (GOLD analysis project Ga0075018, IMG submission 71471) | Freshwater sediment microbial communities in response to fracking from Pennsylvania, USA - Cold Stream Run_MetaG_CSR_2014 | ecosystem: Environmental > Aquatic > Freshwater > Creek >... | reverse complement strand
GTGTCGGGGTCGAGGAGCACGACCTCGACGCGGTCCACCCCGCCCAGACCACTCATCTCGGCCAGGGCCTGCTCGACCCCGTCGTCGAGTGCGTCAACCGACAGATCCACGAAGGCCGAGGCCAGGCGCACGAGGCGACCCTCGTTGGCGAGCCGGTTGCGTAGTTGTTCCTCGACATCAGTGGAGGCGCCAACCCGGCGCAGCGTGACCAAGAACGAGCCCAAGGGCGCCACATCAGGACCGCTGACCGCATCCACGCTGACGGCCAACCAGTCGCCGGCGGCCACCTTCAACCGGACCGGGGGAACCGAGGTGGTGCCCCGACGCCCACCCCACTGCGTCATCAGCCGGGCCGCACGCTCGAGGTCATCCGGATGGACGAACTCGGCGAGGTTGTGACCCACCACCATCTCGGGGTGGTACCCGGTAAGCGAGGCCAGCGCGGGGCTGGCGAAGGTGATGACGGCGTCGTCATCGAAGGCGACGAGCGCCTCGTCCACGAAGACCAGGAACTGCGAGAGCTGGGCCCGCGTGATCAAGATCTCGCGCTCACCACCCCCCGGCGTGTTCATGCGCCGTCGCCCGCCGAGGTGGTCACCGCGGTTCGCCGACCATCGGGTAGGGAGTACGAACATCCCACAGCTGACTGGCGGGCGCCGGGCGGGCGAACATGAAACCCTGCGCCCGATCACACCCGAGCCGGCGGAGCTCGGCGAGCTGGCGCTCGGTCTCGACGCCCTCGGCGACCACCCGAAGGCCCAGGGCGCGACCGAGACTGATAATGGCGGTGACGATGGCGGTGTCTTCGGGGTCGTCGCCGAGCCCGTCCACGAACGACCGATCGATCTTGAGCACATCCACCGGGAAACGCTTGAGGTAGCTCAACGACGAATAGCCCGTGCCGAAATCGTCGATGGCCAACTCGACGCCCAGGCCGCGGAGATCCTGCAAGACCTTCAGCCCGGCGGCGGGGTCGGCCATCAGCGCCGTCTCGGTGATCTCCAAACACAGACTCGACGACTCGATCCCGCCCTTGGCCAGGGCCTCGACGACCAGGTTCACCAGGTCCGGTTGGGCGATCTGACGGGCCGAGAGATTGACCCGGATCATGAGCTTGAAATCCGGGCGCTGCCGGTGCCAGTCCCCGGCCTGGCGGCAGGCCTCGTCGAGCACCCACGCCCCCAAATCGAGGATGAGACCGGAGTCTTCGGCCAGTTCGATGAAGGCACCCGCCTCGAGCAGACCATCGACGGGATGGTGCCAGCGGGCCAATGCCTCGGCACCCACCATCATCCCGCTGTCGAGCGACAACTCGGGCTGGTAGTAGACCTCGATCTCGCCCATGTCCAGGGCCCGACGGAGATAGGTCTCGGTCCGCAACCGTTCGGTGGCCTGGGTACGCAGCTCCTCGTCGAAGATCTCGAAGCGGTCGCGACCCCGAGCTTTGGCCAGATACATCGCCGCGTCGGCGTCGCGGAGCAGGCCACCGGCGGTGTCGTCCTCGCTGGTGGTGATGGCAATCCCGATGCTGACGGTGGTGAAGACCTCGTTGCCGTCCACCACCACCGGCTCCTTCAAGGCGGCGTGGATGCGCCGAGCCAACAACACCGGCTCGTGGGGATCCTCCAGCCCTTCGATCAGCACGACGAACTCGTCGCCACCCAGGCGGGCCACGATGTCGGTGGGCCGAAGCGCGGCCAGGAGGCGGTCGGCGATGGCGTAGAGCAGCTGGTCCCCGGCGGTGTGACCCAGGGAATCGTTGACCACCTTGAATCGGTCGAGATCCAGGAAGAGGAGGGCCACCGTGCCCGCTGGACGGTCCCGTCGCGTGAGGATGCGGGCCAACTGGTCGAGCAGCAATGCCCGGTTGGCCAGGCCCGTCAACGGGTCGTGCAATGCCTGGTGAGCGAGCTCGGCCTCCGTCCGTTTCAGGGCGGTGATATCGGTGGTCATCACCAGCACGTGCTCGACGACCCCGTCCTCACTGATCTCAGGCACGGCCCGTGACTGGAACCACTTCGTCTCGCCCTCGGCAAGAATCTCCCATTCGGTGTCGAGGCGCGAGCCGCTCTCGAACACCTGACGGACCGAGCGCTCCCAGCGGAGGTCGTCCTCGAGGCCGAACACCTGCTTGCTCTCACCGAGCACCCCCCCGAGCTGGACGCTGGTGGCCCGTTCGAGCAGGGGGCTGGCGTAGATCAGGCGCATGTCCCGGTCGAAGCGGGTCACCAGGGCCGGCGAGTTCTCGACCAGTGTCCGGTAGCGCTCCTCGCTGGCCTGCAGCTCGACTTCCTGACGATGCCGTTCGGTGATGTCTTCCACGTGCGACACCGTGTAGCGAAGCTTCCCGTCCCCGCTCCGCACCGACGAGATGTGCAGGCGGGCCCACAGAATCTCCCCATCGGGCCGCACGACCCGCAGCTCCAAGCTGACCTGCTCGATCCCGCCGAGCACGACCTTCGTATGCTCGGCGGTGAGCCGCTCGCGGTCGTCCTCGTGCACGAGATCCACGGCGGGGAGGCCGATCAGTTGATCCTCCGGGCGACCGACGAGTTCGCAATAGGTGGGATTGACCTGGATGTGGCGACCGTCAGGACCGCTCAGCACCATCCCCAGCGGGGCATTGGTAAAGGCCAGTCCGAAGCGTTGCTCCGCGTCGCTGCGGGCCAGCGCCTGAGAGATGATGCCCGCCGCCGAGCTGAGCACCGAGATGTGGTCGTCACTCCAGATGCGTTCACGCTCGACGAGGTCGAAGCCGATGAAGCCGATCAGGCGACCCTCGTCGGCTAGAGGCACCGCCAACACCGACCGTGCTCCGGCCGGTTTGAGCAGCGAGACCTCGTGACGCCATTCGTCGCCCAAGTCGGCGACGCGCGCGATGTAGATGGCCTCCAACCGTTCGAGCGTGTCCATCCACTCCGGGATGTCACTGCGGGGAACCGCCCGGAGCGCGTCGATCTCGCTGGGCACCTCGGCCGCGGTCCACTCGTGGGTGTTCTCCACCGTCGCCTGATCGTCGTGGCACACGAAGACGTAGGCCCGGTCGACCCCGACGAAGGTGGCAATGTCGGCCAGGGCGCCCGAGATGCACGCATCCACCTCATGTGCCGGCCGATGGATGAACGACGACGCCACCCGGGTGAGGAGATCCTCGAACGCCAGCCGTTGGCGGAGCGCGTCGAGGGTATGGCCACGATCCTTGGCGTCTCGAAGAATCACGGCGCGATAGCCGACGGCGTCGAGCGCCGGCCCGGCGTGGATGAACAACAAGGCCTCCCGCCACCCTTCCTCGGCGTGGCGCAGCAGGACCCGCGTGCCCACCTCGTGGTGCCCGTGGCGGCGGGCCAACTTGGTCAAGAGCTCGGGGCCCTCGTCAGGACGGAGGAGCTCGACGATGCTGTGACCGAGCACTTGGTCCTGGTCGAAACCCAGCAACGCGGGCAACGCCGGACTCACGTAGCCCACCGTTCCGTCGGTTCCGACGATCATGACCACGTCGCCGACCTGGGCCAAGGTCTCGTCGAGCTGGACCCGGGTGATCAGGGCTCCGACGCCCACGTCCGGCCGACCGGCACTTCGAGTGGTTATATCTTCACTCTCCGAGGTACCGGCTCCCGCGGACGCGTCGGCCACCACCGAGGACGCGAGACCAGACGGCCGGTCCTTTCTCGTGCCGGCTCCCGCCTGGAGGTCGGTGGATCCTTCGGGCACGGACTGCCCTCCCGTCCGGTTTCGTGAAGAATGAGTGTAGTTCCTTCCTCTATCGGCTTCCTAAGGAGGGTTCTGAGGGGTCTGGTGTCACGACGTCAACAACGGCGCCGGGACGGTAGCGTGCGGCCGTGGGCACCCAGGGGGATCTTTCGGGCAGCTGGCGCGCCGCCGCAGCCGACGAGGAAACCAGGCGGGACTATCACGACCCGTCCTACGACGATTCGGCCTGGGCCCCCATCACCGTTCCCGGCCATTGGCGGTCAAACCCGGCCTTCGCCGAGCGAGACGGCTCGGTGCTGTACCGCACCACCTTCGAGACCCCGGAAGCGTTCGATCAAACCGCTGGGCCCCCGCGCACCTGGCTCGTCCTCGATGGCGTCTTCTACACCAGCGACGTCTGGCTGGACGGCACCTACCTGGGCGACACCGAGGGCTATTTCTTCCCCCATTCCTTCGAGGTGACGGACCCCCTGGAGGCGGCCTCCGAGCACGCCCTGGCCGTAGAGGTGGCCTGCCCCCGACCGGCCGACTTGACGGCAAAGCGCAACCTCACCGGTGTGTTCCAACACTGGGACCTCCTCGACCAGGACTGGAACCCGGGCGGCATCTGGCGTCCGGTCCGCCTCGAACAATCGGGACCGGTACGGATTCGCCACTGGCGCGTGCGTTGCGACGACGTCACCGACGAACGGGCCATGGTGTCGTTGCGAGCCGTGCTCGACACCGTCGACGCCCGGTCGGTCGAGGTGGTCACCACCATCACTCCCCGAGACCCTCGGTCAGGCACCGGCCCTATCGTCAGCCGAGAGTCGCGACCGTTGGCCGTCGGCGAGAACCGGGTCGAGTGGTTCGTGGCGATCCCCGAGCCCGACCGCTGGTGGCCCCACGCCCTCGGCGATCAACCGCGCTACGACGTCGTCGTCGAGGTCCGCACGGCCGACGGGGCGCTCAGCGATAGGCGAACTCGGGCCATCGGGCTCCGGACCGTCGAAGTGCGCGAATGGATCTGGTCGATCAACGGAGAGCGACTCTTCCTCAAGGGCGCCAACCAAGGGCCGACCCGGATGGCCCTGGCCGAGGCCACGCCGGAGGAACTGGCGGCCGACATCGACCTCGCCGTCGCCGCTGGACTCGACTTCCTCCGGGTCCACGCCCACATCACCCGACCCGAGTTCTACGACGCCGCCGACGAGGCCGGCCTGCTCCTCTGGCAGGACCTTCCCCTCCAGTGGGGCTACAGCCGAACGGTGCGACGCCAGGCCCGCCGCCAGGCACGCGAGGCCGTCGATCTGTTGGCCCACCATCCTTCGATCTTCACCTGGTGCGGCCACAACGAGCCCATGGCCATCGATATCGAGCCCGACACCTTGGCCAACCCAGGCAAGCGACGCCGATTGATCGCCCGCATGGCCGTCGCCCAAGCCTTGCCGAGCTGGAACCGGACGCTGCTCGACCGGGCCGTCAAGACGGTGTTGGAACGCAACGACGGCTCGCGACCGGTCGTGGCCCATTCGGGGGTGCTTCCCCACCTGCCTCAGCTCGACGGCACCGATAGTCACCTCTACCTGGGCTGGTTTGCTGGCGACGAGCGCGACCTACCCGCACTGGCGGCCCGCTGGCCCCGCCTTACCCGCTTCATCACCGAATTCGGCGCCCAGGCCGTCCCCGAGACCGACGACTTCGTCGAGACCGACCGGTGGCCCGATCTCGACTGGGACGACCTGGCTCGCCGCCATGCCCTCCAGAAGGCTTCGTTCGACCGGTACGTGCCTCCCAGCGCCTACGCCAACTATGCCGATTGGAAGGAGGAGACCCAGGCCTACCAGGCTCGGCTCCTCCGCTATCACATCGAGACCCTGCGGCGACTGAAGTACAGCCCCGCCGGCGGGTTCGCCATGTTCTGCTTCGCCGACAGCTCCCCCGCGGTGACCTCGTCGGTCCTCGACCACGAGCGCCGGCCGAAGGCGGGCTACGGCGTCCTGCGCGATGCCTGTCGGCCGGTCATCATCGTGGCCGACCGACCACCTGAGCATGTCCACCCTGGTGATCGCCTGACCCTGGACGTGCATGCCGTGAGCGACGCCACTATCTCTTATGACGATATAGTCGTACGTGCTCATCTGTCTTATGGAACGGAGCATCACCATGGATGGAGCTGGCAAGGTGACCTCCCCGCCGACAGCTGCGTGCGGATCGGCACCATCGAGTTCGACGTTCCCGACATCGACGACGCCCTCATCATCGATCTGGAACTCGAGGGCACTGGGCTCGCCGTCGCCAACCGCTACGGCACCTGGGTACGTGGCGGGGACCACGAGCACTGACTCCCACCGGATGCGGGCCGGGTTCGCACCCCGGGATCACCGCTGGCTAGCGTCCCGTCCGTGACTGCGACCCAGCCTGCACCGCCGCTCAGCCCCGACATCTCGGTCAAACCGCTGAGGAAGCGGCCAGCACGCCGCAAGCCGTTCTTCGTCGAGTTGTGGCAAACGGCGGTGGGCAAGAAGTGGATCATGGCCATCACTGGCGTCATGTTGATGGGGTTCGTGTTCGCCCACGCCGTCGGCAACATGAAGATGTATCTGGGCGAAGCCGACTTCAACCACTACAGCGAGTTCCTGCGCGAGATCCTCGTCCCGATCTTGCCCCGAACGATCTTCTTGTGGCTGCTGCGCCTCGGGTTGATCGCCGCCTTCGTATTCCACATCTGGGCCGCGGCGTCGCTCACCGCCATGAACCGCAAGGCCAACACCCCGTACGTGAGTCGACGCGACTACATCGCCGCCAACTTCGCGGCCCGCACCATGCGTTGGACCGGTGTGATCGTCCTACTGTTCCTGATCTGGCATCTGGCCGACCTCACCTGGGGCCTCAAGCCGATCGCCACCGACGAGTGGACTCGGGGCCTGGCCTTCGAGAACGTCACCGAGAGCCTGCAGCGCGTCGGGGTGGCGATCTTCTACGTCATCGCCAACATCGCCCTCGGCATCCATCTGTTCCACGGCTCGTGGAGCCTCTTCCAGAGCCTGGGCCTGAACAACCCGCGCTTCAACAAGGCCCGGCGCTATTTCGCCACGGGCTTCGCCGTCCTCGTGGCCGGCATCAACATCAGCTTCCCGATCATGATCCAAGCCGGCGTCGTCGGCGGCTGAGGAGCGAAACTGTGACCACCATCGCCCCCGATCCCCTGCTCGACTCGCATGCCCCCACGGGGCCGATCGACAAGCAGTGGGACCAGCACAAGTTCGATATGAAGCTGGTGAACCCCGGCAACAAGCGGAAGTTCGAAATCATCGTGGTCGGCACCGGCTTGGCCGGCGCGTCGGCGGCGGCCTCCATGGCCCAGCTCGGCTACAAGGTCAAGGCCTTCACGTTCCACGACTCGCCCCGCCGCGCCCATTCGATCGCCGCGCAGGGCGGCATCAACGCTGCCAAGAACTACCCCAACGACGGGGACAGCATCCACCGACTCTTCTACGACACGGTCAAGGGCGGCGACTTCCGCTCACGCGAGGCGAACGTCTACCGCCTCGCTCAGGTCAGCGTCGACATCATCGACCAGTGCGTGGCTCAGGGCGTGCCCTTCGCCCGCGAGTACGGCGGCCTGTTGGACAATCGCTCGTTCGGTGGCGCCCAGGTAAGTCGCACCTTCTACGCCCGCGGCCAGACCGGCCAACAGCTTCTGCTCGGCGCCTATCAGGCGCTCGAACAGCAGGTGTCACTGGGCAACGTCGAGCTGCACACCAAGACCGAGATGCTCGACGTCGTGGTCAAAGACGGCAAAGCCTGCGGCATCGTGACCCGCGACCTCGTGACCGGCGAGGTTTCCTCGCACTCGGCCCACGCCGTGGTGTTGGCCACCGGTGGGTACAGCAACGTCTTCTATCTCTCCACCAACGCCATGAACTGCAACGCCTCGGCCGTGTGGCGGGCCCACAAGAAGGGCGCGTTGTTCGCCAACCCGTGCTTCACCCAGATCCACCCCACCTGCATTCCCAGCAGCGACGAGTTCCAGTCCAAGCTCACGTTGATGTCGGAATCGCTGCGCAACGACGGCCGCATCTGGGTGCCCAAGAACCCTGACGAGACCCGCTCCCCCGATCTCATCCCCGACGAGGATCGTGACTACTTCCTGGAACGCAAGTACCCGGCCTTTGGCAACCTGGTGCCGCGCGATGTGGCCAGCCGCAACGCCAAGACCATGGTCGATACCGGCTTCGGCGTCGGGCCGCTGAAGAACTCGGTGTACCTCGACTTCGCCGACTCGATCACCCGTCTCAGCGCGCCGGTCATCGGCGAGCGCTACGGCAACCTCTTCGACATGTACGAGCGCATCACCGACGAGAACCCGTACAAGGTTCCCATGCGCATCTACCCAGCGGTCCACTACACGATGGGCGGGCTGTGGGTTGACTACAACCTGATGACCACCGTCCCCGGCCTGTACGCCATCGGGGAGGCCAACTTCGCCGACCAGGGTGCCAACCGCCTGGGCGCATCAGCGCTGATGCAGGGCCTGGCCGACGGCTATTTCATCCTGCCGTACACCATTGGCGACTACCTCTCCGGGCTGCTCGGCACGAAGCCGGTCCCCACCGATGACCCGGAGTTCGCCACCGCCGAGGCGGCGCTCACCGCCGAGGTGGACAAGTGGCTCTCCGTCGCCGGTACCAAGTCGGTCGACTACTACCACCGTGAGCTGGGCAAGATCATGTGGGACTACTGCGGCATGGCCCGTGACCGCAACGGCCTGGAGAAGGCGCTCGCCGAGATCCCCGCGCTACGCGACGAGTTCGAGAAGAACGTCCGCGTGCTGGGGTCGGCCGACACGGTGAACCAGTCGCTGGAAAAGGTCCAACGAGTCGCCGACTTCTTCGAACTCGGCGAGCTCATGTGCCGCGATGCCCTCATGCGGGAGGAGAGCTGCGGTGGCCATTTCCGCGTCGAGCACCAGACGCCGGAGGGCGAGGCCGACCGCGACGACGAGAACTTTGCCTTCGTCGGCGCCTGGCAGTGGCAAGGCCGCAACATCGCCCAGGAGCTCCACAAGGAGCCACTCGAGTTCGACTACGTTCACCTCACCCAGAGGAGCTACAAGTAGCCATGGATCTGCACCTCAAGATCTGGCGCCAGGACGGCCCCCTCTCCCCCGGCCGATTCGAGGACTACGACGCCATCGGCATCAAGGACGACATGTCGTTCTTGGAGATGCTCGACGCCGTCAACGAGAAGCTCATCGACGACAACCTCGAACCCATTGTCTTCGACAGCGACTGCCGCGAAGGTATCTGCGGCACCTGCGGCCTGATGATCAACGGTCAGGCCCACGGTCCTCAGAAGGGCACCGCCACCTGCCAGCTGCACATGCGCAAGTTCCACGACGGCGAGCACATCACCATCGAGCCGTTCCGAGCCGCGTCGTTTCCCATCCTGCGCGACCTCATGGTCGACCGCAGCCCACTCGACGCCGTCATCGAAGCAGGTGGGTTCATCTCGGCCAACACCGGCTCAGCGGTGGACGCCAACATCATCCCGATACCCAAGACCGCGGCCGACGCGGCGATGGACGCCGCCGCCTGCATCGGGTGTGGCGCCTGCGTCGCCGCCTGCCCCAACAGCGCCGCTCAGCTCTTCACCTCAGCCAAGATCGCGCACCTCAACCTGCTCCCCCAGGGGCAGGCCGAGCGTTGGAGCCGAACCGAGAACATGGTCGAGACCATGGAGGAGTTCTTCGGTTCGTGCACCAACTACGGCGAATGCCAAGAGGCATGCCCGAAGGAGATCTCGATCGACTTCATCGCCTACATGAACCGCGACTACATCAAGGCCAAGGTCAAGAACCGCAAGCTCATCGGCCAGTTCGAGTAGGGCGTCGCTAGCTGCGAGGCACCTGGGACCAGGGCTTGTCCTTGTCGAGGCGGGGTTCACCCGGGAGTCCCAGCACCCGCTCCCCGAGGATGTTGCGTTGGATCTCCGACGTCCCACCCTCGATCGAGTTGGCCCGCGAGCGCAGGAACATCTTGCGCGATGAACCCGGCGGACCCACCAGCCCGAGCTGCTCGGAACGCCGATTGGTGTAGTCGTAGTCGATCAGTGCGTCCGCACCGAGTAGGCCGACGCAGAAGTCATAGATGCGCTTGTTGACCTCGGCAAACATGAGTTTGGCGATCGAGCCCTCAGGCCCCGGATTGCCGACCCGGCGGGCTTGGCCAGCCCGGATGTTGGTGAGGCGCAGAACCTCCGCCTCGATCCACAGTTGCACCAACGTGTCCTTGGCCACTGCGCCGCGATCTGTGGCTTCGTCGCGCCAGAGGCGCACCGCCTCGGCGATGGCCCCTGAGCCCTTGGCCGGTGGACCGGAGCCACCCCCGATGGTGGTGCGCTCGTTCATGAGCGTGGTCATCGCCACGCCCCAACCCTCATCCACATCACCGAGCCGGTCGGCGTCGGGAACCCGCACCTCGGTCAGGTAGACCTCGTTGAACTCGGCCTCGCCGGTCATCTGGCGCAGGGGCCGAACCTCCACCCCCGGAGCGTGCATGTCAAGGGCGAAATACGTCATGCCCTTGTGCTTGGGAGCCTCCGGGTCGGTGCGGGCGATGAGCATGCCCTTGTCGGCCAGGTGCGCCAGCGTGTTCCACACCTTCTGGCCGGTGATCACCCATTCATCGCCGTCAAGCACCGCTTTGGCGGCCAGTCCGGCCAGGTCGGAACCCGCACCCGGTTCGCTGAACAGCTGACACCAGGCCTCCTCTCCGGTGAACATGGGGCGCAGCAGGCGGGTGCGCAGCGCCTCGTCGGCGTGGGTGACCACGGTCGGCCCCGCCATCGTGAGCCCAAAGAAGTGCTTGGCCTCGGGAAATGGCGCCTTGGCCGCCCGCAGCCGTCGGTCGACCTCACGCTGAAGGTTGGGGGCCACCTCGAGTCCGCCCGAGCCCATGGGAAAATGCACCCAGGCCAGGCCCAAGTCGTATTGATGGCCCCGGAATTCAACGGGATCGGTGCGGGCGGGGTCAAGGTCGGCCAGGAGTTGGTCCAGCCGTTCGGAGACGAGCGCTTCGGAGTCGGTCACGGTCGGAGCGTATGCCGATCGTGACGCATGCGACCAGCCGTCAGGCGGGCACCGACACCAGATGCCAACGGCCCCGACCCTCGCCCTTCGCCTGGTACAACGCCCGATCGGCGGCGTCGAGCAACTCGTCGGCGTCGAGCCGGCCGGGAGGGGTGGTAGCGATACCCACACTGGCCCCGATGGTGACCTCGAGGTCCCCCACCTGGAACGGTTCCGTCAAGGCGCCCATGATGCGCTCGGCGATGGTCACCGCCGCCGCGTCGTCGAGCAGTTGCGGGCAGAGCACCGCGAACTCATCGCCGCCCAGGCGAGCTACCACGTCGCCCGGTCGGAGCCCCCCGGAGATCCGGCTCCCGACTAGGGCCAGGACCTGATCGCCGGTGCGGTGGCCATGGGCATCGTTGACACCCTTGAAGCCATCCAAATCGACGTAGAGCACCCCGACCCGAGGCTCGGCCTGCTCGGAGCCCACACCCTCGAGCACCTCCCAGAACCCGGTTCGATTGGTCAGTCCGGTGAGCGGATCACGTCGGGCCGCTCGCCGGAGTCCAGTGACCTGCTGTCGCCAGCGCAGCACGAGCGCCAGCGTACGCGCCATGGTGTCCAGCGCGTAGCGGTGCACCTCCATGACCGGCGCCTCGACCCGACCCCACGCCACGATCACGGCCCGGCTCTCGAACAACGGGTCGTCGATGGGGCGGGCCCAGCACTCGCTCAACCCGTGGGCCTCGGCGGCGGCGCGCAACGTGGGCGACAAGTCGGCGACGCTGGCGGTGACCTCATCGCCCGAACGGGCCGCCCGGGCCCAAGGCGCCTCGGGCTCGTCGAGCAGACCTAACGCGCACGCCACATCCGACCCGGCCCCCAACGCCGAGCCGTCGTCACCTTGATAGAACACCCCATAGTGGTCGAGCGGATGACGCCACCCCCCGAACTCGGGGATGAGCTCGATCAACGAGGTGGCCGACGTGCCGGCGACGAGCAGCCCCATGATCCGGTCCTGCAACTCGCGATCCCCGCTGTAGCGGCCGAAGATCACCACCAGCCCCTCGCCGGGTTCGTCGCCACCCGTCGCTTCGGCCGGGATGACTGAGGCGTTGATCTCGACGGGATGCCAACCGGTCTCCTCGCTCCCCAGCCGGTACACCGCCGGAGTCACCGGGACGTTCATGGCCCGGTCGACCATCATGCCCATGACCCGAATCGCCCTGACCAGGTCGTCGGGATGGAGGAACTCCGCCATGTTGTGCCCGACGGCGTCGTCGACGACCACGCCGATCATGCGCCGGGCGAACGGGTTGGCGTAGACGACACCACCGGAGGGATCGATCACCACCACGAGGTCGGCCAGGCGGTCGAACGCCTCGGCGGCCCAGCGTGCACGGTCCTGGCTCTCCATCTGCCAACTGTGCCAGAACGGGAACCGGTCCGTTCAGCTCGTCTCGTCGGGCTGGACGATCGCCTCGATGGTCTCCACCATCGGCGTCGTCTCCCGATCGGGATGACGGCGATGGCGTATGTACTCGATGGCCACGGGGATGAGCGAGAGGGCGATGATCACGAGCAGGACGTAGTCGAGGCTCGAACCGATGGCGGGAAACGCCTTGCCCAGAGCCCAACCGGCAGTGAGCATCAGCGTCGCCCACGCCACGCCCCCGATGACGTTGAAGATCACGAATGTGCGATACCGCATGTGGGAGGCACCGGCGACAATGGGAGCGAACGTCCGGACGATGGGGACGAACCGGGCCAAGATGATCGTCTTGGAGCCATGTCGCTCGAAGAACCCCTCGGCCTGCTGCAGGTGCTTCTGCTTGAAGAACCGCGAGTCCGGCCGGGCGAACAGCGGGGGGCCGACCTTTCTGCCGAAGGCGTAACCCACCTGGTCCCCGGCGATGGCGGCGATCGAGCAGCCCACGATGAGGATCGGGAGCGGCGGCAGGGTCGAGCCCGACAGCAGGCCGGCGGTGAAGAGCAGGGAATCGCCGGGCAGGAAGAACCCGATCATCAGCCCGGATTCGGCGAACACGATGGCGAACACCACCAGGGCAGCCAGATTGCCGAGGCTGCGGAGCCGTTCCTCGGTGTGGAAAACGTCGGCGAAGAGGGCAGCGAGCATCGGGCAATCCTAGTGGCCGGCTAGGCCCCCACGGACGCGGGGGGCGGCTGGTTGAATTCGATCCAGCCCGTACCGGAACGCCCATCATCAACGTGGAATCGGGCCATCGCCCGCGGGAAACGGGACTCCCCTCGCCCATCGGGCGCCTCCAACAACACCGGGGACCAGGCCAAAGGCTCCACCGTCACGCCCAAACCGTTGATCTCCAGGCGGGCGTCTGTCGGGATGGCCTCGGGGCCCAGCGTCGGCACGGCGCCGAACTGGGTGACCAGGTCGAGTCCGCCGCCGGGGGGCTGGAGGTAGCCGATACCAAAGGCGCCGGACGGCAGCGTGGTCACGGCATGGATTCGGGTGCCGTCATCGAGCCGGAAGGCCGTCCAGCACCAGGCCGGATCCCACCAATCCCGCACCCCCCAGGAATGGTCCCGCTGGCCGGTGCCGTCGAACTCGATGCGCTCGTCACCGACCAGGATCTCGCCGTGCACCCGACACGGGATCTCGTAGCGATCGAACCCTTCGGGCCAGCGGAAGGCGATGCCGTCGGTCTCCCATTCGAGGTCGAACCCCAGTGCGGTGCGCTCACCCCGCAGGCCGTGATAGGTCTCGCCCGGGTCGTCGAGCGCCACGCCGAACGCCTCGAGCCCGAGACTGAGGTGCTCCAACGGCGTCTCGACGGTGTGATCGGCCCACAGACCGTCGTTGCGCACCTCCAACGACGCGTAGCGAGACGGGAACGGCACCGCCTGATCGATCACCGTCACCAGCGGTCGATCGGGTCCCACCACACAAGCCCAGTACCAGATCACCCCGAGATTCGGATATCGCCCGATCCGGACATAGCCACCCAGCGTGGCGTCGTGGCGGACGAAGTCCATGTAGTACGACTCGTTCCACAGCGGCTCGGGGCCGGCCGGGTGGGTTCGTTCGTCAATCGGGTTCGTCGGCCCGAAGGGAAGGTCGGCATCGGTGGGCTCTTTGGTGGCCATGGGTCGAGCTTGCCAGGATTCGCCAGCCGGGGCGTAGGTTGTCGGGCAACGCACATCAGGGGGAACTGACCATGCACGATCTCGTGATCCGCAACGGCACCGTGGTGGATGGCACCGGGGGGCCAGCTGTCCGGGCCGATGTGGCCATCGACGGCGACCGCGTGGTCGACGTGGGCGACATCGCCGGGGACGGGCGGCGCGTCATCGACGCCGATGGGTGCCTGGTCACGCCGGGCTTCGTCGACATCCACACCCATCTCGACGCCCAGTTGGCCTGGGACCCGATCGGGTCCTCATCGTGCTGGCACGGGGTCACCTCGGTCGTGCTCGGCAACTGCGGCGTGACGTTTGCTCCCTGCAAGGAGGCCGACCGCGAGGAACTGGCCGAGATGATGGAGTCGGTCGAGGACATCCCCGCCGATGCCATCCTCTCGGGCCTGGCGTGGGATTGGACCACCTACGGCGAATACCTCGAGGCTGTGGAGCGATGGCCCAAGGGGATCAACGTCGGCGGCATGGTCGGTCACTGCGCCGTGCGCGTCCACGCCATGGGCGATCGCAGCCTCTCCGAGGATCCCGCTACCCCCGACGACATCACCGCCATGTGCGCGTTGGTCGACGAAGCCATCGGTGCCGGAGCGTTGGGCTTCTCGACATCACGCACCCTCTTGCACCGCGTGCCCGACGGGCGTCCCGTTCCCGGCACGTGGGCCCGGGCCGACGAGCTCATGGCCATCGCCGACGTGATGGGCCGCCGAGGCCGAGGGGTGTTCGAGGCCGCCCCGCGATTGGGCGAGCGCGACCAAGACGACTACGCGGCCACTCGGGCCGAAGTGGACATGATGTCGGAGCTGACCATCTCGTCGGGTCGCCCCCTCACCTTCGGTCTGGCCCACAGCTTCCGGCGCGACGACCTCTACGCCCGGGTGCTCGAGTTCGTCGCCGAGGGCAACGCCCGCGGCGCCCAGGTCCGTCCCCAGACAACAGCACGCGGCATCGGGATCCTGTTCGGCCTCTCGCACCACACGCCATTCGACGGCGCCCGGTCGTGGAAGCGCCTGCGGATGCTGTCGCTGGACGAGCGGCTGGCCGTGTTGGGTGATCCCACCAGCCGGATGCAGCTCATCGAGGAGGCCAGCACCCAAGGGCCGGGCGACGAGTTCCTGAGCGCCACCTACGTGCTCAGCGACGACACGCTCGACTACGCCCATGACCCCGAGAACAGCCTCACCGCCGTGGCTGCCCGTCGGGGTGTGAGCCCGGTGCAGGCGTTCGTCGACCTGTCCCTGGAAACCCATGGTCGAGTGCTCCTGAACTACCCGTTCCTCAACCAGCGGCTCGATGCCGTGGCCGAGATGCTGGCCGATCCAAACGTGGTCATGGGCCTGGCCGACGCCGGCGCCCACGTCGGTCAGATCATGGATGCCAGCCAGCCCACGTTCTTCCTCTCGACATGGGTGCGCGACCGCGGCGTGTTCAGCATCGAGGAGGGCATCCGCCGGTTGACCTCCGATACCGCCGGACTGTTCGGTATCACCGACCGGGGCGTACTCCGCCCGGGATCGTTCGCCGACGTCAACGTCATCGATCTCGACGGCCTCGGCGTGCACCTGCCCGAGTACGTGCATGATTTCCCCGGCGGCGCCGGCCGGTACATCCAACATGCCTCGGGCTACCGAGCGACGGTGGTCAACGGCCGAGTGGCGCTGACCGACGGGGACCACACCGGCGATTTCGCCGGGGTGTTGCTCCGCAGCTCCTAGAACGCGGGGGCGGCGTAGATCGACGACCGACGCACGTCGGTGACCGCGGCCCCCGCCTCGGCCAGGTCGGTGAGGAAGGCCCGCACTCCGGCCTCGCGATCGCTATGACGACGGATGTGTTCCAGTTCAAGACGGTGCACCGGCAGCGCCTGCACCAACACCACCTCGCGCCCATCGAGCACCACGATGGCCTCCTCGTCGGAGAGCAACTGGTGCCACAGCACGAACGCGTCCATCTGCGACTCCGCACTGATGGGCTCGCCGATCTCGATGGTGTCGCCGGGCAGGAACACCGACGTGGTCCGGACCCGATCGCCGATGTCGGCCAAGGCCCAGGCCCACGCCGCGTCGGTGGAGTCCACACAGATGGCCAACTCCGGCCGGAGCCCGCCCCACAGGGGATTGACCACCGACGAGATCCCGAAGGTGAAGCCCAACAGGGTTCCCGGCTGGGGGCAGTCCATATAGCGGATCGACAGCACGGGCTGGGCGCCGTCGTCAGGCTCGCTCACATATTCGTAGACGCCGGTGACCCCCGCCTGGGCGTCGAGCCAATGCAGGTACGTCTCCACTGAGGAACGAGGGGCATCCTCGATCGGCCACGGCGGTCCACTCACGAGCGGTGAGCGTACGACCAGATGGGGGGGAACCGCAGAACCGGTCACGGCAAACAGGTTGGCGTCCAACTACTCATTAGCTATGCTAACCATAACGTTAGCAACGCTAACAAGATAGGGACGAGCGAGAGAACGAGTAGCGCATGGGCAACCATCTCACCACCGCCACTACCGACCAGGATCTGGTCACCCGCACCCGACTCGCCGTCCTGCGACTGGCCCGCCGCCTCCGTCAGCAGTCCCACGTGGGGATCACGCCCTCGCAGCAATCCGCCCTCGCCGCCATCGAGCACAACGGGCCCCTCACGCTGGGCGCCCTGGCCGGCATCGAGAACGTGCAACCCCCCTCGATCACCCGGATCGTCACCGCCCTGGAGGACCAAGGCTACGTCGAACGCACCGCCACACCACACGACCGCCGAGGCTCCACCGTGGGCATCGCCGCCAAGGGCCGCCGAGAACTGAAGGCCATCCGGAACGAACGCGACGCCTGGCTCAGCAGCCGCCTCGCCCTCCTCGATGCCGACGAACTCCAACGCCTCGACGAGGCCCTCCCCGTCCTGGAACGCCTGTTTGGCGGTGAGGTATGACCCGCGTGAAGGGTGCCGCACGCTCCACCTTCCGATCCCTGCGCTCCCGCAACTACCGGCTGTATTTCATGGGCCAGATCGTCTCGGTCAGCGGCACGTGGATGCAGAGCGTGGCCCTCGGCTGGCTCGTCCTCAAGCTCACGGGCAGCGGTACCTGGCTCGGGCTCGTCATCGCCTGTCAATTCCTCCCGATGCTCCTGTTCGGGCCCTTCGGCGGCGTCATCGCCGACCGGGTCGAGAAGCGCCGCTTCCTCATGGTGACCCAAGCCCTGGCCGGAGCGCTCGCCCTCGCGCTCGGCGTGCTCGTGGCCACCGGAAGCATCCAACTGTGGATGGTCTTCGCCCTCGCCTTCACCCTCGGCGTGGTCAACGCGTTCGACATGCCTGCCCGCCAGACCTTCGTCTTCGAGATGGTCGGGCCCGAGCTCTTGACCAACGCGGTGACGCTCAACAGCGTGGTCATGAACGGCTCGCGAATTGTCGGCCCCGCCATCGCCGGTGTCCTGATCGCCACCGTTGGCCTTGCCCCGTGCTTCTTTATCAACGGCATCAGCTATCTCGGATGCATCGTGGCCCTCGTGTTGATGCGGCCCGGTGAACTCACCCAGGTCGAACCCCGACCACGGGAGAAGGGGCAGCTCCGCGAAGGCTTCCGTTATGTGTGGGCCAACCCCGCCCTGCGCACGCCGCTCCTGCTCATGGCGGCCGTTGGCACGCTCACCTACGAGTTCCAGATCAGCCTGCCTCTGGTGGCCCGCTACACCTTTGGGGCCGGCGCCGGCGGCTACGGCCTGATGACGTCGGCCATGGGCCTGGGCGCCGTCCTCGGGGGCCTCGTCGTGGCCAACAAGGCCCGAGCTGGGCGGCGCAAGCTCGGGGTGGCCGGCGTCATCTTCGGCGTGTTCGTGCTCGTCGCCAGCGTCATGCCCACCATCGGCGCCATGGTGTTGTGGCTCCCGTTGGTGGGTGCCGCCTCGGTGGCCTTCATCGCCATGTCGAACACCACGCTTCAGCTCACCGCGGCGCCGGACATGCGGGGCCGCGTGATGGCGCTCTACTCCGTCGCCTTCCTCGGCAGCACCCCAGTTGGGGGCCCCATCGTCGGATGGGTGGGCCAAACGGTTGGGCCCCGGGCCGCCCTGGTGCTGGGCGGCGTCACCGCCGTATCCGCCTCACTCATCGCCTGGCGGTCGCTGAACCGACCGGCACCGATGACGCTGAGCGACACCCAACTGGCCGCGGCCGAACATGACGCCATCGCCCTCGCCGAGCGGATGGACGCCGAACAGGACGGGCTGGCCTTAGGCGAGCCCCTGATGCCGGAACCAGCACCGGAGTCGGTCATCCCCATCGCCGGTTGATCAGCAACCAAGGCAACCCCCCCCCGGCCCCTCGTCCGCGACCTTTTTGT
>Ga0075018_10000143_pt1 | contig 18392 bp, 19 predicted proteins | sample ColStrG_CSR_2014_FD_71471 | JGI IMG/M metagenome (GOLD analysis project Ga0075018, IMG submission 71471) | Freshwater sediment microbial communities in response to fracking from Pennsylvania, USA - Cold Stream Run_MetaG_CSR_2014 | ecosystem: Environmental > Aquatic > Freshwater > Creek >... | reverse complement strand
TAAACCACCTCGACGAGCGACAGCTTGCCGATGTGATTTACGAATTCGGAGAGGAAAGGAGGTCGCGGAGAATCGCCAGAGCCATTTGCCGGTCGCGGCCGATACGATCTACCGCTCATCTTGCGGATGTCATATCAGCCGCGGCCCGGCCAATGAATTCTGAACAAAGGCGGATTCATCCGGCGACCAGGACCTTTCAAGCTCTTCGAATCTTCGTAAACCGTGAACTGGACGATCTGAGGGCGCTGCTGGAAAGCGCGCCCCGGATCATGAAACCAGGGGGACGCGTGGTGATCATCAGTTTTCACTCGCTCGAAGACCGCATCGTAAAAGATGCCTTCCGCGAGGGAGTGAAGCAGGGCCACTACCGGCAGCTTACGAAAAAGCCGGTGACGGCAACGGACGAGGAAAGCGATCGCAACCCACGGGCCCGCAGCGCGAAGCTGAGGGCGGTGGAAAAAGTTTAGGCCCTGGAGAACCTGCCGGGGCCCCCGGCATGGCAGGGAAGCGTTGTGCCGGGCAACAAGATTCAGGCGGCAAAGATTCAGGCGGCAAAGATTCAACGACGCGGACGGAGATCCGCTGGGGCGGGAAACGCGGTTCTGGGTAGGAATTCGCGATGGAGCAGACAACATGCATACAGGAACTCTGATTGACGACTTGATGAATACGGTGGAGCAGGTGGAGTGGAACCTCCGCCACCAGCACCTGGCGGAAGAACTCAGAATGCCAGTCCCGCTTGACCTGCGGGACCCGGCGGTTGCGATGAAACCATTTCTCGTAGGAGCAGCCTAAATGGCAGCAGCAGCGGCAATTCGCATGGAGTCGCCTTCGGCCGTCCGCAAAGCCTTCTGGACGGGGACACCGGAAATCTATTTTCACAAGACGATTGACAATTCGCGTCTGGTGAAGGTGGACGACGCGCAACGCAATCGTGAAATGCGGAGCTTCGCCACGGTGCTGGCTTTCCTGTTTCTCTGCGCGTTTGCTTACACCTGGCAGCACTTCAAGGCCATCGAGTACGGCTATCAGATCGAGAGCATCAAGCGCGATCTGAATGGCCAGACCGAAATCAACGGCGCGCTGAAGCTGGAGCAGGCCAAGCTGCGCGCTCCTGAGCGCATTGATCAACTGGCCCGCCGCATGGGTCTTGTACCTCCCCAGCCCGGACAGGTGATCCGCATGGAGGACGCTGCGGATGCTAGTGCTCCAGTACTGGCGAGCGCCGCGCCCGTCGTTGTTTTGGCGGCGAGATAGAAGCTCAACCAGTCGCAGACTCTGATGGCGGCCTTTGCTTTTCGGGCCGCCTTGCTTGTCTGGACAGTTGTCTGGAAGCTCGGGTCTCAGGCTGAAGGTTCACGGTCCGCATCAGGGCACCGCTTCAGCGGTGCCGTAAGAGTTCCAAAATCTGTGCCGGCTTCAGCCGCTGAAGACAACCATGCCGGAACGCTCCAAACTCGGCCCCAATCCCCGCATCTATCTCCTCGGCTGCATTTTGTTCCTGTGGTGCTCCGGCATCTGTCTTCGTCTGGTGTACCTGCAGATCTTTTGTTACGGAAAATTTCAGAAGCAGGCCGAGCACCAGCAGCAACGCTCCGTCGAAATCGCAGCGCCTCGCGGCATCATCTATGACCGCGCCGGGCGCGAGCTCGCGATGTCCAACTTCGTGGACTCTGCCTTCGCGGTGCCCTCGGAAATCCCCGACCTTGCAGCCACGATTTCACTCGCCTCCCGTATTTCCGGCCAGGACCCGCACCTCGTTCTCGCCGATTGCCGCGCCCACAAGACTTTTTGCTGGATCGCACGCAAACCCTCCGACGCCACCATCCAGCGACTGAAGCAGCTCAATCTCAAGGGCATCCATTTCCAGAAAGAAGCCCAGCGCTTCTATCCCAAGCGCGAACTCTCGGCCCATGTCGTGGGTGAAGTTGGCATGGATGGAACCGGGCTGAGCGGCATCGAGCGCACCTTCGAATCCACTTTGCGCGGGAAGCCCGGCCGCATGCTGCTCTCCGTGGACGCCCGCAAGCAGTGGTTCTCCGACGTCGAGAAGCAGCCGGAAATGGGGCAAAATCTGGTGCTCACACTCGACGAGAATATCCAGTACATCGCCGAGAAAGAACTCGATCAAGCAATGCGCGACACCCGCGCCGTTGCCGGCACCGTGATTGTCGAAAATCCGCACACCGGTGAAATTCTCGCGCTGGCTAACCGGCCCGTGTTCAATCCGAACGCGCACAGCGACGTCACTCCGGCGGCCATGAAGAACCGCGCCGTCAGCGACGTGTACGAACCCGGCTCCACCTTCAAACTGGTCACCATCTCCGCCGCGCTGGAGGAAAAACTCACCAACCCGGACGAAGTCTTCGACTGCCAGATGGGATCCATCGTTTACAACGGCATGAGGATTCGCGACTCCAAGCCCCACGGCCTGCTGCCCGTCTGGGGCGTGCTCGCCGAGTCCAGCGACGTGGGCGCCATCAAGATCGCGCTTCGCCTCGGGGATGAGCGCTTCTACAAATACATTCGCGCCTTCGGATTCGGCCAGCGCACCGGCATTGAACTCCCCGGCGAAACCCGCGGCCTGACCAAGCCGCTGGACCGCTGGTCGAAAGTCTCGATCGCCGCCATCTCCATGGGCCAGGAAATCGGAATTTCCCCGGTGCAACTGGCGAGCCTGATTTCTACGTTTGCTAACGACGGTGTTTGGATCGCCCCGCGCATTGTCGCCGGATCAACTCCGCCGCAGGCCGGGCCGCAGACCGTCGTCTTCCATCCAGCGGAGTCGCATCGCGTCATCTCGTCCTACACCGCCGCCCAGATGCGCTCCATGATGCAGAAAGTCGTTCTCGAAGGCACCGGCCGCAAGGCCATTCTCGAGGGCTATAGCGCAGCCGGAAAAACCGGGACCGCGCAAAAAGTGGATCCAGCGACCGGCGCCTATTCCAAGACCAAGTACGTTGGCTCGTTTGCCGGCTTCGCTCCGCTGAATAATCCGCAGATTGTCGTCGCCGTGATTCTGGACTCCGCCGTCGGTCTCCATCAAGGCGGACAGGTTGCCGCACCGGTTTTTCAGCGCGTCACGCAACAGGTGCTTGAGTCCATGCATGTTTCGCATGATCTGCCGCTGTCCCCGGCCCACCAACTGCTGCTGGCCCGGGCACGCGCGCACGACAACGATTTGGAAGAAGGCACACCCGACCACCCCGGGGAGCCGCTGGAGACCGCCGAAGTCAATGGAGATTACGCCGATTCGACGCCTTCCAAGCCAAGTGTGGCGCGGGCGCCCTCGCCCGCGAACTCCGAATCCGCCGGTGGAATCGTTCTTCAGGCGGCGCTTCGGCAACCGCTGATGCAGAAGCCCCTGGAGGGGCGGGCACCCTCGCCTGCCAGTCCAGCCACGCAACCAGCGCTCCCACTGGCTTACGCACCTGCCAAGCTGCCCACCAGCGGCACCGTCGTGCTCGATGTCGAACAGGGTGGAATCGTTGTACCCTCATTCGCCGGCAAGACTGTCCGCAACGCTCTAGAGTCGGCTCAAGACGCAGGGCTCGAGCTAGAAGCCGTAGGCAGCGGCGTGGCCCGCCAGCAATCCCCGCCAGCTGGAACGCATGTTGCGACGGGATCACATGTTACCGTGCAGTTCGGACGATAGGAGCGAACGACGGTGCAAGGGCCGAAAGATTCGCTTGAGCGTATATTTAGGAGGTTCCCATGTCGCCAAGGGTTAGAAAACAGCGAGAATACAGGTTCGAGATAGACGCGTTCACGCCTGATACGATCCCGATGGCGCGACTGGCTGAGTATGTGTCTGATCTTGCCAAGATGTTCGGCAATAATGGCGATGTGCATCTTGCTCGCATCGAGAAGGGTAGCACGGTACCAGTTATCAAAGTAGACTGGGAAGCCGAGCCAAAAGTGAGAGAACGGCTGAAAGCCATCCGAAGCCACGAAGCGCCCGCCGAAGCGCAGCAGGCGGCGAAAGACTTGGATCGGCGTCTCCTACAAGACAACGCTAAGGCAGCGTTGGTTGACCCGACGGGAGCCAAGATTCTTCGTTTCCGCGGTCGCGAGAACGCTTCGAAGCTGGAGTTTGGTCCGATTACGCAGGCGGGAGTGTTTCAAGGAATACCCATTAAAGTAGGGGGCGAAAATGATCCTGTTCCCGTTCACCTGGAGGATGGTAAGGACAAGACCATTGTTCTCGCCAGGCGGTCGTTGGCGAAGGAGATCGCCCAGCACCTGTTTACTTCTATGGTTCGCGTGGAAGGTGCAGGGCGCTGGATCCGGCACACCGATGGAGAATGGGAGATGCTCTCCTTCCAGATGTCGTCTTTCAGAGTGATTGAGGATGCCAGTATTCGTAAGAATATCGACAGCCTTCGGCAGGTCCCATCGGAATGGAAAAAGCTTGAAGACCCTCTCGCTGAGCTTGAGCAGATCAGACGTGGCACGAAGCTGCAATAAATGGTCGTAATCGACAACACGTTTTTGTCGCTGATGCTGCATCCGAAGAGCCGTCCTCCGAAAGATCCTTCTACGCAAAAGCCTGTCGAGCGCATCGAAGATCGTATCGAAAAACTGCTGGAAGACTTGGACAATGAATCGGAACGAATGATTCTACCCACTCCCGTGTTATCTGAATTTCTCATCTTGGCTGGCCGGGATTCTTCCGTTTACCTGGAGAAAATAGCGGGTATAGGAATATTCTCGTCAAACCTTTTGACGAGATGGCCGCGATTGAACTTGCGGCAATCGAGGTGGAGGACCGTGGCATGGGCGACAAGCGCGGCGGCTCCACGGGCATATGGACGAAAATTAGATTTGACCGGCAGATCGTCGCGATAGCAAGAACAAACAAAGCCTCGCGCATTTACTCCGACGACGTGGACCTCACGAAGTTCGCTATAAAGTTAGGGATCGAAGTCGTGCCGACATGGGAGCTACCGCTGCCGCCTGCCAAGCAGATCACCATGGAGTACGAAGGGAAACAGGAGTGATAGCCCTCCCCCCGCTTCCCGTTTGACCCGCTGAAAAACCGCGTGATACCGTAATCAGTCACACCATCCGGCAGACCAGCCCTGCTCGTTGAGGTTCGAATTTGTCTGTAGCGTCGTTGCCCGCCGTCCGTAAAACTGCGCTGAATGCCGTCCATCGCCAGATGGGCGCGCGGATGGTTGAATTCAACGGCTGGGACATGCCCGTTGAATATCCCGCATCGGCCGGCGGCGGCATTATCGCTGAGCACATGGCCGTCCGCACCGCCGTCGGCATCTTCGACGTCAGCCACATGGGCGACATTCGCCTCACCGGGCCGCAGGCCCTGGCTGCCGTCCAGCACATTTCCATGAACGACGCCTCGCGGCTTGCCATTGGCCAGGCCCAATATTCCGCTCTGCTCTATCCTCAGGGGACTTTTGTAGATGATGTGATCGTGCACCGCCTCGGCGAGGACGATTATCTGCTGGTTATCAACGCCGGCACGCGCGAAAAAGATTTCAACTGGGTCCGTGATAACACCAGCCAGTTCAACTGCAAAATCGAGCATCTCTCCGACGACTTCACCCAGATCGCCATCCAGGGGCCGAAAGCCGTGGACGTGCTGCAGAAGCTGACCAGCGCGGACTTGAGCGCGGTGAAGTTTTATTGGGTCACGCGTGGCAAGTTGTGCGGTCTCGACAATATTCTGATGGGCCGCACCGGATACACCGCCGAAGACGGGTTCGAGATATACATTCCCTCCGACGAAGCCACCAGCGCCAGAGTATGGAACGAGATTCTGGCGGCGGGAAAGGAGTTTGGCATTGTTCCCTGCGGCCTGGGCGCGCGCAACACACTTCGCCTCGAAGGCAAGCTGCCGCTCTACGGCCACGAGATTTCCGATACGATTAACGTCTGGGAAGCAGGACTCGACCGCTTTTGCAAAATGGAAAAACCTGAGTTCATTGGACGCGATGCCTTGGAGCGCGCCAAATCCGAAGGCCTGAAGCGAATGCTGGTGGGACTGGAAATGACCGAGCGCGGCATTGCACGCGACGGATATAAAGTGCAGGACGCCGCTGGACGCGAGATCGGCTATGTCACCAGCGGATCTCCCGCACCGTTCCTGAAGAAAAATATTGCGTTAGCTTATGTGCCGCCTGACCTCGCAGCCGTAGGAACGCCAGTAAAGATTGAAATCCGCGGACAAGGCGTTGGCGCAGTCGTGGTGCCAACACCGTTTTACAAGCGTCCGAAGAAGTGAAGTCGGTAGTTCGTAAAAGTGTCATACCATTTGTTTTAAGCCAAGAGCTAGAAAGTAATAGCTAGGAGCTGATTCATGGCCTATCCAACAGATCGCAAGTACACCAAAGAGCACGAATGGGTTCAGATCAGCGGGACCACCGCCACCGTCGGCATCACCGACTACGCGCAGGGGTCTCTCGGTGACATCGTCTTTGTCGAACTGCCGAAGACCGGCGCAGAACTCGCCTCCGGCAAGACTTTCGGCACGGTCGAGTCGGTCAAGGCAGTGTCAGACTTGTATGCTCCGGTCTCGGGGACTGTCACCGACATCAACGAAGACCTGGCCACCTCGCCGGAGAAAGTAAACAAAGATCCCCATGGTGCGTGGATGGTCAAACTTGTGGTGAAGAATGGCAGCGAATTCGACAATCTGCTCTCCGCTGCCGACTATGAAAAATTCGTATCCGAGGAGGGCGGACACTAGCATCTAAGTCAAAATGCTAAAAGTGTGTCGTCTCGACCGAAGCGAATCGCCCAATTCTGTCATTCCGACCGGAGCGAAGCCGAAGGGGAGCGAAGTGGAGGAACCTGCTTTTCGCGTCACGAACGTCGCGGTCGGCCTTTTGATTCTTTGCACGGCCGGCTGCATCTAACCGCTTAACGACATGCGCTATCTTCCCAAATCTCCTTCCGACCGTAAGGCCATGCTCGACGCCATCGGTGTTCGCTCTGTGGACGACCTGTTCGCGCCCATTCCCGCCGAGTACCGCCTCTCACGCGACCTCAAGATTCCGCGCCAGATGTCGGAACTAGAGATCGTGGACTGGTTCAAGCAGCGCTCGCGCGAAAACGGCGACGGCTATGCCAGTTTTCTCGGTGCCGGCGTCTACCTGCACTATCGCCCCATCGTGATTGATTCGCTCATCTCGCGCGGCGAATTTCTCACTGCCTACACTCCTTATCAGGCCGAGATTTCTCAGGGCACACTGCAAGCGATTTTTGAATTTCAGACCATGATCTGCGAACTGACCGGCATGGACGTGGCCAATGCTTCCATGTACGACGGTTCCACCGGCTCGGCCGAAGCCGTCATGATGGCCGTGCGAATCACTGGACGCAGCGGGGTCGTCACCGCTCGCAGCGTTCATCCTGAATATCGCGAAGTGCTGGCCACTTACGCCACCCATCAGGGCATGCCGCTGCCGGAGGTGAACTACGCCGCCGATGGCCGCGTGGATCTGAAAGAACTAGAGCGGACCATCACCGACCAGACCGCCTGCGTCTTGATCCAGTCGCCCAACTTTTTCGGCACGATTGAAGACGTAGCAGCCGTGGCCGACATCGCGCACAAGCGCGGAGCACTTCTGGTGGTCTCGATTGCCGAGGCGGTCTCGCTCGGCATCGTCGAGCCGCCGCGCCAGGCCGACATCGTCGCCATGGAAGCGCAATCATTCGGCGTGCCGATGGGTTTCGGCGGGCCGCACTGCGGTGTGATCGCCACTCGCGATAAATTTGTCCGCCAAATGCCCGGACGCCTGGCGGGCCAGACGACCGACAAAAACGGCAAGCGTGGTTTCGTTCTCACGCTCGCCACGCGCGAGCAGCACATCCGCCGCGAGAAGGCCACATCGAACATCTGCACCAATCAGGCCCTGGTCGCGCTGATGGTCAACATTTTTGTGACCGTCTATGGCAAAGTCGGCCTGCGTGAACTGGCGAAACAAAACCTCGCCAAGACCGCATACGCCGCCTCTCGACTGGGTGGAAGCGGTACCGTGATGTTCAATTCCCGCCCGCGCTTCAATGAGTTCATCCTGCAGACTGCCGAAGATCCTTACTCCATCAACAGCCGCTTGCTCGGTCACAAGATCGTTGGCGGCTTGCCGTTGAAGAAGTTCTATCCAGAATTAGGCAACGCCGCGTTATGGTGCTGCACCGAAATGACTTCGCGCACCGCCATGGACACCGCCGCCGGAGTGATCGCCGAGGGCGTGAACCCGCAGCTCTCCGAATCGGAATCCGCGGTTGAGGAGGTCGCGCGATGAAGCACATGACCCGCAAAGCCACCCGCCACGTCAACCAGAACGAAGGCTTAATCTTCGAGAAATCGTCGGCCGGCAAAGGCGCTTGGAAGCTTCCGCCACTCGACGTGCCCGAAGTGGACACCTCTGCCTTGCTGGGCAGCGCTGAAAGAAAAGATCTCGGCAACATGCCGGAAGTCAGCGAAATCGAAATCATTCGCCACTTCACCCGCCTCTCCACCTGGAATTTCGCCATTGATCTCGGCATGTATCCGCTCGGCTCCTGCACGATGAAGTACAACCCGCGCGTCAACGAATTCGTCTCGCGGCTGGACGGGCTGGCCAACGCACACCCTTACCAGCCGGAAAAAATTTCGCAGGGCGCTCTCCGCATCATGAAGACGCTCAGCGAGCAGCTGATCGAAATCACCGGCATGGATGCGATCACGTTGCAACCCGCGGCCGGCGCGCACGGCGAGATGACCGGCCTGCTCATGGTCCGCGCCTATCATCAATCCAAAGGCAATGCCCGCAAGAAAATCCTGATCCCCGACTCCGCCCACGGCACCAACCCCGCCACTGCCGCGATGGTCGGCTACGCGGTCGAAAACCTGAAATCCGATTCGCGCGGCATGGTTGACATCGCCGCGCTTGAGTCGCAAATGAACGAAGATGTCGCCGCGCTCATGCTCACCAATCCCAACACGCTCGGAGTGTTCGAGCAGGAGATCCACAAAATCGCCGATCTGCTCCACGCCAAGGGCGGACTGCTCTACATGGACGGCGCAAACATGAATGCCTTGGTCGCCAAGGTTCGTCCCGGCGATTTCGGCGTGGACGTTATGCACCTCAACCTGCACAAGACCTTTTCAACGCCCCACGGCGGCGGTGGCCCCGGCTCGGGCCCGGTTGCGATCAAGAGGATTCTGGAGCCATTCGTTCCCAAGCCCGTCCTCATTGCCAAGCCCGACGGCACGCTCGGCCTCGACTACAATCGTCCACACTCGGTCGGCCGGGTCCGCGCGTTTTACGGAAACTTTGGAATGTTTGTTCGCGCGCTCGCCTACATTCAGGCCAACGGTCCGGATGGCCTGCGCCAGACGACGGAAGATGCCGTGCTCAACGCCAACTACGTCCGCAAAGGTCTCGACGGCATTTTCGATCTCCCCTATGCAACGCCCAGCATGCACGAGGTGGTGTTCAGCGATAAGTTGCAGTCAAAAAAAGGCGTGAAGACCATGGACATCGCCAAACGCCTCATTGATTATGGATTCCATCCTTACACCACCGCGTTTCCTCTGATTGTTCCCGGCGCGTTGATGATCGAGCCGACCGAAAGCGAGCCCAAGGAAGAATTAGACTTGTTCATCGAAGCGATGAAATCCATCGCGCAGGAAGTTGAGGAAGATCCACAGATGGTTCTCGACGCGCCTCACAGCACGCGCGTCTCCCGCCTCGACGAGACCGCCGCCGCGCGCAAGACGGTCCTGCGCTGGACGCCCGCGGAAAAATAATCCTGACCAGTCCTGTCATTTCCGTGGACGCCTGCGCGTTCCAGCATGGCGCTGACGCATAACAGTCCACACCCTCAGCGCACTTGCCCCGTCCCCACAATCTCATACTTGGAAGAAGTCAGCTCGGCCAGCGCGAACGGGCCGCGGCAGTGCAGTTTCTGCGTACTGATGCCCATCTCGGCGCCCATGCCAAACTCCGCACCGTCGGTAAAGCGCGTCGAGGCGTTCCAGTAAACCGCAGCCGAGTCCACTCCCCCCAGAAACTTGCGGGCGTTGGCTTCGTCGCGCGTCACGATGGAATCGGAATGTCTGGTGGAATATTGGTTGATGTGGCGGATGGCCTCATCCACATCCGCTACCACCGCGACGGCCATGCACAACCGCAGGTATTCTTCTGACCAGTCCTGCTCCACCGCCGGACCGACCCTCAGTCCAGCCGCAAGACTGCGTGATTTCCCGTCGCCGCGCACTTCGACTCCTGCCGCGATCAGTTTCTTCACAATGCGCGGAACATATTCCGCGGCGATCCGCTCCTGCACCAGCAACTTTTCAGCGGAGTTGCACACCGAGGGCCGCTGCGTTTTCGCGTTGATCACAATGGCATCGGCCATGTCGAAGTCCGCCGAGTCGTCCACGTAAATGTGGCAGTTTCCCGCCCCTGTCTCAATCACCGGTACGACCGAATTCTCCGCCACGAACGTGATAAGTCCAGCGCCGCCGCGGGGGATGATCACGTCCACCAGTCCGCGCGCTTTGATCAGATCAAGCGCCGATTGCCGCGTGCTGGAGTCCAGCAATTCAATCGCTCCTTCGGGCACGCCGGCAACCGCGTTCAGGATCTCCACCAGTCGATGATTGCTCCGCGCTGCTTCCTTGCCGCCGCGTAACACGATGGCGTTGCCGGTCTTCAGCGCAAGCACCGCGGTATCAACCGTGACGTTGGGCCGCGACTCGTAGATGATTCCCACCACGCCGAGCGGGACGCGAATCTTGCGGAAGCGCAGCCCGTTGGGCCGTGTCCACTCCACCATGGTCTCACCGATGGGATCGGGAAGCGCGGCCACTTCCCGCACCCCGCGCGCCATGTCGCTGATCCGCTCCGGCGTCAGCAGCAGGCGCTCGCGCATCGCGCCTTCCAGCCCGGAACTCTCCACGTCCTGCCGGTTCGCTGCGAGAATGCTCGTGCCCTGCGCTTCAATCGCATCCGCGATGGCCAGCAGCAACCCATTTTTTTCGGCAGTAGACAGCAGCGCCAGCTTCGCCGCCGCCGCGCGGGCGCGCCGCAGCTTCTCCTGCGTGGAAAGCGCGCTGGTGGCCGTCGCCGCCATTAGCTCTTCACCGGTGGCGGAGGAAAGTATGTTCCCGTCTTGCCTTGCATGGCCAGCGTGATCCCCTGCGGAAGGCGGCCATTGACAATCGTCACGTGTACGCCGGCCTCGCTGGCCAGCTTCGCCGCCCGCAGCTTCGAGATCATGCCCCCGCGCCCAAGCTTGCTCCCGCCGTTGCATTGCGCTTCCAGCGCGGGCGTCAGTTTCCGCACCACGCGCACCAGCTTCGGCTTCCTGCTCCCGTTCGCCACCAGGAAACCATCCACATCGGTGAGCAGGAAGAGCCAGTCCGCTTTCACCGCAGTGGCCAGCAGCGCGCTCAACTCGTCATTGTCGCCGAACGCTCCCACCAACTCGCGCACCGACACGCTGTCGTTTTCGTTCACGATGGGCACCACGCCCAGCGAAAGCAACTCCGCCAGCGCATTCTGCAGATTGCGATACCGCACCGGCGAGGTGAAATCGTCCGACGATAGCAGCAGTTGCGCGACGACTTTCTTGCCGAAAAAAAGGCGTTCGTAGGTGTGCATCAGCTGGCTCTGCCCAACGGCCGCGCATGCCTGCATCGCCGGCACACCGCTGGGACGCTTCCGCCGTCCCAGCCCCGCCATGCCTGCCGCGATCGCGCCTGAAGTCACGATCAGGTATTCATTCCTCGAAAGGTCGAACTGGTCCACCAGCGCCCGCAGCAGGCCAGCGTCAATCCGCCCTCCGGGGGCGATGAGACTGGTGCCGATTTTGATCACAATTCGCATAGCATCTGATTTGGCGAGCGCCGGGTTCGTATCTTTCCCCGCGAGGTTCCAATTCGCAGCCTTCGTGAAACTTCGTGTCCTTCGTAGTCAAAGCTTTTTGCGGCTGACTCTATCCTGCCGTTAGAATGACCTTCTGGCAAGCCGAAAAGGCCCGCCAGGGGAGTTCCATGCCGGCCTCAAACGCCACCAGCCGCTTCTCCGATCGCGTGGACAACTACGTGCGCTATCGTCCGGGTTATCCAGCGGAAGTGTTGAATGCTTTGAAATCCGCATGCGGTCTCACGCCCGCTCATCAGATCGCCGACATCGCCAGCGGCACCGGTATTTGGACGCGTCTGCTGCTCGAAAACGGCAACCGAGTCTTCGGAGTTGAACCGAACGCGGAAATGCGGCAGGCCGGAGAGGACCTTCTCACCGCTTACCCAAACTTCACCAGCGTGGTCGGGACCGCGGAGGCGACCACGCTGCCAGATCACAGCATTGACATGGTCACCGCCGCGCAAGCCGCGCACTGGTTTGACCGCACCCCGGCGCACCGCGAATTTACCAGGATTCTCAAGCCCGGCGGCTGGTTGGTGCTGATCTGGAATGAGCGCGAGACTGATTCCACCGCATTCCTGCGCGACTTTGAAACTCTCCTGCTCGCCTACGCCACCGACTATCAGGACGTCCGCCACGAGCGCACCACTGATGCAGTGAATGAATTCTTCGATCCCGCGCCCTTTGAGAAACGAACCTTTGCCTTGACGCAGCATTTCGATTATGCAGGACTCGAGGGCCGACTGCTTTCGTCCTCCTACGCGCCCGCAGCGGATGATTCCAGGCACCAACCCATGCTGCGGGAGTTGCGCCGAATTTTCGATAAGCATGAGGTCGAAGGACGAGTCGCCGTTCCCTACATCACGCGCGTATTTTTCGGCCGCATCGGCTGAACTGTCTGAGTCGTAGGTGAGTGGAAGGGCACGGCTCACAAGCGGCTGCGAATTCCCGGACTTTGGGTGGCGCAACGCTTCAGCGCTGCGATAGAGGCATCGTTTCTTTGTATGGGGTTTACAGTTTTCTGAAAAACTTCAGGTTCGTATCAGGGCACCGCTTCAGCGGTGCCGTAAATGCAGCCGAATCCTCGGCTTCAGCCGCTGGGGCATGACACATCCGCAAGGTCGAGTTTTTCAGCAAACTTTTTAGCCCCAGACGTACCAGCTTATGGAGAACAGATCGTGACCGAACCCAAGTCCTTCCACATGACGCCCGATGAATTCCGCCGCCACGGCCACGCCGTGGTGGATTGGATCGCCGACTATCAGGCCCGCGTCGAATCTTTTCCAGTTCTCTCACAGGTCAAACCCGGCGAGGTCCGCGCCGCGCTCCCCACGCACCCTCCGCAGCAAGGCGAATCCGTCGCCGCCATGATGCGCGACGTGGACAACATCATCGTGCCCGGCCTCACTCACTGGCAGTCGCCGAACTTCTACGCTTATTTCAATGCCAACAATTCCGGCCCTTCGATTCTCGGCGACCTGCTCTCCTCCGGACTGGGCGTGCAAGGCATGTTGTGGTCCACCAGTCCGGCGTGTACGGAGCTTGAAACGCACATGATGGACTGGCTGGTCGAGATGTTGGCGTTGCCCCCGAAATTTCTTTCCACCAGTTTTGGTGGCGGCGTCATTCAGGACACCGGATCAAGCTCCAACCTCACCGCATTGCTGGCAGCGCGCGAACGCGCCACCTCCTTCCACAGCAACGAAGCCGGCTGCGATGGACGCATGGTTGCTTACGGCTCAACCCAGACCCACTCCTCGGTCGAGAAAGCGGCGATGATCGGCGGCATCGGGCGCGCTAACGTTCGTGCGATTCAGGTGGATGAGAACTTTGCGATGGACCCCGACGCGCTCGATCGCCAGATTGAACAGGACCGTGCCGCCGGACTGGTTCCTTTCTTCGTTTGCGCCACGCTCGGCACAACTTCGTCGCACGCGATGGACCCGCTGCCCGCCATCGGACGCGTGTGTGCGCGCCACCATCTCTGGCTGCACGTGGACGCAGCCCACAGCGGCACCGCCATGCTGTGCCCGGAGTTCCGCCATCTGCAGGACGGCATGGATACGGCCGACAGCTATTGCTTCAATCCGCACAAGTGGATGTTCACCAATTTCGATTGCAGTTGCTTCTGGGTCGCCGACCGCGGAGCGTTGATCCGCACGCTGAGCATCCTGCCCGAGTATCTCCGCAACCAAGCGACCGAATCCGGAGCGGTCATTGATTACCGCGACTGGCATGTGCAGCTGGGCCGCCGCTTCCGCTCGCTGAAACTGTGGTTCGTCATCCGACACTACGGGGTGGAAGGCTTGCAATATCACGTTCGCGAACATGTGCGGCTGGCGCAGGAATTTGCCGGCTGGGTGCGCAATGACCCTCGCTTCGAACTGGCCGCTCCCGTTCCGCTGAATCTGGTCTGCTTTCGTTACAAAGGCAGAGACGAGGCGAATCAGGAAAGCGTCAATCAGCAGATCATGAATCAAGAAATCATGGACCGCCTCAACCGCAGCGGCGACTTATATCTCACACATACGAAGCTGAACGGGAAGATAACGCTGCGCATGTCCATCGGCCAGTTGAACACGCAAGCCCGGCACGTGGAGAAGGCGTGGAAGCGTATTTGCGAGGAAGCGGAGAAAGCGGCCGCATAGTTTTGTGTTGTCATTCCGACCGGAGTGAGCGAAGCGAACGGAGTGGAGGAACCTGCTTTCCAGGCTATTGGGAGCGGTGGGTCAGAACCGCACCCCTCCAAGCCCCGTAGGGGCGGCATCCAATAGCCCCGGACGTAAGTCCGGGGCAGGCACGAAAAAAGAACCGAGTCCCGTTAGGGACGGCAGAGTTAGTCAGGCTGAATGTCGCGGGTGGCAGTGCGGTCCCGCTCCAAGTCAAGCTCAACGCCTACCAATGGCGACCTCCGGAAAAATTCCACAAGACTGCCAGCTAGTGGGTCAACCGGGCCAACAGGCACCTTGCGTTTCCTAGCCCGCGACGATTCTAGCTTGGCCTTTATAGGTCTGCGCGCAGGCGGCCCAGTCTTGCGTTTTCGCTTCTTGTCGGAATTCACGGAGCACTCCTAACGTGCCATTAACCAAACATACTATCGGCTTCTTCGGAGTTGGTCTTTTTTCAGACTTGACTCTTGTTTGGGCAATAAATACCTTAGCAAACAAATCCTGTGGGCTATAACCTAGACAGGAGTTCCCTTTGCTTTCTGCCGACGAACGAATCATTCTGATCCGCATAAAAATTGAGAGAGCCAGCAAACATCTCCGTGATTTGGCAGCTGACATTTTGGCTATAGAGCGCCGAACAGTTGTGATCCGAAAGGGAGACAACGAGAAACCGCAAGGCGCGTCGGATGGTGTCAATATCAGCTTCTCTAGGGGATTTCCCGTTGGAGACAGTTTTTTGGACACAATCTGTTGCTCGTCTGATGTCCCTGCCGGAGTCGGAGACGTCGCCCACAATCTCCGCACCGCTTTGGATCATTTGATGTGTCATATGCTCGTGGTTGCAGGCAGTCAGGTTACCAGCAGGGACGCATTTCCAATTTCTAAGAGTCTCGCTGGTTACGAATCCCGTCGGGATGCACTTGTAAACCGTATCCAGCCAAAGGCGATAGAAGCTCTCGATCTCCTGAAACCATACAAAGGTGGAAACCTTGCTCTCTGGAGAATCCACGAGCTTGACCGAATCGACAAGCATCGTGCACTCGCTCCATGTGCGAGCGATTTCATTTTCTTTGCCGACTGGTTTGAGGGGGATTTCCTTTTCCAGCAGGACGCCCCAGCGCTTGCCGGACTCTACGACTCGCAGGTGGAGCGAGACATGCAGTTCGAGATTGAGAAAGCGCTGAGCGACCCGAAGGGTCCGAGCCGCGATGCGATCCTCCCAACGCTGCATCAGCTTATCGATGTTACGAAGAGCTTGGTTCTCAGCTTCAAGCCTTTTCTCGAATGACACACTCCGTAGCAGCGGAACGGCCAAAAGGCATAGCTGATGACCTTATTGCTTGAGGAAAGCGTCCCGCTCACTCCGCCCGCATCAGCACCGTTCGCGGCGAACTGCGCCGTTCCATCACCGGCGCGGGCGCAGGCGTATTCAGCCACTTCCGCACCTCCGGCAGCGCATTCCGCATGGCCACTTCGCCGGCGCGGATCAGATCTCCGGCGCGCTTGAAGTCGTCGTAGGCAAAGTCCGCCACGTCCGGCTCGATGACGAGGTCGGCGGCATCTTTCCACAAACAGGACATGGCGTCCTGAGCGATGGCAAATGATTGGCCGATCACGTCAAACAAATGCCGCGGTGCTCCGCCCTTGGCCCAGGTGCCTTTCAAATGCACCGCCAGCACTCGGTCCGCGCCCATGTCGCGCAGGGGCCGCGTCGGCACCGGATGCGAAAGCATTCCATCCACCAGATAGCGGCCGCGAATCTCCACCGGCAGAAACATTCCTGGATACGCGCAACTGGCCCGCACGGGATCAATCACCGGTCCTGAGTGAAAGATCACGCCTTCGCCGGAATTAAAGTCCGTGGCGGCGACGGCCAGCGGAGTGCGCATCTCCTCAAACCTGTGCACCTTCAACGTGCGTTCGAGGAAGCTCGTCATGCGGTCGTTGGTGGCAAAGCCGTGGCGCGAAATGGTCCAGCGCGCGAACGTGGTGAAACGCACCGCGTGCGCGACGGCGTCGAGTTCCTCGACGGACAGGCCGCTGCAATAGGCCGCTCCGATCAGCGCGCCCACGCTGGTGCCGGAAACGATCCTTACAGGAATCTTTTCTTCTTCCAGCACGCGCAGCACGCCGATGTGGGCAATGCCGCGGGCGAATCCACCACCCAGCGCCACCCCAATGGCCGGCGGCGCTGGCTGGGCTGGAGGGTTCTCCGGTTTGCGCGAGATTTCCCTGCCAAACGCCTGCACCGACCGCAAAATTTTGTTCAACGGCTTCACAGCACACTCCTGTCCGGGTTGTCATTCTCTCCAGTCATGTTGCCCTGGTCATCATTCCCCAGGTCATCCTGCTGGTCGTTCTCAAAAACGAATGACTTTACCGACGTTCAAATCAGACCTTCTTGATTGCACTAATGGATAGGATGCCAGAGCCTGGCCCTTGCACACAGAGCACCATCGTGCCACCAGAGGTGTGCCTTTCGGGCGACTTGTTCTTGGCGACCCAAGATGGGAAATCGATGGGAAATCACTTAGAAATCCAGAATCGGCCGTAAGTGCTTGAAAACAAACCGTCTCTGGGTTGTGGAAAAACTCCAACCTTAAGTCATTGATAAATAAACTACTTACATTATGCATTTGCGAGCGTTTCCTGCCCCGTGGCGAGGCCTTCAGTCGTGCTCGGTGCCCTTCCCTCAACCGGGCTCCAGAAATCGTTCCTGAAGAATCCTGGAGGCCCGGGAAGGCCCTTGCTGGTGCGCACCAGACCCAGGGATCTGCCCCGGCGACGAAACGCGGCCGGCATTCTGCACCAGGCATGGTGCAGATTGCCCGACAGCTCATACCCGACTCTGGAATCCTGGCCGGACCCGATCATCTCACTGAAATCGCGTCTGTTGCGTGATGTTTGCGTTGTTATCAGGCAATTCCAAGCTCCGCAAGCTGTTGCCTGGGCAGGCGGAATACGCCTTTAATGCAAAGAGCGTTGCAAACACAAATCTGAATATGCGTTTTTCGGTAGAACCCTGAATTCTTGTAGAGGCGATCCCCTTCCATGAACACGCCGCGAACGGTGTCGAACGTTTGCAGCCCACTCTCTCTCATGGAGACATGGATGTGATTTACAACGGCACAGTCTAGTTTACGGAGGAGCAAGTCCTGGCCACCAGCGTTGGCGGGCATGATAGAGCCGGAGGCGGCCATGACTTGAGAGAAAGACTCGTAACCAGCCTGGACGGCCTGGATACCGCTGGCTGAAAGCAGATCGAGGCAATACCCGGGATCGATTGCCGCGCCGACGACGTAGGGTTCGACAATCCGATGATTTCTGGTCTTCAGTTCGGTCGCAAATTCGTACCCGCGCACGGGGTTAGATTCCCAGAAATACACGCCATGACCAAGCCAGTCGTAGTCATTGTCGCTCGGCTCAAAGGCCGCGCCAGAAATCAGCTTCTCGGCAACTTCACGGTCACAGCCGTGATAGCCCAACACAAACGACGTGGCAAGTTTATGCAAATTGTTGAACCGCTTATCGGTAGGGCTCGGTGAGTTCACCGGTCGGTGTGAGGACACCCTCGTGGCGGAGGAATTCCTGGGCCTTCTCTTTGCTGGAGGCATGCTCCGCAGCGACTTCCTTCAGTGCCTGGAGCAAGTCTCGAAGGTCTTTGTCGCCCATTTGCTGCCCTCCCACACCATGATTATAACGAGTCTATTGCCGGGATAGCAATCAGTGCATGCTGTGATTCATGGCCCAAACCAACAGTGCTCCGCACCGTTGTGGTTGCGCCCGCCAACCGATCCGTATCCCAGCCCCACGTGACGAACTTCTGTAATCCTGTTAACTT
>Ga0075018_10000141_pt1 | contig 18461 bp, 12 predicted proteins | sample ColStrG_CSR_2014_FD_71471 | JGI IMG/M metagenome (GOLD analysis project Ga0075018, IMG submission 71471) | Freshwater sediment microbial communities in response to fracking from Pennsylvania, USA - Cold Stream Run_MetaG_CSR_2014 | ecosystem: Environmental > Aquatic > Freshwater > Creek >... | reverse complement strand
CCTTACGAATACTGGCAGTTCTGGCGCAACACCGAGGACGCCGATGTCGGCCGGTTCCTCAAACTGTTCACCGAGCTTCCCATCGACGAGATCGCGCGGCTGTCGGCGCTGGCGGGCGCCGAGATCAACGAGGCCAAGAAAGTGCTCGCCAACGCGGCAACCACCATGCTGCACGGCGCCAAGGCGGCCGAGGAAGCTGCGGTGGCGGCAAAGACCACGTTCGAGGAAGGTGGCTTGGCGACGGGGTTGCCGACGATCGAGATGCCAGGGCTCAAGGACGGCGTCGGCCTGCTCAGCGCGTTCGTCACGGCCGGGCTCACTGCCTCCACCAGCGAGGCCCGCCGCCAGATCAAGGCCGGCGGCCTTCGGGTCAACGATACGGTGGTGACGGACGAAAAGGTGGTGCTGACACTGAAGGACGCAGGGGCGGAGGGCGTGGTCAAACTGTCCCTGGGCAAGAAGAAGCATGTGCTGTTGAAGGGGACATGATGTTCATCTTCGGCGGCCTGTCCGGAAGGAGCCGGTCACCGCGGTGGAGCCGAAAATGAACATCATGTCCCCGCCACCTCCGTTATAGCCTCCTCAAAGGCAGCCAAATCCGCCGCCGTCCCCGCACTGACGCGGATGCAACGGTTGAGCAGTGCCACGCCCGGCATCCGCACGAAGATGCCGCGCCCGATCAAGCCATCGAGCACGGCCTTGGCATAGCTGCCGTCGCGGCCGCAATCGATGGCGACGAAATTGGTGGCCGAAGGTAGCGCCGTCATGCCGTTCGCCATCGCGATGGCCGTGATCCGATCGCGGGCCTCGCGCACCTGGTCCACCACCCAGGCGACATGCGCCGTATCCGCCAGCGAGGCCAGCGCCCCCGCTTGAGCCAGCTTGTTGACGCCGAAATGATTGCGGATGGCATCGAACCGCTTGATCACCGCCGCCTCGCCAATCGCATAACCCACGCGGGCGCCCGCCATGCCGTGGGCCTTGGAGAAGGTGCGGAAGCGGATCACCCTAGGGTCATCCGCGCTGATTTTTGGCTCCGTACCCTCGGGCGCGAAGTCAATATACGCTTCGTCGAGGCACAGCAGCGCGCCGCCGGGCACGGCGTCGATCATCCTCTGGACCGCGCCCGCGTTCCACCAGGTTCCCATCGGGTTGTCGGGGTTGGCCACATAGATCAGCCGCGCCTGTTCGCGTCGCGCCAAATCGATCAGCGCGTCCAAATCCTGGCGATCATCGCGGTACGGAACAGTCACCAGCCGGCCGCCGTAGCCGACGATATGGAAGTTGAATGTCGGGTACGCGCCCGCCGATGTCGCCACCGTCACGCCAGGCTCGACAAACATCCGTGCCAGATAGCCGAACAGCCCGTCGATGCCCTCGCCCACGACGATATTTTCCGGCCCCACGCCGTGGTGGACGGACAGCGCCCGCTTGAGTTCGAAGTTCTCTGGATCGCCATATTGCCAGGCCTCGGCCGCCGCTAGCCGCATGGCCGCGACCGCCCTCGGCGATGGCCCGAACACGCTCTCATTGGCCCCGATCCGGGCCTTGAAGCGCAAGCCCCGCTGGCGCTCCAGAGCCTCGGGGCCGACAAAGGGGACGGATGCGGGAAGCGAGGCGACGAGGGGCGTGAATGACGGAGTGGGCATGGTGAGTTCCAAAGTGACCATTGGGGCGGCACCTAACTATCACAGGCCATCAGCCATGCACCAATCCACCGCCTCCCGGTATCAAGATATCGGGGCGTTCTACTGGGTGCGCTCCCATCCTGGCGGTTGCTTCAGCCAACGCACGCCACGCGAGCCTGCTTTCTCCCCGATAGCGAACAGCGAGGCCATATAGGCCTTGTCGAACGGTCCGGCGGTGTTGGGTGGTGTGCCCTCGGGGATGGCGGCGAGATTGAAATCGACCGATTCCCGGATGGCGCTGGCATAGATGCGGAACAGATCGCCTTGGGCCTGAGACTTAATAAGCGTCGAGATCGATCGCACGGCGAGCGCCAGGCTCGCCTCCTCCGTCACCTTGTAGTCCGCGCCCAGGTGCCCATTGCGGATCACGAACAACCGCCGCTTGAACGGCATCCCCACCGCTTCCTCCAAACCGGCGAAGTGGAAGTCCTGGGGTAGGAAGAACACCTCGCGTGTCGGGCCGCCATCAACATGCAGTTCCTCGAAGTTCTTGCCGCCGGCCTTGACCGCGATGCGCACGGGCGGAAAGATCGTCGGCAGGGAGGCCGAGGCAAGCAGAATGTCGCGGATGAGTTCCAGCGCGCGCGTGTCGTTGCTCTGGGCGATGCGGCCGACATCCCAGTACACCGGCCGCTGGGCATCGATGTTCGTCGTGCAGATCAAAAGGATGCGGCCCCTGGCTCGTTCGCGCGCCAGACCTTGCATCAAACCGCGGTCGATATAGCGATCTATCAGCGCCTTCAGCGGCGCGCTGTCCATGAGCGCGGGCCCCCCCAGGAGACCCGAGAGCACGGTCGCGGTGGCGATGTTGTCGCGATTGAGTGTGGTGAACATCTCATGCAGCAAGGGATCGTAGGTCGGCCCCAGGAAGGCGAACGGTGCGATCAGCGCACCGGCGCTCACTCCTGTCACCAATTCAAATTCCGGGCGGTTGTTGGCGCGCGTCCAGCCAAACAGCAGGCCGGCGCCAAACGCACCGTCCTCGGCGCCGCCGGACAAGGCAAGAAAGTCCACCTCGGCCGGCTCGCCGCGACGGATTTTGGCATCGAGCAGGCGGCGGATGCTTTTGGCCTCCCCACTCAGCCGCGTGCTCATGTCGGAGAGCGGCGCATCGCCCCAGATGCGAATATCGGTGAACCCGGCGGGTGATGACCGGTCCGCCAGCGCCATTGGCACGGCGTCCCTGGGCAGGGTGGCGCAACCGTGGAGGCCCACCGAGGCCAGCAGCAGCAATGTCGCCATGAGGGCTCGCGGCCCAGTTCGGTGGCGCCGCGAAACGAACACTTGCTCTCGTTCGACGCACGGCTCAGTCCACACCACACACCTCCCCAGCCCTGGGAGACAAACCTATGTTCAGGACCAGCCCAGGGCTAGCCCCTCAGGCAAGAATGTGTAATCGCAACTTGCCGCAGGCATATGCTGAGATTGGGAATAAAATCGCGGCAGCTGATCCAGCTGACGGCATCACAACTTGCCGAGCGAACCCCCATCATAACCCGAGCAATATGATTTCCAGTCCTCCAGGACGAAGGCCTCCATCGCGTGCGCCGTTGTCAGCAGGCGTTTGCCGAACCCGCGTGACGCCCCGAATGCGATCAACTCGTCCGCGTTGGCCGCGCCTTGCCGGCCGGACGCGCGCAGATGTGCCCAGGCGGACAATTGCGCCATGGTGTGCAGCGCCTGCCTAAGCCGCAGGGGCTGGCGCGAGGCCGCGACCAGATCGAGCCGGTCCTCGGATGGTTGCAGTACCCGCAGGATGCACGGCTCGCCGTCGAATTCCACGGCCCGCAGGAAGCCTGGCGCGACCGCCTCGCAGCGCTGCTGGATTTCGACAATCCGGTGAGCCTGGCTGGGCCAGGCAGGCTGCGCGCAGGGCGAATAGGGCGATGCGGCGGACGGTTGCGCCGATTTGAGGTCCAACAGCAAATTGCCGTTGGGTGAACCGGTGCCTTCGATGAGCAGCGCATAACGAGGCGCTCCCAGGCTGGCAACCCCGGCAATCCGGCGCGCGGCATCGACCAGCGTGAAGAATTTTCGCGAGCCCTCGGTTTCGGTGACCGTATGCAGCCATTTGCGCAGCCGCGCCTTCTCACCTTCCGGCAACGGCAGCATCTTCTTGCCGTCGTCCTTGAGCCTCCGCACACCTCCTTTCATCCTCGACCGGCTGTCAAGAAACGCAACGGGGTCGCGCTTGCGCAGTCCGGTCAGCAGTTCGCCGATGATGCCGTCGGCCGTGCGCCGCTCGATCCAACGCGCCTTTCCCGACCGAAGTGCCTCGCGCCAAACCTCGAACGTGTCGCGAGCAAGATTGCCGATCTCGGCCCGCGTCATGGCCAGCACCGGGGCCGCGATCAACAAGCTGGTGACCAGCCGAAGAATGTCCCAGGGCGCGGGCGCGAGCATGGCGGCATCGAAATCGTTGAGATCGAAATAGGCCAGCCCATTGTCGCCAAGATAGCTGCCGAAATTCTCAAGATGCAGATCGCCCGAGGCCCAGACCGGTGGGCCGTCCGGTGCGATGCCGGCATCGATCATGCGCTTGTGGAACAAATGCGACGTGCCGCGCAGAAACGCGAACGGATCGGCGCGCATGATGGCGTATTTGATGGCAAGGCGCTCCGGTTCGCGGCCGGCGTTGTGTTGCTGGATGAGCATGACCGCCGAGGCAGGGCCGCCAGTATTCGTCTGTGATATCCGCGCCATCGCGACCACGTGCTCCACATCCATTCCATCAATCCGCCGGAAGGGTCACTATGTCATGCCGATGAGATCACGGCGTTCCATTCCAGTGGCCAGAGTTAGCCACCAGCCCAAGGAAACAATCACATGCGCCAATCGCCACTGATCTTTGCGCTCACCCTGTTGCTCGCCTCCGGCCTGCCTGTCCAGGCCGAACCCGTCAAGCTCTCGATCGTCGAAGTCAACGACTTCTATCAGATGTCGGAAACCTCCGGGCGCGGCGGATTTGCGCGGCTGGCGGCCGTGGTCAAAGCCGAGCGGGCGGCGGGCAAGCATGTGCTGGTGGTTCATGCCGGCGATACCCTCTCACCAAGTCTGATGTCGGGTTTCGATCAAGGCGCGCACATGGTCGACCTGTTCAACGTCCTCGTCCTCGATGCGTTCGTGCCCGGCAACCACGAATTCGATTTTGGCAAGGACAGCTATCTCAAGCTGATGGCCTCGGCGCGATTTCCCATCTTCGCGGCCAATCTGCGCGGACCGGACGGCAAGGTGCTGCCCGGCCATCAGGATCACACGGTGATCGAGGTCGAGGGCGTCAAGGTTGGCATCCTGGGGGTCACCCTGGATGAATCCCCGATCATTTCCAGTCCCGGCGATCTCAAATTTGGCTCGACCTACGATGCGGTCGCCACCGAGGCCAAGGCGTTGCGGGCTGAAGGCGCCGACATCGTAGTGGCGATCGCCCATTCGGGCATCGAGAACGACTGGCGGATGTTCAATGCCCACTTGGCCGAGATCATGGTTCTAGGCCACAGCCACGACCTGCGCGTGGAGTACGACGGCAAGGGCGCGATGGTCGAGAGCGGGGCGGACGGCGAGTTTGTCGTGGTGACCGATCTTGCGCTCGACAAGCAGACCAAGGACGGCAAGACGCGGTTTTCCTGGCACCCGAATTTCCGCATCATCGATACGGCGGGCGTCGCTCCTGATCCAGACATGGCGGCCAAGATCAAGGTCTATGAGGCTGAACTATCCAAGGAACTCGACGTTCCGCTCGCCGTGCTTGATGTGCCGCTCGATACCCACGAGGCGGTATCGCGGGCCGGCGAAACGGCGTTCGGGAACCTCGTCGCCGACGCCCTGCGCGCTGCAACCAACGCCGATTTAGGCCTGACCAACGGTGGCGGCATCCGTGGCGACAAGGAGTATGCCGCGGGCAGCCAGTTCACGCGCAAGGACGTACTCACCGAGCTGCCATTCGGCAACCAGACCGTGCTGGTGCGGATCAGGGGTGCCGATCTGCTCGCGGCATTGGAGCACGGCCTCGACAAACTGCCCGCGCCAACGGGGCATTTCCCGCAAGTGTCGGGGATGACCATCGAGGTCGACGCGAGCAAGCCGGCCGGCAGCCGGGTCGCCAAGGCGATCATCGCCGGCAAACCGTTGGACCCCGCCGCCAGCTATACGCTCGCGACCAACGATTACCTGCTGAGGGGCGGCGACGGTTATGACATGCTGCCACGCGCCGAGGTGCTGCGCGACGCCAACGCGGGTCAGTTGATGGCCAACGACGTGATGGTGTTCGCCCGCAAACAGGGGCACGTGTCGGCGAAGGTCGAAGGGCGCATTCTGATCGTCAAATGAACATCGTGACCCCTCGATCGTCCTGGATTCCCAGCCCCCACCCCTCTAGGATCGACTGGAGCAGTCAATCCATCAGAGCTTACTCCCGAACGAGGACATCATGGCGGTCGAAGAGCTTTACCATTTCATCGGCGGCAAGCGGGTGGCGGGCAAATCCAAACGGTTCGCCGATGTCTATTGGCCGATGACGGGCGAGATCGCCGCAAGGGTGCCGCTCGCCTCCAAGTCGGAGCTGACGGCAGCCGTCGCCAATGCCAAGGAAGCGCAGTTCAAATGGGGCGCCGAAAACCCGCAGCGCCGCGCCCGCGTGCTGGCGAAATTCGTCGCGCTCATCAACCGCGACATGGACAAGCTGGCCGACAAGCTCGCCCGCGAGCACGGCAAGACCATCCCCGACGCCAAGGGCGACATCCAGCGCGGCCTCGAAGTCGCCGAGTTCGCGACCGGGATTCCGCACCTGATGAAGGGCGAGTTCACCGATGGCGCCGGGCCGGGCATCGACATGTATTCGCTGCGCCAGCCGCTCGGCGTTGTCGCGGGCATCACCCCGTTCAACTTCCCCGCCATGATCCCCCTGTGGAAATGCTGCCCCGCCATCGCCTGCGGCAACGCCTTCATCCTCAAGCCCTCCGAGCGCGATCCGTCCGTGCCGCTCATGCTGGCCGAACTGTTCCTGGAAGCGGGCCTGCCGCCCGGCATCCTCAACGTCGTCAACGGCGACAAGGAATCCGTGGACGCCATCCTCGATGATCCCGACATCCAGGCCGTCGGATTTGTCGGCTCGACTCCGATCGCGCATTACGTCTATTCGCGCGCCACGGCCACGGGAAAGCGCGCCCAGTGCTTCGGCGGCGCCAAGAACCACATGATCATCATGCCCGATGCCGACCTGAACCAGGCCGTGGACGCCCTGATCGGGGCCGGCTACGGCTCGGCCGGCGAGCGCTGCATGGCGATTTCGGTCGCCGTGCCGGTCGGCAAGAAGACCGCCGACGCACTGGTGGAAAAACTCATCCCCCGGATTGAATCGCTGAAGGTCGGACCCTCCACGGACCTTGGCGCCGACTTCGGCCCGCTGGTGACGATGGATGCCGTCAATCGCGTGAAAGGCTACATCGAGAGCGGCCTCAAGGAGGGCGCGAAGCTGAAAGTCGATGGCCGCGGCTTCAAGATGCAGGGCTACGAAAAGGGCTTCTACATGGGCGGCAGCCTGTTCGACAACGTCACGGCCGACATGAAGATCTACAAGGAAGAGATTTTCGGGCCGGTGCTGAGCGTCGTCCGGGCCAAGGATTATGCGGAAGGACTGAGGCTGGTGAACGACCACGAATACGGCAACGGCGTCGCCATCTACACCCGCGACGGCGACACCGCGCGCGATTTCGCCGCCAAGTGCAAGATCGGCATGGTCGGCGTCAACGTGCCCATCCCGGTACCGCTGGCGTACCATACCTTTGGCGGCTGGAAGCGATCCGGCTTCGGCGACCTCAATCAGCACGGCCCGGATTCGATCAGGTTCTACACCCGCACCAAGACGGTGACGAGCCGCTGGCCCAGCGGCATCAAGGAAGGCTCGGAGTTCTCGATCCCGACGATGGGTTGAAGAAAACCATGCAAACCTCCGACGAACTTTTGGCTGAATGGGCAGAGATGCTGCGGTTTCGCGGGGGCTTGGCCACGAGTGGCGAGACCCATTTCGTCGTGCGCTAAGGGAACAGCAGCTCGCTGTCAGAGTACGAAGCCAATTGGCCAGAGACAGGGCTGCTTGAAGACTTCCTTGGAGTCTTTTGGAAGGACGCAACTTATCGTATTGAGAAGCTCGAAGCAGAACTGAATGCAATTGGCATCTCGGTCAAGAGGCCCGAACAGCTCTCTCCAATGGTTCTTGGATGACGAAACACCACGATTTAGTAGACTGCGCTAAAGTCTGTCGAGGTAGCAAACATGGACTATCGCAAGATCATAACCGTAGAGCCGGGCAAGCGCGGCGGCAAGCCTTGCATCCGGGGTATGCGGATTACTGTTACGGATGTCCTCGAGTATTTGGCTGGGGGCATGACTGAGGACGAAATCCTTCGAGATTTTCCTTACCTGACGCGTGACGACATTCGCGCCTGCCTAGCATTCGCTGCGGATCGCGAACGCAAACTGATGTCGTCCGCCGCTCCATGAAGCTTTTGTTTGACGCAAACCTCTCGCCTGCTCTCCCCAAGAGCCTCGGCGATGTGTTCCCGCAATCAAGACATGTCTTCGAGTGTGGTGGAATTGCAAACGACGACTCAAAAATCTGGTCGTTCGCGTCAACAAACGGACTGGCTATCGTCTCCAAGGATAGCGATTTTCAGGCCATGAGCCTGATGTTTGGACCGCCACCTAAGGTGATACGGCTGCGGATCGGCAACTGTTCGACGCAGGACGTCGAGTCTCTGATTAGATCGAAGCTCCGGGAAATGGCGGCATTCGAGGCGGATTCAACTGTTGCGTTGCTTGATCTCACTCCGTAGTCGGCACAGCGCTTCATGCGCAGGGCCATGAAAAGGGCTTTCATCTCGGCGGCAGCCTGTTCGACAACGTGACGGCCGACATGAAAATCTACAAGGAACGGATTTTCGGGCCGGTGCTTAGCGTCGTGCACGCCAAGGACTATGCCGTAGGGTTGAAGCTGGTGAATGACCACGAATACGGCAATGGCGTCGCCATCTATACCCGCGACGGCGATACGGCGCGCGACTTCGCGGCCAAGTGCAAGATCGGCATGGTCGGCATCAGCGTCCCCATCCCGGTGCCGCTGGCCTACCACACATTCGGCGGCTGGAAGCGGAGCGGCTTCGGCGATCTCAACCAGCACGGCCCGGATTCGATCCGATTCTATACGCGGACCAAGACAGTGACGAGCCGCTGGCCCAGCGGCATCAAGGAAGGGTCGGAATTCTCGATCCCGCCGATGGGATAAGGCCGCGACAGGCTGGCAAACCTTGAGCGGCTGGACTCAGATCCTCTGCTCTAGCCCTCGCGCCTTCCAAACGCCCACACCAGCAACGACATCACCACCGCGACCGGGATCAGCAGCACCAGCAGCGCGCCAATGCTGACCGCGATCCCCAGCAGCACGAACGTGACCAGAGCCAACACCGCCAGCGCCACCACGAATGCCGTGGCACTCATCAGCCACGCCCGCCAACCCGAATAGACAGTCGTCCTGCCACCGCGTGAAATGACGATCATCCGGTTCATGTTGTACTCCTAGGATCGTTGAACCGCCTCCTGCCCAGGCTACGTAATGAGGGCCAATCGGAGAAGGCAAGCACATAGAGCGCCACGACGTTGAGCCCTGGCACAAGCATGACCAGGCTGTACCAGCCCGAATACCCTGCCTTGGTGAACAGTTGCCAAAACGGCAGCAGCACCAGCAGCCCCATAATCAGTCCACCCAACGGTCCGAAGCCGAAGCCCCAGCCGTGCATATAGCTCCAATGATCATAACCCATGGGAACGCTCCCGAATGCCGTTTGATTGTCTCCCCCATATAGGTAGCACCGCCACAAACTTGAATGACCGCACCCAACCGCAAGCAAAAAAGGTTTGGCAGCCGACAAACCCGTTGTCGCCTTTGCGTCTCCCAGACTCATGCCACTGCGACGAGATCAACACCCCATTGCCGCGCCGCCCGGTCAAATCGTCCTTGAATAAGTGCGACACTCTGGCTGAATGAGATCGCGGCGGCGTGGGGTGTTGACCCGCCCCAAGCGTAAAGACCACCCAGATCGGCGGCCTGGCCCGGAAGCGCGCCGAAGTCGATCGGCGCCAGCCCGCTCCAGAACGGCGCATCGGCCAGCGGCTCGTAGACGTTCGCACCGGCCGAACTGGATTCGCGGCCGCCGCCCATCATCGTGCGTAGCGGCACGCCGGCGGGGCCCGCGCCATATTGCTGATCGAGCTTTGTGGTCGCCCCTTCGACCACGAGCCGGATGTGCTCGGTCGAACCGCTGCCGAGGTCGCCCTTGTCGGTTCCGGCGACCGGATGGATAAACTCGTTCGCCGCTGCCTCCGGCGTGGTGCCGGTTGGGCTCGACTGCTTATCGCTGACATCTCCGCCACGGCCCGGAGCGGACTCGTGCTGCGAGAGGTCAAGTCCAGCGGCCACCTTGCCGCTGATCGTCGCGACCGCTTGGCCGCCATGTCCGTCCGTGACCGTGTAACTGAACGAGGGTGAGCCGCAGAAGCCCGCCGCCGGAGTGAAGGTAAGGCTGCCGCCAGCACCGAGCGCTACCGTGCCGCCCGTCACGGCGATCGCAGCGCTGCCCGCGACAACGGGGTGGCCATCGATGGCCGATATCGTCAGCGCAAAGCCGTTGGGATCGCTGTCGTTGGCCAGCGGTCCGATGGTGACCGGATTGCCGGCCACGGTGTAGAAGCCGTCGGGATACGGTGTGGGGGGTGCCCAGACGGTGCCGTTGATGGTGGCCGTCGCCAGGCCGCCGTGGCCATCGGCGGCGGTGTAGGTGAAGTTCGGCCTACCCGCGAACCCGGGCGTCGGCGTGAAGGTCAGCTGACCGCCTGCATCGAGCGTGACCGTGCCACCCGCCACCGCGATCGGCGTGCCAACGACGATGGGTGCGCCATTCACGTCCGCGACTGTCAGTGCGAAGCCGTTGGCGTCGCTGTCATTGGCCAGCGGCGCGAACACCACCGGCGTTCCAGCGGCGATGGCGAAGCTGTCATTTATCAACGCGGGGGGCGCGTAAACGGTCAGGGAGATGTTTGCCGCAATCGACTTCGCTCCCCCGATGCCGGTGTTGCCGAGATCGTTGCTTGCGAAGGTCAGCGTGTCCGGGCCGCCATAGCTGGAAGTGGGGTTGTATTTGAGGCCATCAACTGCCGAGTTGATATCGGCAAGCGTGCCGGTGAAGGTCATCGTTGGGTCGCTGATGCCGCCGCCCTGGCTGAAGGTGAGGCCGCTGGTGCCGGATAGGGTCACGGTGCCATGGGCCACCGAGAGAGTGATGGATTCGGCCGCGCCATTGGCATCGACGTCGGAGACCGACAGCCCGTTGCCGGTGGCTGCGGATAGGACCACGCCGATGCTGCCGGAGACTTGGCCGGCAGGCGCGGCCTCGACCGGAGCGGTGTTGACCGGAACGACGTGGACGGTCGACATGGCGGTGTTGGAAACGAGGCCTGTACTGTCGGTAACCGTGACATCAATGACCCGGTCGGCGGGGTTCGGATTGCTCGAGGTGTTGGCGAAGGAGATCGCCCCGATGGCGCTGGCATAGGCGGCCTTGCTAGCCGTGCCGTTGAAGCCGATGCTGATCTGGTTGCCCGTATCGTGGACGGTGTAGCCGATGCCACCGATGCTGCCAGTGGTCCCGTCGGTCAACGTCGCGCCCGATAACTTCAATAAATCCGACGCCTGCTCGTTGGTCAGCACAACGCTTGCCGCCGAAAGTGTCGTGCTGTCGGCGTCCACCACTTGGATCGCGGGTGCGGCGATGGCGACGGCTGGCTGGCCTTCCGTGAACGTCGGGGCGAATGTGGTTGGGTTGCTGGAAGCCTGGACGTAGAAATCGTCCCAGTTGACCGTGGCCGGGGCCGCGCCCGCGACGTTGTAGATGTAAGCGCGCAGCTCGTAGTTTGTGCCCGGTTGCAGCTGATAGTTGGCGAGCTGTTGCTCCGGATACTGGGTATTGCCGCCATTCCAGGGTGCGCCGCCGATATTGGGATTGTTCTGTGACAGCAGCTTCCCGGTCTTGAAGCCGTCGGTCGAGATCGCCACCGCGAATTGGTAGGACGAACTGGTCGCGCCGTTGTTGGAGTTGTATTTGCTGGTGTTCTCCAGCCAGGTTTCGGGCATCGTCCCGGTAGTCGTGAACGACATCGAGATGTAGTCGTTGTTGGCCACCGCTTGGCCGAGGGTCGGACTGCCCGCGCCGGTGACGATGGCGGCCGAGCCGTTATAACTGATGGCCAGGCCCGCGCCTGCGACTTCGTTGCCCACCGAAGCAAAGGTGGCGTCGTTGACCGGGTTGTGCCAGCTCGGTGCGCTTCCCGTGCCGTTGTGGCCGTAGAGGAACGCGGACGTGAACGGCATCGAGCCGTTGAGATCGAGGACGGGATTGGCCGTTGGTACCACGCCGAGCGCCGCGCCCGCCGTCGCCGTGCCGCCATGCCCGTCGGTGATGGTGTAGGTGAAGCTGTCAGAGGCGAAACTACCCACAGGCGCGGCCGCGCCGATGCTGCCGTTGGCGTTGAGCGCGAGCACGGTGCCCGAGGCGAGCGTGACCGTGCCACCCGCTGAAAGCGGAGTGCCGTTGATCGCGGTGACGCCTAGTGTGAAGCCGCTGACGCCAGTGTCGTTGGCAAGCACGCTGAGGTTGGTGGTGGCGCCCGCGACCACTCCGAAACTGTCGGCGTTGGCGATCGGCGGCACGTCGAGAACCGAAATCGCGACCGTCTGCGTTACCGACTGCGCGCCACCCCCAGTGTTGCCGTTGTCGCTGGTGGCGAATGTCACGCTGTCGGCGCCGATCGTGCCGGCAACGGGGCTATAGGTCACGTTGGCGATGGCCGCGTTGATCTGGGCAACCGAGCCCGTGAAGGTCATGACCGGATCGGCGGTGCCGTCGCCGGTTTCGAACACCAGCCCCGCCTTGCTGCCGAGCGTGAGCGTGCCGCTGCCAGCCGCCAGGGTCACTGTCTCCAAGCCGCCATTGGCGTCGATGTCGGAGACAGCAAGCCCGGTGATGGCGAGCGGAGTGTTGACATTGGTCGAGAGGGCCGCCGGCGCGGTCTCGACCGGGGGATCGTTGACCGGCACGACATGAATGGTCGCAACTGAGATGTTTGAGGACGAGATGCCGTCGTTGACGGAGATATTGATCAGGCGGTCGAGCGAACTTGGATTGTGCGAAGTGTTGGCGAACGCGACGGCCTCGAGCGCCGAGGCATAGGCGGCCTTGCTGGCCGTGCCGGAGAAGGCGACGCTGATTTGGCCGCCGGTGTCCAGGACGGTGTAGCCGATGCCGCCGATACTACCCGTGGCACCATTGGTCAGCACCATGCCGCCGATCGACAGCTGATCGGCCGTCTGCGCGTTGCTCAGCACCACCGAGGCTGCGGCCAGGATGGCGTTGTCGGTGTCGGTGATCAGCGCGGTGGGATCGGCGATCGAAACAGCGGTCCCGCTCTCGGCGAAGGTCGCCGCGAAGCCCGACGGTTCGGCCGCGAGATAAATTCGATCGAGATTGATGTCGAGAGTTTGGCCTACGGTCCCGAGCCCGGCCGCCCAGCTCATACCGAGCTTGTAGGTGCCGGTGGCCAGCGTGCTGACGAAACTGGACTGAACGGTCTGCCAGCTGCTCAAGGATAGGATGATAGCGCTCAAATCCCCGCCCGCAGCCCCGGTCGTGTATTTGCCTGGCACCGTCATCACAGCGTTGTTCGCGGCGTCCAGAATGACCCAATTAAAATTGGGGGCGATGGGCTGGATACTGACCAGGGATTGAACATCGAAGGCGAAATTGTAGAGCTGGCCCTGGACCAGATTGAGCGGCGTGGTGTTCGCGAGCAGCACATGCCCCGGCCCGATCGTGCCGATCAGGCTGGTCAGCACACCGATGCCGCCCGACGTGCTGGCGGGCGCCGGCCCCGAGGTCAGGGGCGAGTTGATTCCAGGAAGATAGGTCAACGGCACCGGCAGGCCGAGGACGCTGGCGTTGATCCAGCCGGTGGAGCCGCTCTCGATGCCGCCGTTCACCAGCAAGTTCGCGGCCGCCGGGCTCGTTGGCCCGCTTAGATCAAGGAACGGCGATGCACTGGTCACGGTGCCGGTGATGGCCGCCGTCGCGGTGCCGCCAAAACCGTCGGACACCGCGTAGGTGAATGACGGAGTTCCAGCGTAGCCGGGATTGGGCGTGAACACCAGATCGCCCGTCAGGCTGAGCGTGACATGGCCGCCGATCACCGCGACCGGCCCGCTGGCGGCGGTGACCAATGTTCCGTTGACGGCGACGATCGCCAAGGGAAGGCCGTTGACGTCGGTATCGTTGGCCAGCGGCGACAACGTAACGGGGGTGTCGTGGGCCGTGGTGAAGGTGTCGGCGGCCGGGGTTGGCAGCGCATAGACGTAGCCCGAAACTGTAGCGGTGGCGGTGCCGCCGTGGCCATCGCTGGTGGTGTAGCTGAAGGACGGCGCGCCGGTATAGCCAGCCGCTGGGGTGAAGATGAGATCGCCCAGGGCGTCCAGCTTGACGCTGCCACCCGTGACGGCTACGGCCGCGCCGCCAGCGGTGATGGCGGTCGAACCGACCTTGGTGACCGTCAGCGCAAAGCCGTTGATGTCGGTATCGTTGACAAGTACCGGGATTGTGACCGCAAGGCCGGCGCCGGTGGCAAAGCTGTCGGCGACCGCGACGGGCGGCGCATAAACCGTGCCGGATACATTGCCGGTCGCGGTGCCGCCGTGGCTGTCGTCGATGGTGTAGGTGAAGGCCGGCGTGCCGGCATAGCCAACCGCCGGGGCGAAGGTCAGATCGTCCGAAGCCGCCAGCGAGACCAGACCGCCGGTGACAGGAACGGGCAGCCCGCCCGCCGTTATGGCAAGGCCATTGACCTGCGTGACCTTCACCGCATGGCCGCCCGGATCGCTGTCATTGGCCAGTTCATGAATGACCACGGAGGTTCCAGCGGCGGTCGTGAAGCTGTCCGCCCCCGCCACCGGCGGCGGCGCGGTGGTGGTGACGGTGCCGAGGCCAAGCGCGGTAACGCCGGTGGAATCCTGCACCAGGTAGCTGAAAGTGTCGGTGCCGACGGTGTGGCCGTCGGGTGTCAGCGTCAAGGTGTTGTCGGCATTGAGCGTCACTGTCGTTCCCGACGCCAAGGTGACGGAACCACCCGCCGCGACCGCCATGTCGTCGATCTTGATGATGCCGACGGGACCGGACGCGGTCGTGACGACATTGGTGATGGGGGCGATTGTCACCGGCACGTTGGCCGGAGTCGTGACGCTTTCGGGGTTGGCGATGGTCTGGCTCTCGACACTGTTGGCCTTGATCATCAGCCAGCTGTCGTAAGCATTGTCGCCGGTGTTGGCGATGCCGACCTTAATGGTGTTGGCGACGCCCGCGTTGACGTTGGCGACAAAGGTGATGGTGTGGGTGAAGCCGTCGGCCTGGGTGTTGTAGGCGCCGGTGGAATTGTCGACGAACAGCGTCGGGTTGGCCGAGGTGAACGACGTCGTGGAATGGCCGGGATTGGGATCGAGCGAGGGCGACCCATAGGCCGGATTTATGCCAGCGGCGTTGTTGATGGTATCTATGCAGACCCCCAGGCCATTGGGCACCTTGGCGGCGTTGACGCCATTGACGATAAAGGCCATCGCGTCGTTGTAACCCGAGTAGACGAACTCGGGATATTCCTCCGACATGAACACATATTGCACGGTGATCTTGTTGGTGATGGGCGTGATCGTGGCCGTCAAATAGGTGTCGTTGAAGGTGGGATTGCCGTTGGCGACCGCGTTGAACTGCGGATCGTTGTTGACGCCCGACGGATTGTTGGCCGTGTAGCTCGCGGTGTTATTTGGCCCCTGGATGCTGCTCGCGGTTCCGGTCGCGAAGATGACGCCGCTATCGAAGGCGGCGACGTTTGGCATGGCGGCGGTGGCGTTGCTGAAGCTGGCGCCCTGGTTGGTGTTGCCGGTGAAGCTGGCGGCGGTGACGGTGACACCCGGACCGAACAGGGCGTTGGCGAATTGCAGCGCGGTCTGGCCCGACAGGGTTGTCAGGTTGAGCGCGGCAAGCTCACCGTGCCAGTCCGCCGCCGAGATCACCGCAGTGTGGAGCGAACCCGCGATGTCCTCCAGCGTCCAGTTGCCGCCCAGCGCGGCTGAGCCCGTCATGTCAGTGGAGGCGGCAACGTTGGCGTGGGTCAGGTCGGCGATCTTGTGGATGAACACATCGCCGGCCGCGCCCTTGGCAACGTCGCAGCCATAGAGCAGGATGTCGCCGCCTTGGTGTAGCGAGGCGCCGATAGCCCCAAGCTCCGCATCGAAGCCCTTGATCGTGGTGGCATCGTACACGGAGGAGCCCAGGAACAGTTTTCCCGCCTCGCCGTGTGAAACGATATGAATGGCGTCGAGACCGGTGTGGCCGGCCAGGATTTGCGCGATCTGGGTGAGGCCATCCTGGCCTGCGTCCAGCAGCACGATTTCGTCGTTGGAGCCCGCCGCCTTCTCGATCGCCGCCGGGTTCTGGACAGCCGCATCGATGAACACGACCTGCTTGAAGTTGGCGACGGCCTGCACGACGGCTGGGCCATGCGCGTGCGCAGCCAGGCTGGCAATATCGGCAAGCAAGAGCGCGTGGTGGGAAGTATCCAGGGCTGTATGCGCGACTTGGGCTCCATCGTGGTGCAGCGCGTCCACCGCGGTCACCAGCGCGGCGCCGTCGAACATTATGCGTGGCTCAAGCCGGCGTAGCAGCGTCTCGGAGCGCATATTGCCGAAAGCGCTATCGCGACTGACGGGGGCGAAGTGCGGACGGGGGAATGAATCGAGCAGCATCGATCAAGTCTCCAAGGGTGGGTGCCGCCGCGGCCCGGGCCCGGTCCGCGTGGAGTCGGCGCGGTCCTGAGTTGCGGCGTGCAAAATTCTTGTTGTTCAACCCTAAGTTGCAATGCGAGATGTCAATTCCGTGTTAAGAACGGATCGCAACAGCCCGGTTTGGCGCTGATTTTTTTCTGGGCCGGCCGCCGGTTGCACCGTGTGGCGCTTGGGGCACTGTGTAAGATGCACCACACTCGTCCCGGGCCAATCATCGAATGGTCAGCGTCCATCGGATAGTTCCGTCATCCTCGACCCGCGTGCGCCATTTAACGCATTGCGGCCGTCGGGGATCCAGCGCGGGAAGTCGACGCAGCCGGCGGCAAATCTCGCAGCGGGCACGGTTATTTAGTGCCCTTTCCGACCAAGCGGCCGTCACCGCTCGTCCGAGACAGTTTGTTGGGTTTGGCGCCGCCCTACCATGGGCGAAAACCCAACTCAATTTGTCTTGGCGCCTCGGCAGTACCCGCGAACAAAAGTGCCGTTCTTCCGAAAATATCCATCAACGCAAATAGATTTGCCGGCACCATCGGCTGCAACCGCCGTTCTCGCCGCTGCAGCAGCCCTCACGCGTTTGTAGTCCTCTAAAGAGAGTGTCGCGAGGTTACAGATATCGACCTTTCCGTCCAGACAGGCCCGAAGGTTCTTCAGATACACAACTGTTTTTGTTTGTTCTCCAGAGGGCCGGACCACAACGATCGTCGGCTTAAGAACAATTGTTCCTTCAACAACAACAGACGGATGGGTTTTGGTGGCTGGAAGTCTCTCAGCCGACGGAAGTCGTTCGACAGAAGAGGGCATGTCGATTGGCGGCTCCGGCGGCGCCGCCGCCGCAATTTCTTTTTTGACAACAACCGTCGAGGTCGCCGGCTTCGGCGCTGCCTGGGTAGAGTTCTCCTTGCTAGAACCGTTCGAGGGCACAACAATGACTGGCGATGTGGCTGACGGCGTGGTTTGCGGAATCTCTGCCACTTTGGGCGCCGTCGCAACGCAACCTGCAGGCGCAGCGACCAACAGCGCTTGCAGGGCCAGGACTCCAAAATACTTCATAACTGACCCCTCAGTGCCCTCATTAACAGACAACCACACGATCACGGTTTTGCCAAGCTGATTGGGCTGTCATTCCACTGAACTTTGCGCAGCGCGTTGCCGCTAGCGCCTATGCCAACCCGACCACCGTCTTCCGCAAGCATTTGACCTGCCCGCTGCCCGCTCGTACCGTGCCCGTCTTCTCCCACTGGTGGCGCGCGTGGCCATGAAGGGTGGTCGCTTTCAATGACTGAAAATCGGGGCAAGGAGCGGATCGCGATCATCGGCGCGGGTCTTATGGGTCACGGGCTCGCCGCCGTGTTCGCGAACGGCGGGCACGATGTCGCGATCACCGATCCGTTTGCGGACGTGCTGGCATCGGCAAAGGAGCGGATCGCCGCGACGCTGCAGTCCATCGGCTGGAACCCGGGCGCGGTCGAGCGAGTCACAACCTGCGTATCGCTGAAGGACGCGGTAGCCCGCGCGGACATTGTGATTGAGGCCGCGCCCGAGCGGCTGGGGCTGAAACAGGACATTTTCGCCGAGTTGGAGGCCCACGCGCTGCCCGATGCGCTGCTGTGCTCCAACACCTCGGTCATCCCGATCGGGCAGATCGCGGCGCGGGTTGTCTCCAGGCATCGCGTACTCGGTACCCATTGGTGGAACCCGCCCTATCTGGTGCCGCTGGTCGAGGTGATCCAGGCCGGTGGCACCGATCCCGCCCATGTCGCCCGCATGATCGCGCTGCTGACCGGCCTCGGCAAGGTCGCCGTCCACGTCAAGAAGGACGTGCCCGGCTTTGTCGGCAACCGGATGCA
>Ga0075018_10000128_pt1 | contig 19137 bp, 14 predicted proteins | sample ColStrG_CSR_2014_FD_71471 | JGI IMG/M metagenome (GOLD analysis project Ga0075018, IMG submission 71471) | Freshwater sediment microbial communities in response to fracking from Pennsylvania, USA - Cold Stream Run_MetaG_CSR_2014 | ecosystem: Environmental > Aquatic > Freshwater > Creek >... | reverse complement strand
CGCATCCCCAATCTGCGCACGGTGTCGACCGCGGTTTTTCCCTCGGGCGGTTCGGCCAATCCGACTCTGATGCTGATGCTGTACGCATTGCGGCTCGCCGACGACGTTGCCGAGGCGAGCCGACAATGAAAGCGGCGCACGGCCCAGTACGGCGCACCCATGTCTAGCCCGCGACAGCGCATTGTCGCGGGTATTGGCGCCAATGCCTCCAGCCAGGTACTGGCTGCCGTCATTCAGCTGGTCTCGGTGCCACTCTTTCTGCACTACTGGTCGGTTTCAACCTATGGACGATGGCTGTTGCTGTCGGCCATACCGGGCTATTTTTCACTCGCGGACGTCGGCCTCGGCGCTGTGGCCATGAACCAGATGACGATGCTCAGTGCGGCGGGCCACCAGCGCAAATCGAATGAAATCTTCCAGACCACATTGCTGATGATCATGATGACCGCGGCGGCCGCCGGCGTACTGTCGACGCCAGTCGTGTGGCTGACGATGAGTGGTGCGGGTGGCGAATCAGATCGTCTCACGCTCCTGATGCTGATCATGCTGGCGTTGCTCAATATATTCTCCGGGATGTTCGATGCCGTGTTTCGCGCCTCGGGTCAATTCGCCGCTGGTGTGCATCTGCTCAATCTAGGGCGCCTGCTGGAGTGGCTGGGCGGGATGTCGGGCCTGGTGGTCGGGCACTCGATGCTCGCGGTCGCCGGCGGATTTCTCGTGGCCCGGACCCTGTTTTCGGTTGGCATGGTGAAATACTGCGCCCGTAGATTTCCGGCATTTGTATGGGGCACCAGCGACGCCAGCCGCAGCGAGCTCAAGGCGTTGATAGTGCCCGGCGTGTCGTTTCTGGCGTTTCCTTTGGGTAATGCGCTGAGCTTCCAGGGAATGACCATCCTGGTGGGAAGCATGTTTGGTCCGGCGTTGCTGGCAGTGTTCAGCACCTATCGCACGGTATCAAGGTTGCTGGTGCAGTTGCTCGCCGTGTTCAGCCGTTCACTATGGCCGGAAATATCGCGTAGCTACGGTAGCGGAGAAGTGATCCTGTTGCGTCGCATTTACCGTCACGGTACGTACCTCGCCGTGGCCGCCTGCGCGGCTGCCTGTCTCACGCTCTATATCGCCGGCAGGCCGACAATCAATTATTGGACCGGCGGAAAGATTGCGTACCAGCCAGCGTTGTTCGCGGCCTTCCTTGCAGTGGCACTGGCCAGCTGCGCATGGCAGGTCGGCATGGTCATGCTGCAGGCGACCAACAACCATCGCCGGTTGGCGCTGGCTTTCCTCATCGCGTCGGTCTGCACTCTGGCGCTGGCTGCAATGTTGCCGGCATCGCTTGGCCTGTTCGGTGCAACGTTAGCTTTGGGTCTCTTCGAGCTGATCATGATAGTCGTTTCGCATCGACTCGTGCGTGCGCTCTTGCCAGGCGCACGCTCGTTATAATGGCTATTCGCGGTGTACTGGGGAGCAGTGGATGACACTTATGGTCGGTGAGCGCTACAGTCGGTGTCCGGTGTGCGCTTCGCCCGTCGTTGCTTGGAGATCAAAGCAGGCGGGTGGTCACCTGTATACAATCGACCGTTGCGTCAGCTGCGGCTTTGCTTTTGTGAATCCGCGGCCCTCCATGGCATTTCTCGCCGAGTATTACTCCAAGGTGGGGCTGGGCCGCAGCGGCACGGGTCATGTCAACCGCGATCTGGAGTCGGTCATTGCCACCGAACGGCGCGACCCAAACTCTACAATTGACGCCAGGAGAATTGTGGCTACGGTCCGCTCGATGCTGGGCAGTGCCGCGGGAAAGACCTTTCTCGACGTGGGCTGTGGCTACGGATTTTTTTCCAGGGAGGCGCTCAATGCCGGGTTCGATGTGCGGGCGCTGGAGCTGGCGGAAAACGAAAGGGCGATCGCTCACGAAATGACTGGCTTGACTCCGAGCGCATGCATGTTCGAGGAGTATGCGGCGCCACCCGGATCGATGTCGGCAATAGTGATGAGCCAGATTCTCGAACACGCGCATGACATCGAGGCGTGGGTGCACAAGGCCAATGTACTGTTGACGAGCAATGGCGTGCTCGCCATTGCACTGCCAAATTTTGGCAGTGTCTTTCGCCGCCTGCTGCAGGAGAAGGATCCGTACATCACGCCACCTGAGCACCTGAACTATTTCAGCGCCAATAGTCTTTCGAAACTGCTGCGGAGTCAGGGCTTTGTGGTGGAAAAAGTGGAATGGGTGTCCAGGATACCGATGGACGCGGTCGTGAGGCGCCTTCCGGGGTTGGCTGCGGTATTGCTGCCGATCATTCGCCTGGCATCGAAGGCGTCGATGAAGCTTGTGGACGCATTGCGTCTCGGCATGATGATAAACATCTACGCCAGGAAAGCCGCTGTTGCCTGATTCATGGGCGGCAATCGCAGACGCGATCAGTAACCCAGCAGCCGCGCTCCCGCGCAAGACGCCAGAGCCAGAAAACATGATGCCACCAGGAGAACCTTGGAGAATGCTGCTAAATTGGCTGGAGTCACGATCGTACCGGCTTTCGGGCTCGGTCTGAAGATACGGGCTTACCCACAGCATTGCCGGAAAACCTGGACTGCAACGACCATGGTGGAATTTCTTGCCTATTTATTGAAGTATCGGCGCCGCGCACCGATGCTGTCCCGCGCATGGTGTGTGTTATGGGCAAAGCGGCTGGTCAATACAATCGGTCTTGTGGGAATTCTGTTCAGACGCGCTGCGCTTGCGCTCAGGGGTGCGGAAATCGGCAGACTGTCGGTGGTTGGCCAGATCGAGCTTAACGGGCCGGCACGAAATCTGACTATCGGGCGCGAATGTGTTCTGGGCAACAAGATCCATCTTGCGATTCACGACCGCATAGTCATCAAGAACAATGTGATCATCAGTGACGGCTGTGTCTTGCTGACCGCCAGCCATGACGTCAACAGCCCGGATTGGCGAGGCGTTCGCGCACCGATCGTCCTGGAAGACTACGCGTGGATCGCTACCAATTCGATGATCCTTCCTGGCGTCACGATCGGTTATGCCGCCGTGGTGGGCGCAGGTTCGGTCGTGACCAAGGACGTATTGCCTTTCCAGGTAGTGGCCGGCAATCCAGCCCGGCTTGTCGCGGAGCGGGAGCATCGGGATTTCGTATACTCGACCGTGAAGTTTCTCGCCCCGATCGAAGCCTGGCTGGGCATTGATCACCAAAAACCCAACCTTCCAAACTCACGCGACCCGCTGTAAGTCCCGAAGTATTGCAGCTGTGTGACAGGTCTCTTGCGCCCGCTGCGATGCGTCACCGCCCATTTGTAACTGCACTGTAAGACATGCTCTGTACGGTTCCTCGATTAAAAAGGGGCGAAGCGGTGGAGACAATGGGTCACCTTGGAGCTGTCTGGAATCGACTCAAGTCGGCGCTGTTGCCGGTAGCGGCCATCGTCATGGCTATGGTTCCGGTGGGGCGCGCGTTTGGCGCTCCAGACCCCCATCTGTCCGTCTGGTTCGCGAACGGGCTGTCGGGCAAGACCATCTGCATGGTCGGCGACAGCACAACGTCCAATGCCACCGATCTGTTCAGCGAGCTGAGTGGATTTTATCGCAAGGAGGGCGAGGGCTTGTTCGGCGTGCGCTCCGTGTTTAACTATGGACAAAACGGCGCCTCCCTGTCGGTGTTCCTTGCCGATGGGGTTCCACTCGGGATTAGCGCCGCGATTGCGGCTCAAGCCGACCTTTACGTCATCAGCTACGGCATCAACGATGTGCGTCTGGGCCAGACAACTGAAGCGCAGTTGACCAGCCTGCTGACAACTGCTGTCAACAGGATCCTGGCCGGCGTGCCGAAAGCCAATATCGTGCTCAGAATGCCCAACAGCTTTCTGTCGACGGACGTTAGCGGCTATGGCTTTGTCCAGCCGAACAGTATGGCGCCGGCGTACTCGACCATGCTGAGGAACGCGTACAAGCACCTGGAGAATCATTGGAGCAAGGTCGCGGTACTGGATACGCAGGATGCGATTTTTGGCCGCGCATCACTTTCGACCTCGGTATACATGGCAAACCAGATACACCCCTCATCGGCGGGCTATTTCGCCCTGGCGCAATCGTTGGTCGACCTGATCGGGGTAAAGCAACCGTATGACCCGGCGAAGGCGGCGAGCGCCCTGGCACAAAACCCGTCCGCGCCCTACCTGAATTACGCACGAGTCGTGGAGGACGGTGATGTCTTCAACCAGGTGGCGGTCGGACGGTGGGTGGCCTCGAGCGTGGTGGGCGCGCCGAACGGGTACGTCGATCTGGAGTGGCCCGCGAACAAAGCCAGCGACATTCACTGCGGGGATCTGCTGCAAATGAACGTCAATCATGTCTTCGTATTGCCGCCGAGCTGCCTGGTGATTCCACTTGGGCAGGTTACGAGAATCTATAATCTCGGCGGCGCGTTGCCTCCCTTTACTACGACAGGCGGCTCGGTCGCTGTCTGGCGCGCCTGGTAGTTCCTCGGGTCGCGGTTGCCAGAAGGAAGTAGCTGTCGCGCAGCTGCCGCCACGAGTTGGGCGATCCCTACCTTACATTGGCCTGTAGCGCCAGATTGTTGGCTTGTATGACCACCAAATCCAATTCATCCGGGCAACAGATTCGCGCCCACAGGAAACTGATCGAGGGTTTCCAGTTCTTCCGCATGCGGATGCAGGGGCTTGCCTCGCAAGAGGCAGAGGGCCATCGCTACATCGACGCTATCGAGGGCTATCAGCGCACATATGAGCAGTTCAGCGGACGCGACCAACCTCTGCGACGGGTTCTCGAGATAGGCTATGGCGCGCGCCCGCTACGGCTGATAGCCATGCAGAGCATGGGCTGGGACGTCAGGGGAATCGATCTCGATCGACCGATTCTCAAGGGCACCCTCGCGGAATTCGCCACAGTCTTGCGCACCAATGGGCTGGATCGTTGCCTGAAGTCGTTCATTCGGCATACGCTGTTCGACCGCTCCGAACGTGCGGCTCTGGGTCGCGCGCTCAGGGCGCGCGGGTACCAGTATCGTATTGAGCCGGGGCGATTCCTGGTAGGCAATGCGGCGGAACTGCAGGCGGCGGGCGGAGATTTCGACCTGATCGTTTCCGAGGACGTGTTCGAACATATTCCTCCTGACGATCTCGATCGGGTGATCGGCAATATGGCGCGCCTGCTCAATCCCCAAGGCGTTGCCATTGTGCAGCCGTGCATATTTACCGGGATAACCGGCGGGCATTTCTTCGAGTGGTACCCGCATCTGGTCGATGCCAGCATCAAGCGACGCAGCAAGCCCTGGGATCACTTGCGCAACAACGAGTTTCCCGTCAACTGCTATCTGAATCGACTGACCCGCAGCGATTTTCACGCTTTGCTGACCAGGCATTTCGTCATTGTAGAGGAGACGGTCAAGTACCCGGGGCTCGGACGACAGCACCTGACTCCCGCCGTGCGGGCGGAGCTGGCGGCATACTCGGAGGACGAATTGCTGTCCAATAACGTGCGCTATGTCCTGCGACTGCCGGCAGCAAGTCAGTCGCGCCGAGCTGCGGCGTGACTGGCCAGCTCCAATACAGCCTGACTTGCGGAGCTGGCGTAGTGCGCCCAGGAGTGGGCCTCGGCGCCGGCTCGCGCGGCTGAGGCCAGCGCGGCCAGCAGCTCCCGATCGCGGTACACCCGTTCGAGTGCAGCTTCCAGGGCTTGCGCATTCTCTGCCGGAATTACGATGCCGTCGACCCCGTCGCGTACCACGTCACAGGGGCCGTTCGTGGAAACAATCACCGGACAGCCGCAAGCCATCGCCTCAAGCACCACGAGCCCAAGGCCCTCGAGCAGCGACGGGAACACAAATACGTCCGTTGCGCGATACACCTCCGGCAGTTTCGACTGGGGAAGATGCGGCGTATGGGTAAACAGGCCGGCGTAGGGCCGCAGGCAGCGGGCATCGCCGACGATGTTGCCAACCAGGTCAAGATCCGTGTCGGGTTTCCGAAACCTCTGGTATGCCTGCAGCAGGTAGCCAATGCCCTTGCGGCTGCTGATCCGGCCGACGTAGGTAATTCGGAAGCGCCTCGTGGCGCGCCTGGCCGGTCCGGGCGTGAAGCGTTGCAAATCCACGCCATAGGGTATCGCACGCACTTTTGTACTTGAGTAACCCTGCGTGACGAAGGAATCTCGTGCGAACTGCGAACCGGTAAGAATCAGCTCGGCCAGGTCGCATTCTTCGTCCAGGTCGCGTTCATCAGCAGACGAAATTTGCGATGGCCCCTCAGAAAGTCCGGCGAACTCAGGTTGACGTTCCGCCGCCGCGGCGAAGAAGCGTTGCTGGAAGCGATGATGGGCGGAAGGATAGTTCAGTACGCGCCTCGCGCCGTGTGCCCGCGCGCTCCTGAAGGCCGGCAGCGCAGTACCGCTTCCGGCTATCAACAGCGATGCCCGCTGGGCGAGCCCGGCACCGCGACGTGCTATCGCCGCAATGGTTCGTTGATGCAGGCGCACGCTCAGGATGCTGGCGTAGCGGCCGAGAACGCCGAGGCGAGCTACCAGGCACGCGAGGAAATCGCTGGCGACGCCGGCTTCCGCCAGGTCACGTGCGGAAAGGCCATCGGGAATCCGGCGCCTTCCGAGAGTGCTCCAGTAGAGCGCCCCGGCCGCCGGCACGCGCTCCAGGAACTGCTCCCATGCCCGGTGCTGATTTGCGTAGCGCATGACGTAGCCCAGCAGCTGGCCTCGTCTGGCGAATTCGGCAGCCAGATGGCCCAGTTCGGGGGCGCTGAAATTGATCGCCAGTACGCTCTGTTTGTGCTCCATGGGCGTCAGCGCATGAGATTCGGAAAAGAACTGGGCGTGTCAGTCAATGCCCGCGGTCGGTCAACGGAGTTTGGCTCCGACCCGTCGGTCGGCAGTGCGGACAGCACATTGCCCGCAGCCAGGCAGATACCCACGTACAGCCAGCCGAATCCATTTACCAGGCCATGACCGGTGATCTGGCCCTCCACCAGCGCCACACCGCAATACGCGAACAGCAGTATCGGCAACGGGTCGCCCGAGTTCAATGTTGCACGAAGTGAACGCGTCGCAACCCAGGCTCCAAAGCTCGCCCGGTAGAGGATGAACACAATTGCCAGCGCTGGTCCGAGTTCAATGACGTGCCGCGACCAGTCTTCTTCGGCAAGCTTCAGCACATTCACGCCATGGAATGAGATGCCCATTGCTACCGCGCCGTTGCCGCCAGTGCCAATGCCATAGCCGAGTGCCGGGACTTGCCCGAGCAGTCGGCTGAAATCATAGAATGAATAGAGGATTCGTCCGGCCCAGCCAAGGGCAAATTGCTGGTTCTCTATTTCGGAGGCACTCTGCCAGCGGTCGGCAAAGGCCTGGAAAGCATCCGGAAGCAAGATCGGGAACAGGATTGCAAACGCCACCACCGCAAGCGAGGGCGCAACGAAAGACTTGAACTTTGCACCCATTCCGGCAAGAAATGGCGAGATGGCAATGCCGGTAAGGATGACAAGACACGATTGAACAAAACTTGTGCGGCTGCCTCCCACTGCCAGGGCTGTGGCCGCAGCCAGCACCGCCAATCGGACCAGCCACGGACTGGCGGGCCGGCGGGAGCGCGGCACAGCCCATGCCCACATCAACATCGCGACCGTCGCCACGGTCAGCTGCGTCATGCCCATCACTGAGGTAAAGGTGCCTGCAGGCCGAACCCGACCGCCGCCGGATCCTAAGTTTTCGAACTGGTACTCCTGGTCAGTGGAGATGCCGCGATTGAGAACGGAGCTGCGTGGAGCCTCGAACTGCAACACCGCAAGCGGAGTTGCAATGATCATGGCGAGCATTGTGAAACGCGCAATGCGCGTCAGGTCGTCATACGTGAAGCATCGGCCGATGATGAATGGCAGCGGCATGTAGAGGAAGTAGTTGCGGAAGCCGTAGGCCGCGAGCAGCAGCGTGTACTGGCCACCGGTTGCCAGGTGCACGGCACTGAGTAGCGTTGCGATCGCAGCTATGATGAGGCCGACCGTCATGAAATGCCGCGGCCGCATGAACAAACCGTGGCGTAGTGCCACGACATACAGGCAGATCAGGACCGGGTCGCGGACGAAGTAGAGGTAGGCGCTGAATTGTGGCGCGACCCACTTGCGAACCGATCCTTCAAAGATCAGCATCCAGAACAGGATGAACACCAGCCGCACCACCGTACGTCGACCCGTATCATCCGCAGGCGCGTTCGTGCGCGCAGCGTCGACCGGCGCATTAGTCATTCCAGTTCACCAGCAGTCGGGGCGTCGGATGTGGTGTGCCGTTCAGCAGCACCCTTGGCCGCCCGTTGGCCCACTCCACCAGCCGGCCGCGATCAACTGGATCGCCGCCGATCGTGCTTTGCAGCAGCAGGGCCGAGACGTTGCGGCCCGGCAGGAAGTCCGCCGCAACGCTGTTCAGCATTACGATACGGGCACCTGCGCGACTCAGCGACGCCGGACCGGGCTGTGCGCGGGAGAAACTGCAACCCTCGCAAATCGCGCCATCATCCAGGATAGATCTTGCAGCACCGCCAACGGTAAAGCGTGAGCCGGTGATGCCGACGGGCAGATTGCTCTTGATGACCGGGTCTCCACCATTGTCAACGAAATCGCTGTTGGCAATGATAGTGCTCAGGTTATTGAACAGCTCCATCGCTCCATCGCGATTGTGCTCGAAGCGACAGTCGATGCAGGCGTTGAGCCCATTGGCTCGCCTGGCGATCAGGTGCATGCCCTGGCTCAGCGTGTCGAACCGGCAGCGGTAGCAGACGTTCTTGTCCATATAGTTCATGCCGGGCACATCGCCCGGCATGGCCGCCTTGAGGTAGGCGGCACTCGGCATCTGCAGTATCCCGACCGGCATGTGGTGAAAAGTCAGGTTGTCGAGCAGGTTGTTGTCCCAGCCGAAGATACCGGTAACGACTATCCCGGCTTCACTCATATCCCTGAAGACTACATGCGAGAGGTAGCAGAGATTGTATTGCGCACCCGGCCCAGAGCCCCGCTCGTCGTGACGGATGCCGGCCCGGCCGCCCTGCAGCGTGATATCCACCAGCGCAAATGCCGTGACGTGCGGTGCCGCCAGATGGTCATCGCCAACGATGAGATCAATGTCCGATGACATGGCTGCTATCACGGTGCGACCGGCACCCGCACCGATTAGGCCCTGTCCGTCGTGCAGTCGCAGGGGAGCGGATATGAAATACTGTCCTGCAGGCAACCTTACCAGGCCGTTCCTGTCGATCAATGCCTGCAACTCAGCGCGCGAATCGTGTGCCCTGACTCGCAGCAACCGCCATCGTGGACCTAGCGGATCAGGAATCGGCGCAAATCTTGGCGCTGGCCATGGCGTGGTCGCGGGTCCGTGTTCATCGAGCGCGTTGCCCGCCGTTAGGGTAACTGCCGCGCTATCGCCATTGAAGGCCGACAGCCTGGCCGCATCCGTGCCATTGTCCTCAATGGTGGCCACAGTGGAAAGTACGTCAAGAAACTGCCGGACGTTTGTCCGCAGAACAATGGCAGGTGATGCAGCACGCAGCAGGCGCATGCCCATCAGCTCGAAGCGCTCGGCGCCGATATCCATGAAGCGGCCAGCGGGGTCTTTCGGGTCACCGCCATGCGCCATGAGCGTGCGTACCGTTTCCGTCTCGCTGACCATCATCATCGCCGGATACCGGGCCTGATGGCGTTGGTTCCAGTTCTCGGCATCGAAGCCTACGAAGTTGACCTCAGCCTGGCGATTCACAAGTATGCCGTCCCCCGCCGAGCCGAGCACATTGGTCCATAGAAAAATGTTTCGGTCGGTGCTGTCAAGCCTGCCTTTAAGGTCGATGGCCGGCGCTTCACCATGTACGAGTGTCCGCACAAAGCGGTTGTTGCTCACCTTGCCGCTGGCGCTGGTGTCAATTGTCACGCGGCTGTTATCGAGGAACAGGTTGTCTTCTACGTCAGCGCCGCGGAGTGTCAAGGGAAGTTGCGGGAGGCCGCGCGCCGCGAAGCGCTCGAAGCAGTTGCCGTGTGTGACGGTTGTCGCCGGAGGGAACTCGAGTGCGTCCGGGACGACCCCGCTGATCACGGCGCCGCTCGTGCCGGGCGCCACCACCAGCCGGCCGATGCGCGTCCCGGCTGCTCCGTAAATCGCATCGCCGCTGTGGATGGTGACGCCCGTCGCGTGCCGGTAGTCGCCGCCCGGCAGCAACCTGATGCGATGGTGGGTGGACAGCAGGGACTGCAGCTCGCCGGCACGGAGCGGTGGTACAAAATAGGCGTCTGGCGGCAAGGCATCTTCCAGGCGGTTGCTGCATGTCCACGAAGACGCAGCAATGGCGCCGCATGGCGTCGCCAGGATCCCCAGGGCCACGGCGGCCATTTCGCATGACTTGAACAAGGCGGGCAAGTCTAGCATCCGGCACCTGTTCATTCTGGCAGCGGGCAGCAGTCACAAATGTTTAACCTCCAGGACACATCATTGCCTGTTAAAGGAAAGTTGGGATTCGTTGATCGTGCAGCCTACGAACTCTCGCGCGGATGGTCACTCACGCGGCGATCCAGCTTGGCTTTGGGCGCTGGCGGGGCTGTTGCTGTGCGCACTCTGGTTCGCCTTCGAGCACGCCATCCGGTCCATGGTCAGCCAGTGGAGCCTGGAAGAATTCAGCCACGGTTACCTGATTCCCTTCATCGCGCTCTACCTCGCCTGGCAGCGTCGCGGGCTGCTGCGCAGTGCCGAATTGCGCGGCTCTTGGGCGGCGCTGGGCGTAGTTGCGGCCGCAGTCGCGCTGGCGGTAGCCGGCCGGCTGGCGACGCTGGTGTTCGTGGAGCAGTTTGCACTGCTGGCGATAGTGTGTGGCCTGGTGCTGGCGATTGCAGGCTGGCAGGTCTTGCGTATCCTGCGCATGCCCCTTGCCGTGCTCGTATTCATGATCCCGCTGCCGATGTTCGTGATGAACAACCTCTCCTCGCAGCTGCAGCTGCTGTCCTCATCGGTCGGCGTGTGGCTGATGCGCCTGGCCGGCGTTTCCGTATTCCTCGAAGGCAACGTCATCGATCTTGGCACCTACAAGCTGGAAGTGGCTGCAGCCTGCAGCGGCCTGCGTTACCTGTTGCCACTGATGACGCTGGCATTTCTCATCGCCTGCCTGTACCGCGCGGCATTGTGGAAGCGCGTGCTGATCTTCCTGTCGAGCATTCCGGTGACACTGGTGGTCAACAGTCTGCGCATCGGCATCATTGGCGTGATGGTCGATCGCTGGGGCCCGGGTATGGCCGAGGGTGCCGTGCACGATGTGCAGGGCTGGATGATGTTCATGCTCAGCACCGGTGTGCTGCTGCTCGAAGTGATGGTGCTGGCGCGCTTCGGCGCTGATCGCCGGCCGTGGCGCGAGGCATTCGGTCTCGACACCCCGCCGACATCGGTGTCTCCGGTCCCACCAAATCCATCGATCGCGCGGTCGATGCCGGCAGTGGCGTGGGCGGCGAGCGCCGCGCTGGTGTTGTTTGCCATTGGCGCGCGCGCGTTTCCTGCACCGCAGATGCTCGTGCCGTCGCGCAGCAGCTTCGCCTCATTTCCCCTGAACGTGGGCGCATGGAATGGCACGCGGCAGGGCATGGAGCAGGTCTACCTGGACGCACTCAAGCTGGATGACTACATCCTGGCCGACTACGCGCGCGGTGAAACGGGTCCGGTGAATCTCTATGTCGCCTGGTACGACAAGCAGAATACGGGCGAATCCACCCATTCGCCCAAGGGCTGCCTGCCTGGCGGCGGTTGGCGCATCCACGATCTGCGCCAGGTGGACCTGGCGGATGTGAAGATCGGGGGCCGCGCGCTGCGCGTCAACCGCGCGCTGATCCAGTACGACAACCAGCGCGAGCTGGTGTACTACTGGTTCCTGCAGCGCGGCCGCGTGGTCACGAATGAGTACCTGGTGAAATGGTACCTGCTGGTAGATTCGGTGCGCAGGCATCGCACCGACGGGGCCCTCGTCCGGGTCATCGTGCCGATGACGCCGACCATGTCCGAGGCAGACGCCGATCGCGTGCTGAGCGGATTCGTGGCGGACATCGGCCCGAGGCTCGATCCCTACGTGCCAGGCTGACCCGCGGTCAGGCCGACGCCGCCGGGGGTCACAATTCGGTCATCTTGTTGGGATACGGTGCGAGGCCGTCGCGGCCGTTCCCGGAAAATGAATCACATGGCAACACCGAAAGGCGTGCTTTCCCTGGCTGTATTGTCCGTCTGTGCGTGTGTGCTGGTGGCCTGCGGCGGCGCGGCTTCGCGCACCGAGCGCTATCTGCAGCGCGGCCAGGAGTACCTCGCCCAGGGCAATCTCGAGAAGGCACGCGTCGAATACCGCAATGCGCTGCAGATCTCGCCTACCAGCGCGGTGGCCCGCTACCAGAGCGGCCTGGTCGAGGAAAAGCTTGGCGCCTACCAGCAGGCGGCGCAGTTCTATCAGGGTACGATCGACATCGACAAGAACAATGATGCGGCGCGCGCGCATCTGGCGCGGCTGTACGTGCTTTCCGGCGCCGCCGAGCGCGCGCTGGCTATCGTGCAGCCGGGACTCGAGCTGCGGCCCTCGAGCGCAGAGTTGCTGACGATGCGCGCGGCGGCACGCGCCCAGCTCAAGCAGTTTGCGCCGGCTATCGTCGATGCGGAACTCGCCTACAAGCTGACGCCTAACGACGAGGCGACCGTGAGCGTGCTTGCGGGTCTCTACAATTCAACGGATCGCAGCGCCGCAGCGCAGGCGCTGCTCGAGAGCGGCGTCGCCAGGGTGCCCGCGAGCGTTGACCTGCGGCTGGTATTGATTCAGTTCTACGCTACGCACAGTCAGCTGGCGCGCGCGGAGTCGGTGCTTCTGGAGCTGGTTCGGTTGAAACCCGCCCAGCGCGACTACCGGCTGGACCTGGCGCATTTCTACGCGAGCGTCGATCGTGTCGACGAGGCCGAGCGTACCTTGCGCGCCGCCATGCAGGCCTTGCCCGGCGACGCCACGGTGCGGCAGGCGCTGGTGGATTTCCTGGCAGCGCGGCGCGGCAGCCAGGCCGCGGAACAGGAACTGCTGGCGCAGGTATCCGCCAAGCCCGACGACACCGATCTGCAGCTGGCGCTGGCCCGTTACTACGAGAACGGCAAGCAGGCGGGCAAGGCGCGCGAGCTGTATGACCGGATCGTGGCGGCGCAGGCCAGGAAGGCACCGGCCCTGATGGCGCGCAATCGACTGGCCGTACTCGATCTGCAGGGCGCAGACCTGGACGGGGCGCGCAAGCAGCTCGCTGCAATCCTGGAAGTCAATGCGCGCGATGCCGACGCGCTGACGACGCGCAGTGCCATCGCGCTCGCCAGTGGCGATGCCAGGTCGGCAATCGTCGATCTGCGCGCTGTGACGCGCGACCAGCCGAACTCTGCGCCGCTGTTGCGCCAGCTGGCGCGCGCCTACTACGCCAATGGCGATCGGGAACTCGCCGAAGACGTGCTGCGTCAGGCCGTGGACCGCAACCCCACGGACAATGCCGCGCGTGCCGATCTCGCGAAGTACTACGTGCAGACCGGGCGGGCACAGCAGGCGCGCCCGCTGGTCGAGGATCTCGCGAAGCACGAGCCGAAGAACGTCGAGTACCAGCAGCTGGCCTTCGAATCCGCGGCCGCGTTCCACGATTTGACTGCTGCGGATGCGGCCGTGCAGGCGATCCGCACCGAACACCCTGAGCTGCCATTGGGCTGGTTTCTCGGCGGCGTGTTGGCCGAAGCACAGCGCAATACCGACCAGGCGCTGCGCGACTACGACAGGGCCCTCGAGATCGATGGCAAGGCGCGCGAGCCGCTCGAAGCGATGGTCAAGATGCTGGTCGGTCAAAAGAAGACGGAGCTTGCGCTGCGGCGACTGGCGCGCGCCGTCGCCGCAACGCCGGGCAATGCCTTCGCGTTGAACCTCCAGGGGGAATTGCTGCTGGGCGAGAAGAAGAGCCGCGAGGCGGACGCGTCCTTCCGGGCGGCGGCACAGGCTGCGCCCGCCTGGTGGCTGCCCTATCGCAACCAGGCTTACGTCAAGCTCACCAATAAAGACTACGACGGCGCCCTGGCGCTGCTGAAATCCACCGCGCAGAAGCTCGAACAGCCTGAACCGCTGGTATCAGAATACGCGGGGATCCTGGAATCGATGGGCAGGCACGATGAGGCCATCAATGCCTATGAAGAGCTGCTGAGAAAGCATCCGCAGTCGGAGCTGGGTGCTAACAATCTGGCCATGTTGTTGGTCACCCACCGCAACGAAGCGGGCAGTCTGGACAGGGCGCGTGAACTGGCGGGTCGGCTGGCGAGTTCGAGCAATCCGAACTACCTGGACACCAACGGCTGGGTGTTGCTCAAGCATGGTGAGGTCAAGGCGGCGGTACCGGTACTGGAAAAGGCCATCGGTATGGCGCCCGACATGGCGGTAATCCGCTACCACCTGGCGGTTGCGCAGTACGGTGTGGGTCAGAAGGACAGTGCCGTGAACAATCTTGAGCGTGCCGTGAATGCCAGGCAGAATTTTGACGGCGTGACTGACGCCCGCGAGAAACTTGCGGCGTGGAAGAAGACGGGCTGAAGCCCGCTTCGTTGCGACCCTGTTGCTGAGGTAGCTGCGACGGCGCGCGCCCGCGCCCGCCCGCTGCTTGCCCGTATTTCCCTGCTGAACGTACGCCTGCGAAGCGCTTTCGCAGGTTTTCGCCCCGCGCGCGTATGTGCTGAAGGTGTCATGTGATCGTCATTGGCGGGAAACACAGGCTCACTACATTGGTCAACGTCGGGAGGCGAGGTTTCTAACAAAGGGGACTCAAGTGACTGCGAAACGTAAACGAGCGGTGTCGTTCCGGTTGGCGGCCAGCGATGTGCGGCAGATCAAGACCATTGCGGCGCGCCTGGGTGCGCGCGATTCCGATGTGGCACGCTTTGCGCTCAAACTCTTGCTGAGTCGCGTAGCGCCGATTGCCGACGCCGACGTGCGCGGCCGGCGCTTGCTGCCGGCCTTCATCGAGGTAGGCGAAGAGCTGATACGCCACTTCGAACTCGACGTTGCGCGCCTGAAGTCCATCATCAACGATGGCGCCAGCGGCGATCAGCGCGTGGATGAGAGCGACATCGTGCTGCTCGCCATGAGTGCGTCGGGCGGTTCGTACGTGGCCATGCAGCTCGAAGAGTATGCCAAGAGTTCAGGCTCCCTCGAGGGTCTGCGTGGCTACCTCTATGACAAGTACGTACACCGCCAGCGTACCGCGCCGCGCGCCGACTCCGGCAAGGCGGCGCAGTTGACCGCTGTGCAGACCAATTGAGACTGTCCCGACCCCTTTGGAGATCGTTAAATGCCGACCAAGAAGAAATACGTACTGGCTTGCGCGCTGCTCGCTGCAGCCTGCCTGCCGTTGCTGAGCGCCGCTGCCGTGGCAGCGCCGGGTGAGTCATCTTTCGATGCTCGCGTGGATTCGCGGCTGACGGGCTTTGCGCGACCGCGGATGCTGGAGTATGTGCCCGGCAGTACTTCGGTGAACGTTCGTACGTATTTCTTCAGGCCGATGGTGATGTCGGCCGACATGCTACCCGCGCTCTCTCGCGTTCAGCAGGGTGGAGTAGTGGCGGACCTGCTCGAGCGCAATCGGGCCTGGGGCTCGGGTCAGTACAGCTTCATGCGCCCAGAGCGCGGTCACCGCCATGGCCATGGGATCGAAGACGATATCGATGACGACCTGGGCGAACACGGTCACGGTCACGGTCATGGCCATGACGATGGTCATGGTGGCTCGCCCGTGCCGCTGCCCGCGCCCCTGACGTTGCTGCTCTCCGGGCTGGCGGCTGTCATGACTGCGAGGCGGTTGCTGGTCGCGGCGGTGTAATGATCGCGCGGCCTGGGTCGCACTCAGGGTAGCTGCGCCAGACGCTCGCGCAGGCCCGCGGCGTCGATACTCGGGGGCGCGATCGCAATCACCTGGCTGAGCGCGCTGCGCTCGGTGGCCACATCGCGCTCCTCCCGGGCGATCAGCGCGCGCTCATATATAAGGTGTCCGCGCAGGTCGGCGTCCGCCCGGGCGAAGGCCGGGTTGCTCACGGCTTCCTGCAAGGTGCGCTTCGCGGCGGCCATGCGGTGGAACAGCGCATCGGGCAGCGCGATATATGTGGCGACGGCGACCAGCCGGGTTTCGAGTTGCGCACTGGGGTCAACCGGCCGCGCGCGAGATTCGCTGGTGCGCAGCGTGTCCAGTGCCTGATCCAGTATCTCTACACCTTTGTTGACCAGGTGAATCTTGGTCCAAGGCAAAGTGCTGGTGCGCGCCTGCAGGGTATAGGTACTGCCGAGGTAGGCCAGGTAGAGCGGATTGGCAGGCTCCACGCTCAGCAGGCTGTGGAATTGCTGCTGCGCCAGGCTGACCGCGTCGGCCGAACCATTGCGGCCGGCCTCAAACGTCATGCGCGCCTGCACGAAGCGCACCTGCGCTTCACTTGGTGCACCAGGCGCCGGCGCGCCGAGCAGCCCTTGCGAGAGCAGCAACGCACTGCATGCCATGGGCAGCAGCACTGTAAAGCGCAAGCAAGCGAATTCGTGCGGGCTGTTGCTGGCGGGGGGCATGGGCGCATTTTGCCAGACTGCACCGGAAAGATTGCGATGCCGGTCACAGGCACTGCACTGGCGCCACTGCCCGCAATCGTTCTGTAACACAGCTTGGTTAGCGTGCCGGCGGCAGACACTGCCTTGTCACCGAGAGGTCAGCACCGCATGAATCGCCATTCGGTCAGCGAGCCGCCTGTATCGCAAACCACGCCGCTGGGCATGCTGCCTGCCAGGGCTGCGCTGCCGGAGTGGCTGCGCGCCATCGCCATGAAGACCCTGGCCATGGATCGTATCGAGGCGATCGCCCGCAGCCTGGAAAAGTGCCGCGATGCTGGCGAGTATGCGCGAGGCGCCCTGCAGCACCTGGGCGTGCGCTACCACCTGGCGAGCGAGGATCTCGAACGCGTGCCCGCGCGTGGCGGCGTCATTGTCGTTGCCAACCACCCCTACGGTGGCATCGACGGTCTGATCGGCATCGCCGCACTGCATGCGCGCCGCCCTGATCTCAGGCTGATGGCCAACGGGGTGCTGACGCGGCTCGGGCCGCTCGCCGGCTGTATCATCGCCGTCGATCCTTACGGCAAGGCAGCGCGTGGGAATGCGATGGCGATGCGTGCAGCGGTACGGCACGTGGCAGCGGGCGGTGCATTGCTGGTCTTTCCGGCCGGCGAGGTGTCGCACCTGCGCCTGCGCCATGCCGCGATCAGCGACCCGCCGTGGACGCAGGCCGCAGCGCGCATCATCCAGCTCGCGCGCGCGCCGGTCGTGCCGATGTATTTCGCCGGGCGCAACAGTGCGTGGTTCCAGTTCGCGGGGTTGATGCACGCCAGGCTGCGCACGGCGCTGCTGCCGCGTGAGCAACTCAACAAGCGGGGCCGGGTCATCGACGTGCGTATCGGGCCGGAAGTGGCGGCCACGCGTATCGCGCGTCTGCATGACTCGGCAACGGTTGCCAGCCATCTGCGCTCGAGCGTGTATCTGCTGGCCATGCCGGAATCCGCTGCCGCCGCCGCGCCACCCGCCGTGGCGGCAAGCGTCCGGGCCGCGACTGCGGCCCCGCAGTCGGTGACCATGCCGGTCGATCCGGAGCATATGGCAGGAGAGCTCGCTGCCTTACCGGAGACGCAGTGCCTGGCCGCGGCCAGCGGACTGCAGGCCTTCGTCGCGCATGCCGGGCAGATCCCGTGGACGCTGCGGGAAATCGGGCGTCTGCGCGAGGTCACGTTCAGATCGGTGGGCGAGGGCACTGGCGCAGCCGAGGATCTCGATACTCATGATGAGTATTACGAGCACCTGTTCCTGTGGCATGCCGAGTCACGCGCCGTGGTCGGTGCCTACCGCATTGGCCGCATCGACGAGATCCGCGCCCGCTACAGCAATCGCGGCCTGTACCTGAATTCGCTATTCGAATTCCGCGAGCCGTTTTTCGCGCTGCTCGGGCCGGCGCTGGAGCTTGGGCGTTCCTGGGTGCGGATCGAGTATCAGCGCAGCTACGCACCACTCCTGCTGCTGTGGCGTGGCATCAGTGAGTATGTCGGCCGCAATCCGAAGTACGCCCGCCTGATCGGGCCGGCCAGCGTCAGCAACCGCTATCACCCCGTGTCGAGAAAGTTGCTGGTCGAGGCGCTGCGCACCTGGCGCGGCGAGCGGCTGCTCGGCTCGCTGGTGCGCGCGCGCTGCCCGCTCCTGCCCAGCCACACGCTGCGATCACTGTTTGGCGGCGACGGTTCCTTGCCGGATCTGGATGCGCTGACCCTGCTCATCGAGGATCGCGAGGCCGATGGTAAGGGCGTGCCGGTGCTGCTGCGCCAGTACCTGAAGCTCGGGGCGCGCGCCATCGCCTTCAATGTCGATGCCAACTTTGGCGATGCGCTCGACTGCCTGATCCTGCTGGATCTGCGCCGCATGGAGCAAGGGACGCTGGCCCGGTACATGTCGGCCAACTCGCTGCAGCGCTTCAACGAGTACTGGCGACAGCGCGAATTCCAGCAGCGGCGGGCGGGCTGAGCCTCTTCCGCGTCACACACCGCGCACGTCTGTCGGACAAGTGCGCTTCATAGTGTAGTGCGCTGTTCATGCCAGTGCCGTGCGCTCAATTGTTCATAATCCTGTAAGCCACATGTTACGTGCCACGGGCAGTCTCGTGACCACTCAGTTTCAGCAGGTCATCAGGGGACGTGTCGGTGCTGGGCGGAGTTGGCGACTGGATATCAGGGGAGTGCGGTATCGTGAGACAGACATCATTTGGAAAGCTGACTCTCCAGGCACTGGCGCTGGTGGGCCTGTTGGCCGCTGCCGCCGGCGCCCAGGCGGCAACCGTAACGCTGCAATGGGTGCAACTCGCCGGTGCGACCACCTCCGGCACCCTGACCCTGACGTCGGCTTCGATCGTGGATCCTAATAACTTCACGCTCACCGGAACCACTGGCACCATTGCGGCTGACCTGACCTCGTTCAGTTACAGTTTTAGCGGTGGCACGATCAACAATACGCTGTCTTACGGTCTGGTAGCGGGTAC
>Ga0075018_10000126_pt1 | contig 19165 bp, 13 predicted proteins | sample ColStrG_CSR_2014_FD_71471 | JGI IMG/M metagenome (GOLD analysis project Ga0075018, IMG submission 71471) | Freshwater sediment microbial communities in response to fracking from Pennsylvania, USA - Cold Stream Run_MetaG_CSR_2014 | ecosystem: Environmental > Aquatic > Freshwater > Creek >... | reverse complement strand
CATGGTGCGGGAAGGCAAGATCACCCAGATCTCGCGCGATCATACCGAGGTGCAAGACCTCGTCATGAACGGAGCCATTACGCCTGAAGAGGCTCGGACGTGGCCCGGCAGCAACGTGATCACGCGTGCCATTGGCGTCGCTGATGTGCCCGAGTTGGAAATGACCAGTGGCCCGCTCAATGCCGGTGATGTGTTCGTCGTGTGCAGTGACGGGCTGACACGCCACGTGGAAGACGATGAGATTTTGCAATGCGTCAGCGCCAACCTATCGCAACAGGCCTGCGACCGTTTGATCGTGCTCACGCTGGAACGGGGCGCCCTGGACAATGTAACGGTCGTTGTCGTGCGATATCGCCCTGAACCGGAATCGAACCTGGGCACGAACGGCAATCTGCTCGGTGTGAGGAAATCACCCGAATGACTTGGGACCCGCAATCGGATTTCACGCGCCCTCGACTGTCACCAGGCACGCGGCTCAACGGCATCTATGAAATCGATCAGCCGATCGGCCTTGGCGGCATGGGCGAGATTTACAAGGGCCACTTGGTCGAGACCGGCGATCCGGTCGCCATCAAGATGATGCTTCCGGAGCTCGCCGAGAACGAAGCTGCCTTTACGCTCTTTCGCAAGGAAGCCTCGGCGCTCCACCATATTCAAAATGATGCCGTCGTACGCTATTACGTATTCACCGTCGAGCCGGTGCTTCGGCGACCTTATCTGGCGATGGAATTCGTCGATGGAAGGACGCTGTCCAATATCCTTCATGACAATGGGGCCTTGCCATTCGAGGCGGTCCGGTCGCTCATGCAGCGCCTCGCTTCCGGTCTGCAGTCCGCCCATCAGCACGGCATCATTCACCGCGATGTGTCGCCGGACAACATCATCATCCCGAACAGCGACGTGGCACGTGCGAAGATCATTGATTTCGGGATCGCGCGTTCAAACCAGCACGGCACGGTGATCGGCAGCGGCTTCGCCGGCAAGTTCAACTACGTCTCCCCGGAGCAACTCGGTCTGTTCGGCGGCGATGTCACCGCGAAATCCGACATTTACAGCCTCGGGCTGGTACTGGTCCAGGCGCTCACGGGCCAACCCATCGACATGGGCGGCAGCCACGTCGAAGTCATCGAGAAGCGGCGTCGGGTGCCCGAGCTCGGCGCCATCGACATGCGCTTCCGCCCGCTGCTGGAGAAAATGCTGCAGCCCGATCCGGCCAACCGCCCGGACTCGATGGCGGCCGTGGCGGCGTGGTCCCTCGGTTCGACGGCATCAGGGCGATCTGCGGGCGCGGGCTCCGTGCCAAACCGGAAGGGCCGTGCCGCAAGGATATTGCGGCGCATAGCCGCCACACTCCTGCTGCTCGCGCTTGCCGCCGGCGGCGGTGCCTATTATTTCGATGCCTTGCAGACACCCATTGCGCTGGTGCCGCCCAGTCCAAACAAGCCCCAGACCGCGACCGGGGAGAAACCGGGCGGTCCGGCGCCGCAACCCCGGAGTACCGCGGCGGATAAGATCAGAAGCTTTGTCGAGCACTACAACGGGGGAAACTGTTTCTTCCTGACGCCGGTGGCCATCGGCGAGCATTCGGCATTGATTGAAGGTCTTGGTTCCTCCGACAAGCCGTTCACGACATTCGATACGGAATTTCAACACGCGATCGGGTTCGATCCCGACATTCGCGTGCTTCAGGTCACCGACCGGCAGTGTCCGGCAATCGCTTTTCTGGCCCGGTTGCGTGGGGGAGATGCGCGCGCCCCGCACCTGGATATCGATCAGGAGAACGTGCGCAACGGTGACGTGCTCAACGGAATGGTCGATCGCTACGGCACGCGCGATGTTGACCTCATTCTCGTTTCCGACACCGGAGCAGTGCAGAATCTATCAAGCCAGCTGAAGCCGGGCACGGATGCAAAATCATTTAACATCCCGATGCGGCGTGCCGAGGGCGCCGCCGGCCGCCAGCCGCAGCTCCTGATCGCCGTAACAAGCTCATCACCGGTCGACGCTCTTCGGCCCGGACAACCAGCCGAGGCGGAGCAGTTCTTTCCGCGGGTGCTGACCGATGCGGCGCGATCGAGCAAGTCACTCAGCGCCGTGGCGAGATATTTCATGTTGGAGAAGTAATCTCCAGCGACCCGTGCGGTCCGAATCGCGGCCCGCTATCGACTGCGCAACTACCTGATCGCGTAGAACTTCGCATCGAAGGACCAGTGCGGATCCTCCAATCGGCCATTGCCATTGGCGTCGGGGATTCTGAGCTCGTTTGCGAGCTTGGTCAGATAGTCGACGGCGGTAGCGCTGCCAGCCAAGGAACCCGGCACGTCCGGTAAATCGACCCTCTGCACGGGACGATCGCTGAGGATCGCGACCACCATCGCGGTGCCGGAAGGCGGCGAGGCTACGAACTCAAATCCGGAATACAGGTTATCCCGGTCGGGAATTCGAAATGGCTTCCCGGGCCGGAGAAGGTTTACATTCGCCCGAACGCCGCCCGGCGCCAAGAGCGCCATCGGATTCGGAAAAATCTGAACGAGCCTACCCGTCGCATCCACGTCGACAAGAATGAGATAGCCAGCCTTCTTGCTGGAAATCTGAAACGTTACCCGGGATCCGACCGCTAGATCCGCTCCGGGCAAGATTTGCATGCTGACGCCAGCCGGATTCGGGATTTTCAGCCCGCTCGATAGGGCCTCGACATCTTCTCGGGTCAGATGCTTCGGCAAGTTGGCAAAATTGCTGGATGCCGGTGCAGGCGTGGGCCGTGCATCGTTTAATCCGGGTAGCGGTGGCGGCTGCAGTGAAGGTGTCGACGGAGCGGGAACCAAAATGGGCGCCGCGGGAACCGGTGCGCCAACGCCCAAGATGGAATTTGGACGAGTCGTCGTTGGAGCTACCGGGGCTTCCACGGCTGGACGCAGTTCAGGAGTGGGCGGCAGCAGAGCCGGCACGGCCGGGCGAGCCGCGACGGACGGCTGAGGCGGGGGCAGGACCGGCGCGACCGAGGCAGCGGGCGCCAACGTCGGGACCGAAGCAGCGGGCGGTGTCAAGGTTGGGACTGCGGCCGCGGGTGGCGTTAACGTCGGGACTGCAGCAGCTTGAGATGGCGTGGCCGGGGTGAGGAGTGCAGGAGTTGCCGTTTCGGCGCCTGGCGATTTCGGGAGTTGAGAAGGACTTCCCGCGCCGGGCGGCGGCGGCGTGGGCGCATCAATAATCCGCACGCCGCGCGAGCTGCTCTCGCCCTGGTCGCCATCGTTCTTGTCGCCATCGCTCTGCGCCAGAGCCGGAAGAGCCACGAGGGCAGCCACGATTGCGCTGACCACAACACCATTCGGTCCGACCAACTTTCGGAAGCATGACATCTCACGATTCCTCAAGGTGCGGTGAAAAGGCCGGCCGAGCCGATGCGCGCGTCTCCTGGTGCGTAACGCTTGATCATGTTGATCATCTGTACCGCTGATCGCCGTCGGTCCAGGCCCTTGACGGCCTGCTCAAGCGCAGTCATGCGCTGTTGCGAGGTCACGGCAATAAGCTGGTCGCTACCGAATGGCTCTCGAACACGCACCGGAAAGCTGAACTCTGCGGTCCGAACTACGTTCGGGTCCGATCCTACCGGATATAGCATCTGAACGGTACCGTCGCCAGCGATGTTAAACAGAATCAACGCGCGTCCCGCGACGTCGCTCATTTCCACATGGACGAGACTGGTGTTGTGATGGAGGCTGTCGTCAGGGGCCACCTTGATGGCCTGAGGCTCTTTGGTGGCGATCCGTTTGAGTTCGCGAACGGCCGTCGCCCGATCGATAACGCTCGGCAGGTCGCCCGGATCGATGCCGGATGCGACTACATCACCCCAAGAGAGAACGTCGTGCGATACGGGATCCCAGATCAGGTCCGGATGTTCGATCGGCTGCACCACTTCGAACGCCGCCTCGCGCGGCGTGAGCCCGGAAAAATACGTGGTCTTGCCGTCCAACGACGCGATCTTGATCGGTCGATCGCTGCGGCTCGCCTGGGCCCCCGCATCCGGAGATGCCGGTTGGGGGCGAACGCTCACGGAACGAGACAGTTGAAAGACGACGTCGGTCTGCGGGTCTTGGCTCGGGGACGCCGTCGTGACGATATTTTGCCGTTGATTGGACAGCTGGTACACAACCTGGCGAACATTGCCGAAGAACTCCTTCAACGTCGTGTTGCCGTCGCCACGGGTATCGCCATTCCCTTCGATTGCACGGGCGACCGCGTAGCTCAGCGCGCCACGCAGCCCGCTAATCCCGGGGATTTGAACCTCCGGCGCCTTGGTCTTGCGGTCGACCGCAGCCAGAAACACCGTTCGATCGAAATCCAACTCCGTCATCAGCGCATCCGAGGTCGTCGTGATGGGCTGGAGCAAGTCCGCCGTGAGACGATAGCTCGGCACCTGCCGGAAGCTCATCTCCTCCGAGCGCGGATCGATGTCGCGCGTCATCCCGCCGCCGAAACAGGTATCGGCGATAAAGAGCACATGCGCGCCCCGCGCTTCGAATTGCTTGATGAAATGATTGAACTCGGCGCCGAGCATCCGCTCCTGCGAACCCGCCGGCGTATTCTCGAAGCCGGACAGCAAGAACACGTTTTCGACACCGTCGGGCTGGCTTCCTCTCACCCGTTCCGGCTCCTGCGCGCCATGACCAGCGAGCGAGAGAATCACCAGATCGCGCGGACCGGTCCGGGCAATGAGGCGATTGATCGCCGACAGGACGGACGATCGATCCGCCATGGCATCGATCAGCGCGGTGACATCCTGAACCCCGGTCCGCCGCAACGCATCTTCGATATCCAGCGCGTCTGCGACGGCCCCCTTCAAGGTCCGAACATGACGATAGGCATCGATGCCTATGACCAAAGCCCGAACCGCGCCACCATTGGGACTCCGCAGCTGCAGACCCTCGTCGCAAAGCGCCCCCGTGATGGTCAGGCCGAGCGCAACCGCGACAGCCGCCGCCCGTCGAAGAAGAGCCGGAAGACAATCCGAAACCCAGAACTGCATCGCATCCTCCGTTCAAATTACTCGCGGCGCCATTCTACTCGCCGGTTGAGCGCGTAGATGTCTTCCTCGCTGAGTCCGGACGTGTCGGACAAATGAATCGGTTCGTTGAAACCCTTTCCATCGGTCTGGACCGGAATAGTCAGCCCGTTCTGCTGGAGAAAGGCAGCGACGGCATCGGCCCGGTCGTGCGACAATTTCATGTTGAATTCCGCGGTTCCGCGCACATCGGTATGCCCGGTCAGCAGTATGCGTGACGGTTTCTGCTCCAGCAATGCGCCGAGCAATTCGCGCGCCGCATCCTGTCCGACGCCGGTGAAGGTCGCCGTCCGATACTCGAACGTGATCGGCACCGGAATTGCGCGCGGGACGATGCCACGCACGGAGCGTGAATAGATCCCTCCAAGCGTCCCGTCGCGCTGGTCTTTGGCGGTCTTGACGAACTTCTCGCCTCCGGCCGAGCCCGCCCCATTGGCGGCCAGAATGCGCGCCTGCCCCGATCTCTCGATCAAGCCTTCGATGTCGAACTTCGACGGAATTGCCGGCGTCAGCGTCTCGTTCTTGATGATCTCGATCGCCAAGTCGTAGGCCTGCGCGGCCTCCACGAATCGGCGCTCCCCGAACCGCACCTCGCCGACGGTCGCCGAGGCCTGCCACAGAACCTCGGAGGATTGCGCGGCCAAGAGCAGCCGCTCGTAATCGGCAGCCGGACGGCCGCGAGCCATCATGAGCTGGGTGAGATTGAGGCGCAGCGCGGCGAGCCGTCGCTGCACAGGCACCTGATAGCGGCCGCAGTCCGCGCTGGTCGCGATCTTGTCGACGAGGCTTTGGGCTTGGCTCTCAGCCCCGGAGTCGATCGCGCGATTGAAGTCGTCGAGAAGCGGCTGGCAGTCTTCGGCGGAGGCGCAAACCGGCAGGACCAATGCACCGATGACCGCCACCGCAAGAGTCAGACGCAGTCGAGAAAGAGGACGCATCGCGAGCCTCGCAAGTGAAAAACGAGATACCATAGGTGGTTAGTCGATGCCAGCAAGGACTTGGTTCAAACGGAACGTCCGACCGGCAGGATCGGCTTTCCCGTGGAAAATTAACCAAGGTCACTCAGGTCGTCATCTCCGGTGCGAGCGCTTCGCATTCGGATCTGGCTTCTCCTGCGGGGTCACTTGCGCCACCACGCTGGTATCGTTTGCCAGGGCGCGAAAGCGGACCGGCTGGAAGCCCCGCGCCAAGAGCGCGGCGAGAGGGTAGACGTTGCGGCAGACCCGGCCATTGCAAGCGCCAGGCGAGGATTCCATCACCTCCGCCATCCGGTCGGGAGTGAAGCGCAGGAACAGCATCACGTGCGAGCCGGGCTTGTTGAGCGCATCGCCGGGACGCAGGTCCCAGGCGTTCGGCAGAGGCTGCGCGATCGCGGGGATCGCGTCGGTTGTGAAATGGTTCGCCAAGCCCCACGCGGCGCTGACAAACGCCGAGCAGTCGACGCCGGCGACGTCGGTGCGCGGAGCGTTGTGGGTGCAGATGTTGCCCGCGAGCACACCGTGATCGATTTTGCTGCGAATCTGGTCAAGCGAACCGTAGCAACCCCAGCAATAGGGAATGCCGCGCACCTGCTGCCCGGCCTTTCCAATCAGATAGCCGGGACGTCGAACACGGCCGGCAAAACCGGTGCACACGGTGTCCGGATCGCCGCCGTAGGCAGCCGCGTTGAGCTGCCACTGGAGGCCTTCGAAGGCAAACGCCGTGGCGATGACCTGCTCGCGCGTGAGCGGCCGAACCGCCGTTATGGGACCGTGCCCGAGGCCCTTTGACGCCGAGGAAGATGCCGGCAGACTCACCTCGATCACCTTGCCATTGGCCACGGGACGGAAGCCCAATCCCAGCACCTCGACGCCGCTGCTTTTGGTGCGCAGAAAATAGACATCGCCGTCACCAGAGACTGTCACGAAGCGGCGCGATAGCGGAACGTTGCTCAGCGGCAAGTCGTATACGCCCTCGAGGGATCCGGCGGCCGAGTAACGTGCCACGAAGGCTCCCGCGGTGCCATACGAAGCCGGAATGTCTTCAGCGAACACGAACATGCGCCCGCTATTGTCGGTTTCGAGAAATTCGACAGCGCCCAACCGGTCGCGCACTTTGATGGCGAGTCGCGCAAACGCAGCGCCGCCCGTTTCGCCTTCATGCCGGACTTCGATTCGCGCGCCCGACGCACCGCCTTCGGGGACGACGTCGACCACGACCGATCCGCTGCCGCGCGTGGCGACGTGTTGGCGGCTGCGCGGCCGAAACTCGCGGCCCGAAGTGGCGGCGCGGGTGTTTTCGTCCAGCAGGTCGGCGGCGCTACCGGGGTCCACGGAACCCATCTGCGCGAATGCGGACAGGACGGTCTCGTCATCCGCCGCGCGCGTGCTGACCTCTTCCAGCCCACGAACCGAGGTGCCGTCATTGCGGGCCGGCGGTTGCAGCGCGTGGACCGCTCCATCCCAAACCAGGATACCCGTCTGGCGTACGATCAGGTCGGTCGGCCGCAATTCGTTCGGAAATTCAAGAATGCGGGGTTCGATGGTGGGCGTCTTCGGATCGAATCGCACAATCCGTTTGTTGACTTGATCAAGCAAGTACACGTTGCCGTTGTCGTCGGTTGTCAGCGCCTGCGGGCCGTCGATCTCGGTATCCTGCGTGGCGTCAACGATGCCGACTGCATTCTGACCGCTGCCGCCGGCGAATTGCCTGACGACGACATCCGCAGCGCCGGCGTCCTGCGTCGAAGCCAGAACGAGCGTCCATCCGACCAAACAAGCGCAGGTCTTCATTGTTCGAAGCGACATGGCAATTCCGGTACCAGCATCGGCGAAGCGGATCGTCACGGGCTTATAGCACAATTGAAATCCGGATGGGAATTGACCGCTGAAAGGGAGGCAGACGCGAAAACCCGTGAGGAAAGGCCACATTCTGGCCTGGAGTTCCATGTTTTGGGAGTTTGCCCTCTTTGTGGCACCTCCGATCGAGGGGAACTGCCGACGGCGGTAGAGCAATTTCAAGTACGGTGATGCTCACGCGGGCCCTTGATCGGGCACCGGACGCTGCCCGATAAACGTTGGAAAGCAGTGGCATGCATAGTCGGAGTAATGATAGTGTCCCAGCCGTTAGGCCGGCAGTAGGTGGATGTTGACTGGCAGCACTGCGTTTGATTGCCCGATGAAGAGTACGTGGCCCGGTCCGAATCTCCTCGACATCACGAGCCGGCCGTCTCGTGCCGCGAGGCAACCCCGATGTGATGGCATGCGCCAAAATGCTCTGAGATACCTTGGTTCCGTCGCGTTTCTCCTGGCGGCGGGCGGCGGCTCGTCGCTGCTGGCCAATGATTCATCTGCGGAACTCTCTGTCGGTGGACTCGTTTTCACCCGCTCGGCCGACGTCTCATTGGAATCCGAGGATTTGGCCATTACGCCCGATGTTGTGGTGGTTCGGTATCGGTTCTTGAATCAAACTCCGAAGCCCGTCACGCTGACGGTTGCGTTTCCTCTGCCCGACATCGATTTGTCGGAGGGGGACAATTACGCAATCCCAACCAACGACCCGGCGAATTTCCTCGGCTTCGAGACGAAGGTCGACGGTAAGCCGATCAGCTTCACGATCCATCAGAACGCATTCCTAGGCCCCAAGGACATCAGCGCGGCGCTGCAAAGCGCCGGCGTGCCATTGTTGCCGATCGGGGCTCAGCAGACCCGTCTATCCGACCTGCCGCAGGCGACGCGCGAGAAGCTGATCGGGCAAGGCCTGCTGCTGCAAAATGGAATGGACGAGCGCGGACGGCAGCTTTACGAAGGCGCCTGGACGGTGAAGACGGCAGCCGTGCGGCAACAAACTTTCGCACCCGATCGCCCTGTCATGGTCGAGCACCGATATCACACCAGTCTCGGGGTGAGCTTCGACACCGTGCTCCGAAAGGGACTTCGCCAGAACAAAGCCATGGCGGCCGAGATCGAGCGTTATCGCAAGGACTACTGCGTCAGCGATGCTTTCCTTGCCGGGCTGGACAAGCTGGCCGGCAGTGGCGAGGCCAATTCGGCGAAGCTGCAGGAGCGCCGCATCAGCTATGTCTTGAAGACCGGCGCCAACTGGGCGGGTCCAATCAAGGATTTCAGGCTGACGGTCGACAAGCAGAAGGCGGATCGGCTGGTCAGTTTCTGCGCCAACGGTATCAAGGCGATTTCGCCGACCGTGATCGAGTTCACGGCGAAGGATTTCACACCCGACAAGGATCTGAAAATCCTGATCGTTGGACGATTTTAGGATTCGCCGGCGTTTAAATCTGTACGAAAAGCGCCGACCGGCACCATTAGGTACCGGCGGGCAATCTAATTCGCAGACGTCTGATCAAGAGATCAATGACTTGCGGCGGCGGGAGCACCCGGGCGAACTTATGGCCAGTGCGGACCGTCACTAGGCTCCCCCGACCACATCCCAGACAAAAAATTTGGTCAATCGGAAATGGCGGCGCAGGGGAAGCTTATCGCGCTGCATTTTTTGCCGCCCGCCCTTCTTAGTACCCGACGCCCATAACCACACCGAGGCACATTGTGCATACTGTCCCGGAGGATCCCGACGGTCGCACGTCCTGGAGCGTGAGCCGGATAGGCTTAAGGCCTATCGGCGCCAATTTCGCGACGGCATGGGAAACGGGGCACTTCTTCATCACCGCCGTTCCATGACCCGCAATGGCTTTAATTTCCAAATCGGCAGCCGAAGCCGACGCGATGCATCCCAAGGTTGCGATTACAACTGCAGCCGCCTGCGAGATCAGTACCATTCGAGCGGTAAGCATGGAGGGCAGCCCTCTCAAGCAGGATCAGGATCGATAAACAATACAGTAACACGGTTCTGCGAGGTTGGCCAAGAAGGCGGTGACCTCCGCCAAGCAGGACTGGCCGTGAAGCCGAGAATGTCCCTTTGAGGAATCCTCCCCCCAAACCGGCCCAGGAGCAATTGCGAGATCGCCGCGGAGGAGATAATGTATAGTGCGGCTCAGCTCAGCTGAACCTCGGAGAGTCTCCACGCGACACATTAGAGGACTGGGACCGGGTATGGGGCGTGGACATATGCGTCTGACCCTACATTTTGTGTCGATTGCGGCTCTCGCCGGGGCGGCGGCGATCGTGTTGGCTTTTTCGAGCAATGCCGCCCTGGCCGACAAACGGGTCGCCCTGGTCGTCGGAAACTCCAGCTACCAGAATGTCGCAAAGCTCCCCAATCCTTCGGCGGACGCAACCGCCATTGCCCAGATGTTCCGGGACGCCGGGTTCGACGTCGTGGACCTGCAGCTGGACGTGGGGAATTTAGAATTCAAGCGCGCAATCCGCCGGTTCGAGGATGCCGCCAGTGATTCGGACATGGCTGTCGCATTTTTTGCCGGTCATGGTCTCGAGCTCAAGGGCGCCAACTTCATGATACCGGTCGACGCCAGGCTGGCGGATGAACGAGATGCCCCCGACGAAGCGATTTCCTTGGATCGTATCGTCGAAGCCGTTGATGGGGCGAAGCGGTTGCGCTTGGTGATTATCGACGCCTGCCGAGACAACCCATTCGCCGTGACCATGAAACGCCAATCCGCTTTGCGGGCCCTAACCCGAGGTCTGGGCAGGGTGGAGCCGCCGAGCACCGACACGTTGATCGCGTACGCCGCCAAGGCGGGCTCGACCGCCGAAGACGGCCACGGCGAGCACAGCCCGCTCACGACGGCGCTCTTGGACAACCTCACGGTGCCGGGTCTCGATATCCGGCTCGCCTTCGGCCGGGTCCGCGACGAGGTGATGAAAATCACCAACAACAGGCAGGAACCGTTCGTCTACGGCTCCCTGGGGGGCGGCGTGATTTCACTGGTGCCTGCACCGGCCCAGCCAAAGGCACCGCTGGCAGCGGATGTGAAGGGCGACTACGAGCTTGTCAAAGAGATCGGAACCAAGAAAGCCTGGGAAATCTTTCTGAACACCTACAAGACGGGATTCTACGCCGATCTCGGGGCCGCACAGCTCGCGAAATTGCTGGCAGCTGAGCAGAATGCCGGCAAGGGCGAACCGGGAGCCAAGGTCGCGTCGCTCGAGCCACCAACTCCGTCAATCCCCCCCCCTGCCCTGCCGAGCTCCGACGAACAGCGTGCTTGGGACCGGATCAGGGACTCGGGCGATCAGGCCGCGCTGCAGGAATTCATCAAGCGTTATCCGAAGTCGCCGCTGGCGCTGAACGCTCAGAGGCGGTTGGAGACCCTTCAGCAAATCGCGCGGGAACGGGAGGAAAAGGCGCGGGCCGACCGCGAGGCCGCGCAGCAACGGTTGGACGAGGAGCGCCGGGCGAAAGCGGCGGAGGCCGAGCGGCAGAAGGCGGAACAGCTGGCCGCGGCGCAGCGCGCCGAGGAAGAGCGCCGCGCGAAGGCAGCGGAGGCTGAGCGGCAGAAGGCGGAACAGCTGGCCGCGGCGCAGCGCACCGAGGAAGAACGCCGCGCCAAGGCCGCGGAGGCTGAGCGGCAGAAGGCGGAACAGCAAGCCGCCGCGTTGCAGCGCGCCGAGGAAGAACGCCGCGCCAAGGCCGCGGAGGCTGAACGGCAGAAGGCAGCGCAGCAGACCCCGGCCAATCCAAACGACGGTGTGACCACGAGCCCGAATCCGAAAGAGGTCGCGAAGCTTGAGTTGCCGCCTCCGCCTCCCCCGGCGAAGCCGAGCTCCGCTGAGGCGCACGCTTGGGACCGGATCAAGGACTCGGACAATCGGACCGCCGTGCAAGAATTCATCAAGCATTACCCGACTTCGCCGCTTGTGCTGAACGCTCAGAAGCGGTTGGAGACCCTTCAGCAAATCGCGCAGGAGCGAGACGAAAAAGCGCGGGCCGACCGCGAAGCCGCCCAACAACGCGCCGAGGAAGAGCGTCGCGCCAAAGCGGCGGAGGCCGAGCGTCAGAAGGCGGAACAGCAAGCCGCGCTGCAGCGTGCCGAGGAATTGCGCCGCGCCAAGGCGGCTGAGGCCGAACGGCAGAAGGCGGAACAACAAGCTGCATTGCAGCGCGCGGAGGAAGAACGCCGCGCGAAGGCAGCTGAGGCCGAGCGGCAGAAAGCAGAACAGCAAGCCGCGTTGCAGCGCGCCGAGGAAGAGCGTCGCGCGGAGGCCGAACGGCAGAAAGCGGAGCAGAAGGCACAGCAGGCAGCGGAAAAGCCGACCGTGCCCGAGGTGGCGTCGAACACAAACGAGCTGATACAAGCCGCGCAGATCGAATTGAGCCGTCTTGGGTGCTTCTCCGGCAAAGCCGACGGCACGCTGAACGCCGCGACGAAATCCGGCATCAACCGTTATCTTTCCCGTCGGGGAAGCCCGGATCCCGATGCCGCCGTGACCGAAAGCTTCGTTTCGGAACTCCGAGACCAGCAGCTGAAAAATTGTCAGCTGGATTGTCCGCGCGGACAGACAGCCGATGGGGACGTCTGCATCGCCGGCAAGAAATCATCCGAGCCCACCAAGTCGGCCCGTCAACATGATGATGTGCAGGAAAAGCCGAAGGCCAACCGTCCGCCTGCCAAGCAAGAAGTCAAGCAGGCCGACAAGAAGCCGGATCGTCCCTCCGCTCCGCCCCAGCCTCAGGTGCACCAGGAAGTATCCTCAACCCCGTCTCATGGCGGCGGCACCATGATCGGCGTGGGCTTTTGATCGCGCAGGCACGGGATCAAACGGGCGCAGGACGCATATAACCTGAAGTGGTTATCCCGAAGCGATTCGGCGCTCCGCCAATAACCGGGCGAGATGGAATGCGCCGATCAATGCGCCTCGACGAGCCGGTAGTTTAGACCAATCTTCACCTGATTGATCGCCTCCTTGACCGACACCGTTACCGGCACGATCGGGTCGGCGAACACCAGTGTCTTGGTGCCAAAGTTGAGATAATCGTACTCGACCTTGGTCGACAACTGCTGCGTGATGCCGAACTCGAAGCCGGCACCGACGGTCCAGCCGAACCGATCGTCCGATGCGGATCGAACCAGAAAATTGGCCGGCATGGGTGGGGAGAATGGAGTAACGGTCGCCGGCGGCGAGTTGAAGGTGATCGAATAGCTGTCGTGGGTCCAAGCACCGCCACCTTTGGCGTAGACCATCACGCGGTCAAAGCTGTGACCGATGCGGCCGGTTAGCGTGACGATCGGGCTTGTTCGGTCATTGTTGCACTGGAAGAAACTGACAGGGTAAGTCGCTGGTGGGGGAAAGAAGAAAATGTTTATGAAAGTGAGCAGTCCCGCAGATTGCTGATTGAGCGAGGTCGGGCAAGCCGCAGTCCCCTTTTGGTTCGTCCAAGTCACATCGGCTTCCGGACCCAGCACCCAATCCCCTGCCCGGAAATTGTAGCCGATCTGCCCTCCCGCCAACCAGCCTGCATTCTTCGGAGAGGTCGCACCCGAGGCTACGTTGGTGATCGGCGGCGTATCATTGGGACCGGAGATCATGGTCCAGTTGTCGATTCCCCAAGAGGTCCCGGCGAATCCGCCAAGATAGAGCCCCGCCCAGTTATAGGGCGCGACCGCAACGGCAACCGGCGCTTTGTAGACCCCCTTCGGCTTGGCCAGCAGGGTGGGCGGCATGAACTGATAGCGAATGCCGCCATTGACCCCTAACGCATCGATGTCCGTGCCCTTGCGATAATCAAGTCGGACATAGCTGACCCAACCGTCGGTGTTTTGTGCTGCGACGCCGACGCTGTATTGGCCATAGGTCGTGACGTTCGACACCAAAATTTGAGCATTCAGGGCATTAGGCGGCGGTCCAAATATCACCCCAGGGAAGCTCATCGACGCCGACGAAGCCCCGCCCTGGAATTCGTGCCAAACGCTTGCAGCCGCGAACGGTTGCCATACGACATTGCCCGCGTCGATAGACGTCCCAATCCGACCGCCGAAGCGTCCCAACGTGCTTTCCAGATTGTTGATGCTCAAGGTACCCGGCAGGGTCGCATTCGGACTGCTGAAAATGTGGGTTCCGGCGAAGTTCAGCGTATCAACCGAGGTATTCGAATAAACGACGCCGGCCGACGGTTCGACGAACCAGCTGGAGTTGGGGATATCGATGCGATAACCCGCCGATCCTTGCAGGGAGAAGCCTCGCGCGTCGAGCCCCTGCCCGAACAAGCCCAAGCTGGACGGCTCCGTCAGCGTCGTCGTGAATGCGTTGTAGCGCGCCATGCCATCGGCAAAGAAGGCACCGTTGGCGTAGGTCGCATAGGCCCCGACGAACGGCGCCTGGATGCTCCCCGTCAATGTGCCGGGGGACTTTTCATTGAAATCCGCCTGACCATACCCGGCGGTGACGCCGAAATGAACATAGGCCCCACTATTGCCCAGGTTCAGCTTGCCGACGTCCGCGCCGACCTGAAACCCGGCATAGGTTTCATGAACCCCGGAGGGGCAATTTGTCGAACCGCCGATTCCGCTGAACGTGGTGGTCGACGAGAAGGTGGTGTCGACGCGGCCACCGATCCCTCGGACCCAGATGCCGCCGCCGGTTTCTTCCTTCTTCGCCGGCGGGTTCGCCACGAAGGCACTGCCCTGCGCCAGATATGCGGTATTGAACGTATTGATGGCGGATACCAGCGCCCCCACGGCAGCGCCACCAGCCGACCCAACGCCGGTTATCGACATCCTGCCGCCGTCGTCGAAATTGACCGTCTGCGTGGTCAGCGAGCTGGAGCATTGGACCTGCGCCTGCGCACCCGAAATCGGGCCTGCGAGCCCGATGAGACACGATGCGCCACCCAGCAAGGCAGCCTTTTTCGTCTTCATCACTCGGATTCCCCCAATCCCGTGCGCGAAAATGGCGCCCGTGCCCCCTGAGCGGTCCCCGGACTCACCGCCGACGCTCCGCCGGATGTGTGGTCGATGCCGGGTGAATCAAAAAACCGCAGCTGCATGTGTACCTCAACCGATGGGTTGCCAGAACGGCTAGCCGCCTAATCCGGAGGCTCGGCCGACCTTTTCCAGCCAAGTGCGATATTTAAGTCACACCAAGACCCCATGCCGATACCATTGCGAGCGCGGAAAGACCGAATCGGCGCGCGTCCTGGCCGAGCGCAATTCCTTTGAGGTTGGCCACCCGGATGACGTATCGCGCACTCGCCCATTTCGCCGGCCTTCGGAAGGCGGAGGGAACTGCGCTCCACTATGACACCGTGTCGGTGTAACCTCGCTGCGCAGCGCCGCAACAACAGGGCCGGGCCGACAATGAACGTTCTTTCCTCCGTCAGCGACTACCTCCTGAACCATCGGCGGTCATGCCCTTGGGAGGCGTGACATGGGTTTTTGGCCGTCCCGGGTATACAGGCGATACGTCAGAGCGCACGCAGGGACAGCGCGGGATGAATTGCTGCACCCCGAGGGCGAGCTCTTCGCCGACAGCAAATTCGGAAACATCCTCATCAAGTATGATTCCATGCCCGCCTGGATGCGCCATTCGAATCTGATAACGCTGGACAATGACGACGCACGTTTCAGGGCGCAAAATGAAGCCCATTTCAGGCGCCTGCTCCATGTCTATCGATCCGACGCGGCAGACTACACGAGGGCCGTCAAAAGTCGATTGAACCAAATCCTGGAGCGACTGACGGGAGCTGCACTGTTGGCGGAGATCGGCGCTACGGATTCGGATCTCGACATCATCCCCAATTGGGAATCGCGCGTTAATTCACACACAACTGCGAACGATGGTGCCCACGCGACCGCCCGGGGCAAGCTGATCGAATATGGCGATCCCGACGACCTAAGCGTCGGAGAAGGAGGCGGCTCCGATTCGACCATTGAATTCACACCCGGCATGTACACGGGTTCCATTATGGCCAGAGAAGCAAAAGCGCCCGACGAGGTTCTATTCCACGAGCTGGTTCATGCTTCCCGGCAAATGAGAGGCGTCGAGGACTCGATGCCGGTGAACGCCGGGTACGCCGATGAGGAGGAGTACCTCGCCGTGGTCCTTACCAACATATATCTGTCCGAGAAGGGCCAGTGGCGTTTCCGCGCCAGTCACGGCCATTGGGGCGCCGACGAGGATCCGAAGGGTGCTAATGCGCTTTTGCAGGGCGGCGACGCGGACTGGTTCCTTCGCAACGTGCAGCACGCGAACCTGTCGCCCAGACAGCTCATGGAAAACTTCAAGAGAAGCCAACCGCGTTTTTTTAGCGCTCTGGCTCATTTGCCGCCGGAGCGGCCCAAATTCAATCCGGTTCGGCAATACTTCAAGGAACAGCAGGGAGCGTTCACGATGTGATTTGTAGATTGCGTGAGGGAATCGCCAAAGCGCTCGGCCGAGGCGATTTCGCGCATGCAGGAGTGCGTCGATGGTCGACCAAGGCTCCCATCTGCACCACCGTGAAGTTGTTTCGCGAAAACTGTCAAGCATTGAGCAACGATCTCTTCGGCGCCAGGGCGATGGCCAGGACAGTTGGAGACGGGCCGCCCAATTTTATTGAACCGGCGGCAGCCGAGACTCGACCAAGTATCCTCAGCCGGCCAAGCCGGATGAGGCCCACAGGCTCGGCGAGACCTTCGTCCGCGACATTTCGAAACGTCTTGCAGTGCCGCAATCTCTTGTTGCGCGTCGGCTCAGCGGATATTGTGCGCACCGCAAAACATTGGGGATTTGGCTCATGCATCCTTTGGCCGGCCTGCGGGGGCTCGGACTTATAATTGCGACGCTCGCGACGATGTTGCTCGGGACACCCGCGGGTGCGCAAACGAAAGTCGCCCTCGTCATCGGCAACAGTGCCTACCGCAGCGTCCCCGCGCTCCCGAATCCGGCTCATGATGCAGCTGATGTCGCGGCGTCGTTCGAGCGATTGGGCTTCTCGGTGCGCCGAGTCACCGATGCAACCTACGACGACATGCGCCGGGCTCTGCTGGAGTTCGGCCGGAAGGCGAACGACGCCGAAATGGCGGTGGTATTCTTTGCCGGTCACGGCATGGAAGTCGGCGGCGAGAACTGGCTCGTTCCGGTCGATGCCGAGCTCAGGATCGATGTGAACGCCGAGCAGGAAGCGATCGCGTTGCGCAGCGTGATGCTCACGGTCTCTTCGGCCTCGAAACTCGGCATGGTCATGCTCGATGCGTGCCGCAACAATCCCTTTCTCGTCAAGATGAACCGAACCGTGCTTACCCGCTCGGTCGATCGCGGCCTGGCGCGGATCGAGCCGGCCAGCAATGTGCTGGTCGCCTATGCGTCCAAGGACGGCACGGTCGCCGCCGATGGTGGCGGCCGCAACAGCCCGTTCACGAGCGCGCTGCTCGAACATCTCGAAACGCCGGGCCTCGAGATCAACTTCCTGTTCCGCAACGTGCGCGACGAGGTGGTCGCCGCCACCAGAGGGGCGCAGCAGCCGTTTGTCTACGGATCGCTCTCGAAGGAGGCGATCTATCTGAAACCGCCTGCCGTGGCGTCGGCCTTGCCGGGTCCCGACGAAGTTGCTTGGGGGTTCCTGAAAGAGACGACCGATGACGCGGCGCTCAGGCGCTTCACCGAGCAATATCCCAACAGCCCGCTGCGCCCGCAGGCGCAAGCCCGCATCGCGGCGCTTGCCGCGGCTCAGTCCGCAAAGCCGGTGCCGCCGTCGCCTGACGAAATCACATGGGCTATCCTGAAAGAGACGAACGACGAAGCCGCGCTCAAGCGATTCCTCGCGCAATATCCGAGCAGCGCGTTCCGCCAGCAGGCCGAGACGCGGATGGCGGCATTGGCGGCGGAGCCTCCCGGGAAGCCGGAGCTCTCGCGTACGAGCGTGTCGTCGCCCACCTCCGCCGATTTCTACACGTTCACTTCCGCGCTCGCGGCCGCCGACGACCGTTTGTGCATCGATGTTCCGGGCTCGGAATTTCAGCCGGGAAAACCGCTGTCGCTGTTCGGTTGCGGCGGCACCCCAAACCAAATCTTCGGATTCGCAAACCGCAGCAACCTGACGGCGGGCGGGCTCTGTCTCGATGGTCGCTCTCGGGATCGCGGTAAGCCCCCGGGCGCGGGCGATCCCGTGGTCATCGCCGAATGCGACGGCAGCGATCATCAAGTCTGGGAACTGGAGCCGTCGGATAAAGAACCTTCGCTGATCTCGGTGGTTGCCCCGTCGGGCCTGTGCGTCACGGTCGATGGCGCCAAAGCTGGACCACGGACGCCACTCATGCTGGCGCAGTGCGACGATTTAAAGAGCCAAGCCTGGATCCCGGGCGACCTGGCACGACCGGCGCGGCCGCGCGCGCAGGAAAGCGCCTCCCGCAGCGGCTATGCCGAATTTGCGGAGGCCGAATACTACTGGTTCGAAGGTCACCGCTATTGCTGGTACGACGGCGGATGGCGCGGCCCCGGCTGGTACTGGTGTGGCGACAACCTCAACAAAGGCGTCGGCTGGGGCGGACCGATTGGATGGCATTTCTGGTATCACTTCGGACACCGCATCCTCAATCACCCGGTCTTCTTCGCGGCTCATCACGGCAAGCCCGCGCATGAACACATGGCCGCAGGAACCGGCAAAGGCGGGAAAGGCGAGACGGGCAATCGGCGCGAGCAGAGCGGCAAGGGCGAAGCGCACGAGTCAGGCAAAGGGAGCAAGGGCGACCGAAGCAATCAAGTCAGCAAAGGCGCCACAAAGGAAGGCCCCCACAAAGACAACACGGGCAAGAACGGCCAGAACGGCGGTCAGACCAACCCCGCCGGCAAGGAAAAAATCACCGCCAAGGGCAACCAAAACGGCGGTAACGGCAACCAAGGCGGCAACAGTCATGGCGGCGGTGGCGGCCATCATGGCTCCGATGTCCGGCTCAAGGAGGACATCGTTCCGCTGGCGCGGCTCGACGACGGCATCGGCCTCTACCGCTTTCGCTACAAAGGCGGCGATCACACGGCCTATGTGGGGGTGCTGGCGCAAGAGGTCATGGGGATCGTTCCCAGCGCTGTCTCGCTCGGTCACAACGGCTTTCTGCAGGTCGATTACGATCGTCTCGGCCTCAAATTCATGACCTGGGCGACGTGGTTGCGACACAACGGCGCAGAATTGCGGCCGGCAGAGAAATGACAATCTGAGCAATCGGATTTGAGCGCAGCTTCGCAACGCCAATAGGTAGGTTCCATGGCTGGCAATGGC
>Ga0075018_10000125_pt1 | contig 19189 bp, 9 predicted proteins | sample ColStrG_CSR_2014_FD_71471 | JGI IMG/M metagenome (GOLD analysis project Ga0075018, IMG submission 71471) | Freshwater sediment microbial communities in response to fracking from Pennsylvania, USA - Cold Stream Run_MetaG_CSR_2014 | ecosystem: Environmental > Aquatic > Freshwater > Creek >... | reverse complement strand
GGTACGCATCCGGGCCGAAATTCTCGTTGTGCTCGCTGCGCCTGAAGTAGGGCAGGACTTCCCGGTAACTCCAGCCCGTAGCGCCGAGCGCAGCCCACTGGTCGTAGTCGCGCGGATGCCCCCTGAAGTACACCATGCCATTGATCAATGCCGAACCGCCGAGGCCGCGGCCCCGGGGAATCGCCATGCGCCGCTCGTTCAGCTGCTGCTGCGGCACCGACTGCAGGCGCCAGTTCAGCGACGCAGAACGCTGCGCCATCACGATGGCGCCCGGCACGCGGGCCCAGAGGCTGCGACCGCTCCCACCCGCTTCCAGCAGGCACACCTGGCAGCCAGGGTCTTCCGACAGGCGCGCAGCGAGCGCGCAGCCTGCGCTGCCGCCGCCTACGACGACGTAGTCGTATTCCATGCCGGCACCCTACCATGCGTGAAACGGCTTCGTGCAGGCCACTCCGTGGCCGCGCAGTGCCACCGGGCATGCGCCCTGGACTACCGTTTGGCGCAGTCGACGGCTACAGTGTCGCCATGAAATCAGGCCTGCAGCTGCGCTCCGAAATCACGACAGCCGGTGAGCTGCGACTCTCGCTGCTCGAGATCCCCACGCCCGATCCCGCGGCAGATGAAATCGTGGTGCGGATCGAGGCCACGCCGATCAATCCCTCGGATATCGGCCTGCTGTTTGGCGCCGCGGATATGCGCACGGCGCGCGCCGCGGGGACACCGGCCGCTCCAGTGATCAGCGCCGATGTGCCGCCGGAGCGCATGCGCAGCATGGCTGGCCGGCTCGATCAATCGATGCCCGTGGGCAACGAAGGCGCCGGCGTGGTCGTGGCGGCCGGCGCTTCCGAGGCCGCGCAGGCCTTGCTGGGCCAGACCGTGGCCGCACTTGGCGGTGCCATGTATACGCAGTACCGCTGCCTCAAGGTGGATCAGTGCCTGCCACTGCCCGCCGGCACCACCGCGGCCGAAGGGGCTTCGTGTTTCGTGAACCCCCTGACGGCGCTGTGCATGGTGGAGACCATGCGCCGCGAAGGGCACACGGCACTGGTGCATACCGCAGCGGCCTCCAATCTGGGTCAGATGCTGCAGCGAGTGTGCCTCAAGAATGGCACCAAGCTGGTGAATATCGTGCGCAATGCCCAGCAGCAGGCGCTGCTGCGCAGCATCGGCGCCACCTGGGTGTGCAACTCGAGTTCGCCCGACTTCGTCGAAGAGTTGACGCAAGCCCTTACCGAAACCGCAGCGACCATCGCCTTCGATGCCGTGGGCGGCGGCAAGCTCGCCGGCCAGATCCTCAACTGCATGGAGACGGCGCTGATCCGCAACCACGTCGAGACCGGGCGCTACGGCACCACGGTGCACAAGCAGGTCTACGTGTACGGTTCGCTCGATACCGCGCCGACCGAGATCAGTCGCGGCTTCGGCATGAGCTGGGGCGTGGGCGGGTGGCTGGTGTTCCCGTGCCTGCAGCGCATCGGCAAGGTGAAGACGCAGCAGTTCAAGCAGCGCATCGCTGCGGAGCTCAAGAGCACCTTTGCCAGCCACTACACGCGCGAAGTCTCACTGCGCGAGGCATTGCAGCTTGCGGCTGTGGCCGAATACGGCCGGCGCTCCACCGGCGCCAAATACCTGATCAATCCCAGCCGGGAGTGAACTGCCGGAAATGAAACCCTGCCGGGACTGTGCTCCCGGCAGGGCAGGTGTTGCGCCAGCTCAGGCGGAGGCGGCTGCCTTGGCCTTGGCCACTTCGGCGATGACTTCGTCGGCCACCATCTTCGGTACCGGGTCGTAGTGCGAGAACTCCATCGTGTACGAAGCACGACCGCTGGTCATGCTGCGCAGTTGCCCGATGTAGCCGAACATCTCCGACAGCGGCACCAGCGCGACCACGGCGGTATTGGTGCCGCGCTCGAGCTGTTCCTGAATCGTGCCGCGACGGCGGTTCATGTCACCGATCACATCGCCCAGGTTGTCGCCCGGGGTCACGGTCTCGACCCGCATCACCGGCTCGAGCAGCACGCTCGAGGCCTTGCGCATGGCTTCGCGGAACGCGGCCTTGGCCGCGATCTCGAAGGTCAGCGCGTTCGAGTCGACATCGTGGTAGCTGCCATCGAACAGCACCGCACGGAAATCCACGGTGGGGTAGTGCGCCAGCACGCCATCTTCCTTCTGCATGCGCAGGCCCTTCTCGACCGCCGGGATGAATTCCTTGGGCACCGAGCCGCCCTTGGTCTCATCGACGAACTCGAAGCCCGCGCCACGCTCCAGCGGCTCGAACTTGATCCACACTTCGGCGAACTGGCCGGAACCGCCGGTCTGCTTCTTGTGGGTGTAGTGTTCCTCGATCTTGCGGGTCGGCGTTTCGCGGTAGGCGACCTGCGGCTCGCCCATGATGCCTTCGACGCCGAACTCGGTGCGCATGCGATCGAGCGTCACCTCGAGGTGCAATTCGCCCATGCCACGCAGGATCGTCTGGCCGGTTTCGCGATCGGTTTCCAGGTGCAGTGAAGGATCGGCACGCACCATCTTGCCCAGCGCCGCGCCGAATTTTTCCTGCTCGCCCTTGGTCTTGGCTTTCACCGACACGCTGATCACGGGGTCGGGGAAGCGCATGCGCTCGAGCACCACAGGGTTGTTCGAGTCGCACAGCGTGTCGCCGGTCTCGGTATCGGCCAGTGACACCAGCGCGACGATATCGCCGGCGCGCGCCTCTTCGATGGGGTTGGCTTCCTTGGCGAACATCTCGACCATGCGGCCGATCTTCTCGCGCTTGCCGCGCGTGGAGTTCTGCACCGAAGCGCCTTTGGTGAGCACGCCCGAGTACACGCGGATGAAGGTGAGGGCGCCGTAGGCGTCGTTGATCACCTTGAAGGCCAGCGCCGAGAACGGCTCGTCGTCCGAGCACTTGCGCTCGCCGATCGGTTCGCCATCCGCATCCACGGTCTTGATCGAATCGACGTCGGTGGGGGCCGGCAGGTAGTCGACCACGGCGTCCAGCACCTGCTGCACGCCCTTGTTCTTGTACGAGGAGCCGCACAGCACCGGCGTGAAGGCCGAGGTCAGCGTGCCCTTGCGCACGCACTCGCGCAGGATGGTGGGCGAGGGCACCGTGCCGTCGGTGATATAGGCTTCCATCGCGACATCGTCCTGCTCGAGGCAGGTGTCGACCAGCTCGGTGCGGTACTTGTCGATCTCGGCCAGGATCTTGCGATCGCTCGGCACCGTGATGTGCAGCTTGTCGGCGATGTCGGGGGTGATATCCAGGGTCTGCCAGACGGAATCCTTGTCGTCCGAATCCCAGACCAGGGCCTTCATCTCGATCAGGTCGATCATGCCCTTGAAATTGTCTTCCGAGCCGATCGGCAGCTGCAGTGGCAGCGGGCGCGAGCCGAGGCGCTTCTTGATCATGTCCACGCAGCGCACGAAATTGGCGCCACTGCGGTCCATCTTGTTGATGTAGCACATGCGCGGCACGTTGTAGTTGTCGGCCAGGCGCCAGTTGGTCTCGGACTGCGGCTCCACGCCGGCCACGCCGTCGAACACCACGACCGCGCCGTCGAGCACGCGCAGCGAACGGTTCACCTCGATGGTGAAATCGACGTGCCCGGGGGTGTCGATCAGGTTGATCTTCTTGTCGCGCCAGAAGGCAGAGACCGCGGCGCTCTGGATCGTGATGCCACGCTTCTGTTCCTGCTCGAGGTAGTCCGTGGTGGTCGAGGTCTTCAGGTCCTTGGTGTCATGGATGTCGATGATCGTGTGCTTGCGTCCCGTGTAATACAGGATGCGCTCGGTGGTGGTGGTCTTGCCGGCATCGACGTGGGCGATGATGCCGATGTTGCGGATATCAGAAAGCGCGGTTGTACGAGGCATTGCACGATTCCATGACGGTTATGGATTGAAGCCCGCAGGCGCCCGTCGGCCGGCCTGTTCAGGGCCAGCCGAGAGCGATGCAGGAAAGCCGCCTAGGATAGCAATAAGCCGCTGATTTCTCTAGTCCTTATGTTTCGCCGTGCGACCGCCATGGCGGGTCGGCTATTTCTGATCGGCATAGGCCTTGACCAGCCGGTACAGGAATTCCCGCCCCTCGAGGAGTGATTGCACGCCTACATATTCATTCAGGCCGTGGATATGCCCCAGGTCGGGCCCCGAAAACACCGGCTCCACGCCATAGGTCGGGATCCCGACGGCATTGGTGAATTCCCCATCAGTGGCCCCGGCCTGCAGGATGGGCAGTACCGGAACCCCGGGCCAGAACTCGGTGGCCAGCTTTTCAATGGGCGCCATCACCGCGGGAGTGAGCGCCGGAGGCGCGGCGGTCGGGCCGCGGGTCTCCAGCAATTGCACCTTGACCGCCGGGTCGGCCACCAGCTCCTCGAGCTTGTCGCGTACCGCTGTGGCGCTGACGCCCGGGAAGATGCGGCAGTTGATGTTGGCCCGCGCGCGCTGCGGCAGCGCATTGGTCGCGTGGCCGGCATCGAGCATGGTGGCTACGCAGGTGGTGCGCAGCGTCGCGTTCCAGCTCGGGTCCTTGGCGGCGACCAGGGCGATGGCCTGCGCATCTTCGGGATCCTTGAGGAAAGCGTTCATCGCATCGGCGACGCCGGTCTCGCCCTTGGCGGCCTTGATCTTCGCCATGCCAGAGAAGTAGCCGCGATTGGCGTCGGTGAACATCACCGGAAACTCGTAATTGCTGATGCGGCCGAGCGCTGCGGCCAGATGATAGATCGCGTTGTCCTTGATCGGCCGCGAGCTGTGGCCGCCGGGATTGGTGACTTCGAGCCGGTAGTTCTGCGGAAATTTCTCGCCCGCTTCGACATCGAGCGACAGGCGATTGCCACTGGCGTCGAGTTCGCCGTTGGCACCTTCGTTGAGTGCAAAGGCGGCATCGATGAGTTCGCGGCGGTTCTCGGTCAGCCACTGCGCACCGTTGAAGGCGCCGGCGGTTTCCTCGCCGCAGGTGAGTGCGAGCTTGAGCGTGCGGCGCGGCTGGTATTTTTCGGTACGAAAGCGGATCAGCGTATCGACCCAGATCGCGGCCTCGGCCTTGTCATCGCTGGCGCCACGCGCGTAGAAATTGCCGTTTTCCTCCACCAGCGTGAACGGATCGCGGGTCCAGTCCTCGCGCTTGGCCTCGACCACATCGATATGGGCCAGTAGCAGGATGGCCTTCAGCTTCGGCTCGCGCCCCGGGAAGATGGCGACCAGGCCGCCTTCGCGCGGGTGTTCCGGCACGCTGAAGGGATGCAGGTCGCTGTCGGCGAAACCGGCGGCCTTGAGTCGTGCAGCCATGCGTTCGGCCGCCAGCGTGCAGCTGCCGACCGAGAGCGAGGTGTTGGTCTCCACCAGTTCCTTGTACAGCTCGCGAAATCGTTGCTCGCCGGCTGGCGTGTCCTTGGGCGCAGCGGCGTTGGCTGAACACACGAACCAAGCAGCCGCAAGGGCGAGGCAGTACTTCATGGCGGACTCCTGATGGTGAACCCGCATTAGACGACTGCCCCGCACCCTTGCGCAAGACCGGCCGGCATCAAAAGCAGCCACCTGCATGAGTTTTCCGCTGCGTGTCGAGCAGTCGCCTTGTAGTATCTTTGCGCCTCTGCTTTTCTGGTTCCGTGGAGCGCAATGGACGACAGCGTATTTCGCGCACCCGACATGGTGCTCGCCGAAGCGAGGGAGCTCGATCGCCTGCCCGCCGCAGAACTGGCGCCGCGCCTGGGTGTGCTGCGCTCCTGCTATCGCAGCACGCCGGAACTGTTCAGCAACGAGGCCGTGGCGTTGCTGCAGCAGGCTGCGCAGCGTGCGCGGCAGGCCGGCAGCCAGGCCGCCGACCCGGAAGTCGAGGCACGTGCACTGGCCGCACTCCACGATGTCTTCGGCTATCCGGCCTTCCGCGACGGTCAGCTCGCGATCATCCAGGCGGTGATGGCCGGGCGCGATTGCGTAGCGGTGATGCCCACCGGCGCTGGCAAGTCAGTCACCTATCAGATTCCGGCGCGGCTGCTGGGCGGGCTGACGCTGGTGATATCACCCCTGATCTCGCTGATGAAGGACCAGGTCGATGCGATGGCCGAGATCGGCATCCGTGCCACCTTCCTGAATTCATCGCTCAGCGGCGCCGAGCGCGCGCGCCGCACGGCGCAGTTGCGTGCCGGGGAATTCGAGCTGCTCTATGCGGCACCGGAAGGCATCGATGCCTCGGTCGGACAGCTGCTCGATCAGCTCGACCTGCGCCTGATTGCCGTCGATGAAGCCCATTGCATCAGTGAATGGGGGCACGATTTCCGTCCCGCCTACCGCAATCTTGCCGGTCTCAAGCAGCGCTTCAATGGCCTGCCGATCCTGGCGCTGACCGCAACCGCCACGCCGCGCGTCAAGCAGGATATCGTCACGCAGCTCGCGCTGCGCGAGCCGCTGGCGGTGCGCGGCAGTTTCTATCGCGCCAACCTGCATCTGCATGCCGTGAAGAAGGGGCAGGGCGATGGCGTGCGCGAGATGATCCTGGCGCTGGTGCGCGCGCGTCACGCCGAGCCCGGCATCGTCTATTGCCTGTCGCGCAAGGCCGCCGAATCGACCGCGGAGTTCCTGGCGCGCAAGGGCCTGCGGGCGGCGGCCTATCACGCGGGCCTGAGCGCCGAGCAGCGCGCGGCAACGCAGGAGCAGTTCAGTCGCGACGACCTGCAGGTGGTCTGCGCCACCATCGCCTTCGGCATGGGCATCGACAAGTCCAACGTGCGCTACGTGATCCACCGCGACATGCCGCGCTCCATCGAGGGCTACTACCAGGAGATCGGCCGCGCGGGCCGCGATGGCGCCGGCTCCGACTGCGTGCTGTTCTATTCCTGGGCCGATGTGGTCTCGCTCGATCGCTTGCTGGAAAGTTCGGCCGTGCAGGATGGCGAGGTCGCCGCGCAGCAGCGGCGTGCCGTGCGCCGCATGTTCGACCTGGCCGACAGCAGCGGTTGCCTGTGGCAGGGGTTGGCAGGCCATTTCGCGCAGTCCATTGCTCCCTGCGGTGCGTCCTGCGCACGCTGCAACGGGCAGGACATCATCGCCAGCGCCAGGGCGGTCCGAAACCCGGGTGGCGCGCGCCGCTCAGCCATCGCCACGGCGTTGAGCGCAACCGCATCGGGTTCGGCCTCTGCCGTCAGCGCTGCCGCCTCGGTCGTCTCACGTGAATTGTTCGAGCGCTTGCGCGCGCTGCGCCGCAAGCTGGCCGACGAGCGTGGCGTGCCGGCGTATATCGTCTTCAGCGATCGCACGCTCGAGGACATGGCTGCGCACCGGCCGCAAACCGAAGCCCAGTTCCTGCTGGTGCATGGTGTGGGCCAGAAGAAGCTCGCGGAATATGGCGCAGCCTTTATGGCTGAATGCCTTGAGCCCGCGGGTAGCGACTGACCCTGCGGCCAACGACCGGCAGCTACGGCTGGCGCAAAGCGAGTGCGGCCTGCTCGCCCAGCAGGTCGACAGCCGCCTGGTAGAGCTTGCCGCGCAACTGGAAGCGCTCGTCGGCGCGCGTGATGTAGCGCATCGACACTTCGATGCCGCCGACCACGGGCCGCGCATCGATGCCCGGCGTGCCGGAGAAAATGCGGCCGCTCTGTGACGGTACGGCGCGCTGCCATTCCAGCTCCGCCTGGCGGGCATTCTCGGCCGTGGCTGCCGTCACCTGCTGGCGCAAGGCCTCGATGATCGGATGCGGGTCGCGGCCATGCGGCACCACCAGCAACAATTCGTCCCACAGCCATTGGCCGGAGGTCGAGAAGTTGAAGTAGTGGCCACCGATCGCAAAGCTGTTGGTGAAGGTGACGCGACGACCGGTCGGGTGCCCGGAATCGCCCCAGCTGCCGGTCTCCAGCAGCACGGTGTGGAACATCCCCAGCTCGATGACTTCACCGCTCACGCCGTTGATCTCCACCCAGTCGCCGAGGCGCATGCCGTTCCGTCCCATCAGCACCATCCAGCCGATGAAGGCGACGATGAAATCCTTCAGTGCGACCGTGAGGCCGGCACCGATGATGCCCAGCACCGTGCCGAACTGGTTGGGAGTACCGAGCAGCACGATCAGCACGGCCACCACGGCGATCAGCTGCAGCAGGGTGCGGCTGACATTGTGCAAGGTTTCGACGCGCCGGCGATCCTGCCGGACGCGGGCGAAGGCGCGCTGCAGCCAGCGATCGAGGAACAGCAACACCAGCAACAGCACGAATATGGCGCACAGGCTTCCCGCCAGGGCGTGCACCGCGGTGCGTGAACGCACGGCGACTGCCTCGCCCCATTGCCGGTACGCCAGGCTCAGTGAGCGCTGGGTGCGCACGCGCTGTGAATACAGCGTCAGCACATTCTGGTCGGCAGCGATGCCCTGCGTCAGCGCCTGCAGGTCCTGGGCGGATTCATGATCGCGCGCCGTCGCGAGTTCGGCCTTTTGCCGGTCGATCTTCGCCGCGAGCTGCTGGCGATCGCTGGCCAGCGAGGCGCTGAGCTGCGCTGCGCCATCGGCGGCAGCGAGCAGGCGCTGGCACATCCGCGACTGCTGCTGCCACTGTTGCAGGTCACCGACCATGCCGCCGTGCACGCTGGGTGCTGGTGACGCTGCGGCTGGCTGGGCAGGACGCTGCTTTTCCTGCAGTTCACGCTCCTGCGATTCGGCCTCGATGCGCTGGCGCAGATTTCCGCCGGCCGCTTCGAAATCCTGCTGCGCCTCTTCGATCTCGTACTGGTCCAGTTCGATCTGCGATTGTTCCAGCCCCAGCTCGCCCTGCAGCTCGGCCTGCCGCGCTGGCGAGGCGTGCGGGATCGAGGCAGCGATCGCCACCAGGCGCTCCTGGTCCTGCGCGAATTGCTCCTGCGAGCGCCGCAGGCGCGCAGCAATGGCTTCGGCCTCGGCGCTGAGTTTTTGCGGATGCGCATCGAGCTGACGCAAGGCGACATTGAAGGCCAGGTCCAGGTCGTGATCCGCGAGGCGCATCGCGCCGTCGGCCAACACCTGCTCGGCCGGGCCTGTGGCGAGGCGGGTGAGTTCCAGGGCCGTGTTGTAGCTGCCGCGATCGACCCGGTCGGCAGGCTCAGTGCTGACCCGCTCCGTTGCGAGTGTCGTTGATCCGGGCGGCGGCTCACTCGTGCGCCACCACAGTGCCAGTGCGCCGGCCAGCAGCAGACCGAGCATCGCACCCAGGGTTCTTTGCTGGAAAGTCATACTGTCCAGACCCTAACACAAATGGCTGGTCGCTCGCCGCGCGCAGTAGAATGGGTTTTGCCGACGGAGTGCACGATGCAAAGAATCAAGGTCTCGACGGCGCTGGTGATGTCTGCGCCCCTCATCAGCGGAGTGATCGCGATCGTGCTGGGCTTTGCCTGGTGCCATTGCGCGCAGGCCGATCCCGTGGCAAACGCTGACCATGTCAGGGTTGCGCAAGGCATGCTCGAGGGCCTGGGCATGCAAGCTTCCGGCGTGCGTGAATTTCGCGGCGTGCCGTTTGCGCAGCCGCCCACCGGTGCCCTGCGCTGGGCCGAACCGCAGCCTGCACCGCATTGGCAGGGCGTGCGTGCGGCCCGGCAATTCGGGCCACGCTGCATGCAGCAGCCGGTGTTCAGCGACATGGTGTTCCGCTCCAACGGCCTGAGCGAGGACTGCCTGTACCTGAACATCTGGACAGCCGCAAAATCCGCGCGCGAGCGCCTGCCGGTGCTGGTGTATTTCTACGGCGGTGGCTTCATCGCCGGTGACGGTTCGGAACTTCGCTACGACGGCGAGAGCCTCGCGAGCGCAGGCCTGGTGGTGGTGACGGTCAACTATCGCCTGGGCGTGTTCGGATTCCTGGCGCACCCGGACCTGAGCAAGGAATCGCCGCGCCACGCCTCAGGCAACTATGGCCTGCTCGACCAGCGGGCCGCGCTCGAGTGGGTGCATGAGAACGTGGCGGCTTTTGGCGGTGATCCGCGACACGTGACCATCGCTGGCGAATCGGCCGGTTCCTGGTCGGTGAGCGCACAGATGGTTTCCCCGCTTTCAAAGGGCCTGATCAGCGGCGCGATCGGCGAGAGCGGCTCGCTGCTGGGCACACTGTCTGCCGACACGCTCCTGCAGGCTGAAAGCAGGGGCGAGCGCTTCGCACACGCGAACGGCGCGCAGTCGATTGCCCAGTTGCGTGCCATGCCGGCCGACAGGTTGCTGGAGCTGGCCGGCAATCCGTTCAAGACCGAAGGCAAATCCGAACACCTGCGTTTCGGCGCCACGATCGACGGTTATTTCTTCCCGCGTCAGCCCGCGGAGCTCTATGCCGCAGGTTTGCAGGCGCATGTGCCGCTGCTGGCCGGCGTGAATTCGGGCGAAGGGCAGCCCGGAGGCGTGCTGGGCAATGCGCCGCCGACGGTGGCGGCATACAAGGCGGCGCTCGCGAAAACCTATGGCGCCGACGCCGATGCGTTCTTCGCAGCCTACGGCGCAGCCGCTGACGGAGAGCCCGTGCTCGATGCCGCGCAGGACCTGGATAGCGACCTGTTCATCGCCTACAGCACGCGCAAATGGATCGATGTGGCGACGCGAACTGGCGGCCGGCCCACGTACTTCTACCTGTTCGCAAGGCCGCGTCCGGCCATGACTGCCGTCGCCGAGGCAGCCGCGATCAAGGCCAGCGTCGACGCGGGTGGCAGCGCCACGCTCGAGCGCCCGCGACGCGCCACGCATTCTTCGGAAATCGAATATGCGCTCGGCAATCTCGATACCAATGTCGTGTACCAGTGGAGCGCCGATGATCAATCGGTGTCGAAGACCATGCGGGCCTACTTCATCAATTTCGTGAAGCACGGCGACCCGAATGGGGATGCGCTGCCCCAATGGCCGCAGTATCGCAGCGGCCAGCGCCTGACGATCAATGTGAACACGCGCGCGCAGCCCGACAACAGTGCGGCACGCCAGGCGCTGCTCGATCGCTACTTCGCCGCCCACGCGCCGCCCTGACCAGCGCGCCGCGTTGACTGCGCCGCAGCCGACGTCGGTGCGCGGCTTCAGTGAGCGGCGTAGAGTTTCTGCGCGTCGCTGCGGAAGGCCTGCTGGCTGTCGTTGCGACTGTAGAACATGTGGCCGCCGGCGTATTCACGCACCTGCACGCGCTCGGGGTTTCCCATGATCGGCATCTGGTCCACGATCAGCACCGAGGCCATGAAGGGGCAGGAGAGGTCGTCCCAGCCGTGCACGATCAGCACATTGAGTTTCGGATCGACGGCGAGCGACTTGCGCAGCTCTTCGACCGAGCCGTGCTCCATGCTGCCGTTGTCATCGCCCTTGTCATCGCTCCACAGAGCGTTGACTTCGTAGCTGAGCGCGTTGTAGCGGGCACTGTATTTCCAGCCCACGGTGTGCGTGACGAAATCCACCATCGCCTGCGTGGTGGGCGCAATGATGCTGTCGAGCAGCGGATCGTTGGTGCGCTGGCTGGGCGAGTAGGGGAACGGATCCCACATCGTGACATTCGAATCGTAGCGGCTCCCGAGCTTGCCATCGGCGCGGAACACTTCGCGCAGGTAGGCCTGGGTCTCGAGGCGGCCGCCCGAGCGGCGCACGAATACGGGATCGAGGCCCGAGAGCTCGGTGACCCGCTTGACGATGCGCTCGATGGCCTGTGGATCCGAGCGCCCGCGCAGCAGGTCGGCCACGTAGTCGGTGCGCGCGTAGTTCACGACTTCATCCATCGCTGCGGTTGTGAGTTTCCCCTGGCGCTCGAGATTGGCCGCGCTGATGCTGGGCAGCGTCAATACCCAGGGGAGGGGTGACAGATCGCCGCTTCCCGAGGCCGTGGGGTCCAGGTAGGGCGAGACCAGCACGACGCCGTTGAGCGCCACGCCGAGGCGGGTCTGCAGGAAATGCGTGATGCGCGGTGCGCGAAAGCCGCCATAGCTTTCGCCGACCAGGTATTTGCGCGACTGCAGGCGCTCGTTCTTCACCAGCCAGTCGAAGATGATGCGCGAGAGATATTCGACGTCAGCTTTCGGGCCATAGAAGCGCTTCCTGGCTTCGTCCTCTTTCACCAGTGCGTGGCTGAAGCCTGTGCCCACCGGGTCGATGAACACGAGGTCGGTGAAGTCCAGCCAGGTGCCCGGGTTATCGACCAGCTGCGGCGGATCCGAGGGGCTATTGCCCTCGGCGCCGAACTGCACCCGCTTCGGGCCCAGCGCACCGAGATTCAGGTACACGGAGGAAGCGCCTGGTCCGCCGTTGAGCGCGAAGGTTACCGGCCGGCCGGCGCCAGGCTGCGTGTAGGCCGTGAACATCACGTTGGCGATGACCTTGCCCTTCTCATCGGTCACCGGGAGCGAGCCCACGGTCGCATCGTATTTCAGTGTGCGGCCGCCCAACTGCATGGTCTGCGGCACTGTGCGATCGGCTGGAAATGCCGGCAGCTTGAAGTCATCGTCCTTCGCCGGCGCGGCGTCGGCCTTGGTCGCCTCAGCCTTGTCGGCTTCCGCGGCCCGGGTTGCCCATGGCGATAGCAGCCAGGCTGTAGACAAGACCAACGCCAAGACAAATTGCGGACGCATGTGCGGCATCTCCAAACCTCCCTGCGGCTCCGCCCATTCTAATGCGAGTCGCTTGAGATTAGTGCACGGACAGGTACCGCGACTTCGCCTCCGCGTTGAACTCCGTATCTATCGCGCCGCTCACCCGAATGGGCCAGCTGTTCTCGAACGGTATGCCATCGAGGCCCTCGACAGTCAGCCGGATGTTGAATTCTCCGGCGTGCGTATAGGCATGCGACACGATCGGGCCGATCGTGCTGGTGCCATCACCAAAATCCCAGCGATAGGCGAGTGCGGGTACTGACCCTGTGTCCTGTGCGTCGAGCCCAACGGGGACTCCGGATCTGGCCTCTGTGGGGATACTGGTGCGCACTTGCGGTGCCATTGCCGGCATCGCCCTGTCAATCAACTGGTAGATTCTGGCCGAATGCGCAGGCAGCTCGACTGACAATGTGCCTGCGCCCAAGCTCGTCACGCTGCGTGCATCGAAGACGTCCACGAGCTGCGTGTCACGCGCGCCCGTCCATCCGAGATCAGCGAGTGCCAGCGTGTGGTGGCGTGGCTTGTCGGTCCAGTTGAACAGCGTGAGCACGGCCTGCCGCGCGTCCTCGCGCAGCAGGAAGACGCTGGGCATGCCATCGGCCGGGGCATAGGTCATGAGGTCGATGGGTGTCGCAGCGCGTCCGAGTTTCGCCATGGCAATGAGGTCGGCATTCTTCACCAACGCCATGCGATCCGGATCTGCGAACAAGGTAGGCAAATCATCGCCGATCTCGAACATGCCACCTGATATGGCCGCGAGCGCAATCGACGCTCTGGCTTCATCGAGCGTGATGGGAATCTGGCTTTCGTGCCATGACTGTTCGGGTATGGTTTGCCGTGAAACCGCGAACGCATCAGGGTCATTCACGAAAAAGTTGCGATTCATGTAGTAGCGGGCAGCAATCCCGGGGGCGGCCTCTCGGGTGGCCTGAAAGGTGTGCCCGGTATCACAGGAGATGCGGCCCATATCCACGATGCCGACAGGGTTGAGCATTGGACTGCCATCCTTGTCCAGCAGCACCCGGTCGCCCACGGCTTCGCGAATGATCTGCAAGCCGATGCGCTGCGCTTCAAGGGCCGTGGTATCGGGGCGAAAGTAATGGCCCTCGACTGCGGTGTCGTCCATGAAATCCAGCTTGATATAGCGTATTCCCCAGTCGTTGACCAAGGTCGCAAAGGTCCTGCGCAGGTAGTCCTGCACGCCCGGGTTCGTGGTGTCCAGTGCGTATACGGTCTCGTGGGCGTCAGGTCCCGCGATCTGAAGGGGAGCATCATGGGCATCGCGCACCAGCCAGTCCTGATGGTCGTGGAACAGCGCTGAGCGCAGGGAAACCTCGAATGGCGCGGTCCAGATACCAGGAATGAGCCCCAAGCCCCTCACCTGGTACTCCACCGTGGCCACACCCTGCGGGAACAGCGCGGCATCCGGATTCGTGTATTCACCGCGGGCGTAGGCATAGCCTTCATCGATGTGGAAATAGTTGTAGCCCAGGCCCTGCAACTGCTGCGCCTGGAGTTCGGCATTCGTCAGGGCCGTATCCGCATCGAGGCCATGGTAATAGGCCGTCCAGCTCCACCATCCCATGGGCGTCGGGGCCGTCACTCGCGCGTGGTGGAGCAGGCGGATCAGTTCGCCATAGCGTTCCAGTTGCGCGTGGTAATCGGGCCCGAGGCCAATCATCATGCGCTCCGACGCCAGCGATTCGCCGGGATTGACCGGCAGGCTCAATTCGACCGGCTCGGCAGCGCGCCCTCGGGGCGAGCTCAGCACGAAATCCTTCATGATTTCCGTGGTGCCGGTGGAATCGGCTTCGTAGGAGGTCACTTTTCGCAGGCGCGGGTCTACATGCAAGCGCAGCACGGTCAGCCAGCGGTTCGAGGTGAGCGCCCCCAGGAACAAACCCTGGTTGCTGGCCCGGTTGAACAGCAGCTGACTGCCCACGCCGGTGTGTACCTTCGTGCCGCCCGCACCGAGGTCCTGCAAAGTCATGCTGGGACGATCCTCGCTGAAGCTGTCCGAGAGCACGCGGATCGACGCGTCGGGCGCATGCAGACCCAGCACAGGGCTGCCCACCGCGTCGAAGGTGCGAATGGCTTGAACTCCCAGCGGCCGGCCCGTTGTATTGTGAACGCTGGCGGCAACCTCCAGGAACTCCGGAGCCGTGTGCATTCGCGTGACGCTCACCAGTTCTGGAGCTCCTGCCAGGCCGGAGTGTGTGGTGACCAGCTCGGTGCCCGCACCCCATTCGTCGGTGAACGATGATCGAACCGTCAGATGTCGCGGATAGTCCCTGGAGCGCAACCAGCGGTGATCCACCTGAGCGGCGATACCGGCACGAAGCGCGACCGGCTGCCCCTTCATTCGAATCGCGTACAGTCCACTCTTGGGCTCGGCGCGTACCACCACAGCGGCATCCTCGATGCTGTCCTCGTCCACAGCATGCGAGCCCGGTCCCGCGGCCGCGGGACCACAGACCAGCGCGCTGCATAGCAGTGCACTGATCAGCAGCGCACTGCACAGCAGCGCACCTGGCCCGGCAGTCGCGTCCGCTCTCAGTTTGGACACTCCTCCATGCGAGCCAGCTCAGCGGCGATACGCAAGGCCGACGACGAACATCCGGCCATAGGAAGCGTAGCCATTGCCCACCGCGCTGGTGTTTTGGGCGCCGCTGGACCAGGGCAGCAGCGGATTGCCGTTGAGGTAGGTGCGTGAAATCTCGTTGGTGAGATTTCTGCCCTCGATATAGGTCTCGAAGCCGCGCCCGAACTTGTAATGGGCGCTCGCGGTCAACCAGGAAAAGGAATCGGCGACTGCCGGCCAGCCCGGCACCTCCGTGCTCTCGCCACTGAACACGTCATAGCCGGCCGTGTGGTCCCAGTTGATATCGGCACTGAACGGACCCTTGTCGTAGAGCAGTGAGACCGAGACCGTGGTCGGCGGCGCACTGTTGATCGGGCCACTGTGCGTATGCGTGTATTGGAAGTGGATGCCGAAGCCATTGTCCAGCAGGTGCTGCCAGGTCAGCTCGACGCCCGATATCGAGCTGGTGGCGGGATTATTGGCCAGTGCCGTGATATTCCACGGGAAGGGCGCGCTCGGCACGGTGCCCGGCGGGCCTCCATTGTAAATGAGCGTGCCCAGGTCCACGTTGGGCGTGTAAAGCGTATAGATGTCGTCGCGAATCTTCTTGCCATAGAGGCCGACTGTGAGCGCCGAGTGCGGCTGGTAGTACCACTCGAGCGACAGATCGTACTGGGTGGCCTTGACCGGCTTCAGGCCCGCGGTTCCGGTGTAATTCAAGGTCGGCTGGCCGTTGATGGCGTTGTTGGTGGAATTCGGCGCCAGCTCGTTGAGGTTGGGACGCCGCATGGTTTCAGCCACTGAGCCACGCAGCTGCAGGCGATCCGGAATCAGCCAGTAGGCCAGGTTCGCCGAGGGCAGCGCCAGCGTGTAGGCATTGTGCGTGGTCACCGTCGTCGCCCCGGAGTACTGCAGCGTGTAGGTCACCGTGGAGGCATTGGGATTGTTGGTCCACAGCAAAACGGGGATGGTCTGCGCGTAAGTCGCCGAAGTGGCCGTGCGCACCACGCGTACGCCGATGTTGCCCGACCAGTTGGTGCCGGCAAGCTGAGTCTCGACAAAGAACGTGCTGGTCTTTTCGGTCACGTCGTAGGAGTTGGCCGGGTTGGGTTGGGGCAATGTATTGGCGAAATTGAACAGCTGATCAGGCGTACAGGGTAGTGTGGTGCAGAACTGGGGATTGGGCTTGCCGTCGAGACTTTTCATGAAGGCCAGCAACTGTTGCACGTCCAGCACCGGCAGGGTGGAGGCAAACAGGCCGCCGGCGCCCTGCATGAAATTGGGCGGGCGAAGCATCGAAATCACATTGAAGCCCTGCGATCCGAACGAGTAGGGGTTGGGCTGAATGGCGCCGCCGGCGGTCAGGTACAGCGAACCGTATTGGCCGGAACCGTTGGTCCAGTCATTGCTGATGTCGATTTTCGACTTTTCGCGCTCGGTATCTCCGAACCCGAATTTGATGCGTGTCAGCACCCCGGCATGGGCGTCGTAGGCGCCATCGAAGGCAATGCTTTTTACGGCGTCGTTTACCGTCGTGCCACTGAGCGCGTCATAGTGAGTGGACCAGAACTTGTTGTCATTGAGCGCTCCGGAATTGAGCAGCGCCGCATACGAGCATTGGCCCGGGTTGGTGGTGCTGGCGGTATTGCCGGGGCAGGCAGCAAGTCCCAGTTGGCTCGGCGGCACCAGGATATTGAAGCTCGGCAGGCTGTGCGGCAGATCGGTGAGTATCAGCGTGTCCGGCGCTATCGTCTGATCGGTAACCAGGCCCGCGGTCACGAAAGTATCGTTCCCGCCCTCGGGCCGGTTCGCCGTTGAGCGATAGACATCGAGACCGAGCGCCCATCGTTCGGTGGGCTTCCAGGTGGCCTTGAGGCCATAGAGCGAAGTGTCGACGTTACGATCGACCGTGTTGTTGACGATCTCGGGCTGGAAATTATTGACGGTGACTCCGGTGACCAGGCCATTGACAATCGTGGGGTTGCTCCACCCGGTGCCCACTTTGTCGGTAGGAAAGTAGTAGGCATGGTTGTAACCCTGCTGCGGGTCGCGCAGTCGCGTCCACAAGGCGTCCGCGACCAGCGTAAAGGCGTCACTCGGGCGCCATTCCAGATTGCCCGACAGCGCATCGCGCTTCTTGGTGTCGTAGATCGAGCCAAACGCGATGCAACAGGGCAAAGCGGTCTGATCCAGTCCGGTATAGGGGTAGTCCAGCTTGCCGGCAGTGGCCTGCGTGTTGTAACTCAGGGAGTCACTGCGCTGTTTGTTGTCCGAGACCACGGCGCCGATGAGAAAACCGACTTTGCGGTCGGCCAAGGTGTTCGAAACAAATGCCGAGTACTTGCTGCCGTAGAGTTTCGTCATCGAGTTGTAGTCGCCCTCGACGTGTACGCCCACGTGCAGGCCGGGACTGTCGAAGGGGCTGGCCGTGCGCAGATTCACAGTGCCGCCGATGGCGCCTTCCAGCGCCGAGGCTTCGGGTGATTTGAGCACGTCGGCTGCGGAGATGACTTCCGAGGGCAGCACGTCGAAGGCCAGGTCACGGCCGTCGTCGTCGGAAGCCAGGGTGCGATTGTTGAGCGTGACAATGTTGTAGCGGTTGTCCAGACCGCGGATGCTAATTTTCTGGCCCTCGCCGCCCGTGGTGCGGGTGATCGTGATGCCCGGTAGATGGGCCAGGGAATCCGCGACGTCGGCGTCGGGAAAGCGCCCCAGTTCCGTGGCATTGATGGAGTCGAGCACGACACCGGCGTTCTTCTTCACATCCAGCGACTTCTCGAGGCTCGCACGTATTCCGGTAACCACCACTTCTTCAATGTTGGTGTTGCTGCCGGCGTTGTTCGACGCAGCAGGGGCGGCATTTTGCGCATGGCCGGGCAATGCACCCAGTGTTGCGAGAACAGCCAGTGCGGCAAGCGGATTTACACCATTGGACTTCGACATTTTCATGCTTCCTCCCGGAACGGACGGGTTGCCCTGCGCTCGCCGGAACAGTCGCAGTGCACTCTGATTTGGCTTCTGGAGCGGAAATTAAACGAAAGATGAATTGGATTCAAGAGAGAAGTTTAGAGATAATACAGCTCGTGCCTGGCCGCCGGGATGACGAGAAGACCTATTTCCCCAAAGAACGATTGCTATTGAAACTTAGAGATGTTTCGCCTATAAATGGGGCCGGATTGCGGCGAGTGGTATCAATGATCGCTAGACCCTGGTTGATTTGCGCGCTGGTCACTACCGCCTTCTGGGGCGTCTGGGGTGCTTTCACCGGCCTGCCCGCGAACTATGGTTTCCCGGAAACGCTGATCTACTGCGTCTGGGCGGTGACGATGATTCCGCCGGCGATCTATGCGCTGGCGCGCGTGCGCTGGCAGGTGCAGCACGATGCGCGCTCGATCAGCTATGGCCTGCTGATCGGCCTGCTGGGCGCGGGTGGCCAGATGCTGTTGTTCCACGCGGTACGCGTCGGCCCCACTTACCTGATCTTTCCCATCATCTCGCTCTCGCCGGTCGTCACGATCGTGATGTCCTTGAGCTTGCTGCGTGAGCGCACCGGCAAGCTGGGTGCGCTGGGCATCGTGTTCGCGCTGTGCTCGCTGCCTTTGTTTGACTACTCGGGCACGGCAGGCAGCAGCGGCTTTGGCGAGTTGTGGTTTGCGCTGGCCCTGGGTGTGCTCATCGCCTGGGGCGTGCAGGGCTTCTTCATGAAGCTGGCGAATGCGACCATGAGCGCCGAGAGCATCTTCTTCTACATGACGTTGAGCGGCTTGCTGCTGGCACCGGTGGCCGTGGCGATGACCGACTTCAGTGCGCCAGTCAATTGGGGTTTCAAGGGTCCGTGGCTGGCAGCCGGCATCCAGATCCTGAATGCGGTCGGTGCGCTGACGCTGGTATACGCATTCCGCTACGGCAAGGCCATCGTTGTCTCGCCGCTGACCAACGCGGGCGCACCGCTGATCACCGCGCTGCTGGCGATCGTGCTGCTGGGCGCCACGCCCACCGCCACCAAGATTGCCGGCATCGTGCTGGCATTGCTGGCGGCGCTGCTGCTGGCGATAG
>Ga0075018_10000123_pt1 | contig 19238 bp, 15 predicted proteins | sample ColStrG_CSR_2014_FD_71471 | JGI IMG/M metagenome (GOLD analysis project Ga0075018, IMG submission 71471) | Freshwater sediment microbial communities in response to fracking from Pennsylvania, USA - Cold Stream Run_MetaG_CSR_2014 | ecosystem: Environmental > Aquatic > Freshwater > Creek >... | reverse complement strand
GCCGTGCGCGAGGCCAAGCTGCATGGCGTCGATTTCATCAAAATCTACACCACCCAGGATTTCGTCGGCCAGATGCACATGTGGAAGCCGGACGCCACCTTGGTCAACAGCCCTTCATTGGCCCCCGACGAGGTCTCCGCGATCACGGATGAGGCGCACCGGCTGGGCCTGAAGGTCGCCTGCCACGCCTACGGCGGCGAGGGGATGTTCAGCTGCCTCAACGCCGGCGTCGATGCGCCCAATCATCTGCTCGAGCTCGACGAGACGGGGATCAAGACCCTGTTGCAGAAGAAGCTGACCTTCGTGCCGACCATCGACGATTTGATCGCGCTCGAGAAACCCGACATGCAGGAGACCGGCGGCAGGAACTCGCGGCTCAAGCTCATGGAGCAGGCCTTCCGGCGGGCGCTTGCGGCCGGCGTCACGATGGCGTTCGGCAGCGGCGCCACGTCGCCGGCGATCCCGCACGGCAAGCAGGGCAACCAGTTCGGCTATTTCGTGAAGTGGGGCATGAGCCCGGCGCAAGCGCTGCAGATGGCCTACCTTCCGGCCGCCCGGATGCTCAACTACGGCTGGGAAAACGAAATTGCGACCATTGAAAAGGGCAAGTTCGCCGACATGATCGCGGTCTCCGGCAACCCGCTCGTCGATCCGAGCGAAATGGAGCGCGTCAAGTTCGTGATGAAGGGCGGGCTGATCGCAAAGAACGAACTCAACGTAGCGAGTACGCAGTAGGGTCGGAGGGACTTGCGCCGGGGAGTATGTCGCCCCTGCGAAAGCAGGGGCCCAACATCAGGGCGTTTACGCCCGTCTTCGACGGGCTATGCAGCCGTGCCCTCTCGATCGGCTGCGGAGTATGGGTCCCGGCTCCGTAAGCGCGTTTACGCGCGTCTTCGACGCGCTATGGGCCGGGACGACACCGTCATGGGCGAGTGGCGATGAATTTTTGTCATATCATCCCCCACTACGCGCCGCCGCGCTGCTGCACATTCGCGCTTCTCTCCGGTACCCCGAATTCCCGGCGGCATACGTCCGCGAGGGTGGTGACGCCCTGGCGGATCTCGTCCTCGGTGGGGCTGGCGAAGCACAGGCGCATGCGGCTCCTGGCGTAGACCTTGTCGGTCGACCATTCGGGCCCCGGATTGATGGCGACGCCGGCCGCGAGCGCGGCTGCCGCCAGCTTCTGGGTGTCGACGGCATCGGGCAGCTTGATCCACAGAAAGATGCCGCCCGGGGGATCGTCGAATTCGGCCGCGGTGCCGAATTGCTCGGCGAGCGATTCCATGAGGATTTCGAGCTTGATCCGCAGGCCGCGGGTGAGCCGCGGCACATGCTCGGTGAAATGGGCGGCGCAAAACTCCGCCAGCGCCATCTGCTCGAGCGCGCCGGAGCCGGCATCGATCTTGAGAGCGAGCATGCGCGAGATCATCTCCCAGCCGGCCACGATGTAACCGACCCGCAGCGCCGGAGCGATCGATTTGGAGAACGAGCCGATATGGATGACGCCGCCGTTCGGGCTCATGGCGTGCAGGGCCGGGGGGCGGCGGCCGTCCCAGATGAGATCGGCGTAGCAATCGTCCTCGAAAATCGGCACTCCGTGGGCCTCCGCCAGCCCCAAGAGCTCGCGACGGCGCTGCTCTCCCATGATGGTGCCGGTCGGATTCTGCACAGTCGGGATCGTGTAGATGTATTTGGGACGAATGTTGCGGCCCTTGAGGTCGTCAAGCGCGGCGGAGAGCGAATCCAGGCGCAGGCCCTCTTGGTCGAGCGGAATGCCCACCGCTTTCACGCCCAGCCGGGCGAGCCGCGTGAGCGCGCCTTGATAGGTTTCCTGCTCGATCAGGACGGTGTCTCCGGGCGCCAGCAGAACGCCGTTCACGAGATCGATGGCCTGCAGCGAGCCGGAAGTGATCAGGATCTCGTCCTTGCTGCAGGAGATGCCGGCATCGCGCTTGAGCTTCGCTACCAGGAATTCGCGCAAGGGGCGATATCCGAGCGGCCCGCTCTCGAGCCCATAGGTGGCGAGCGTCGATCCTTCGCGCCGGAGCACCGTCGTGATCGCCGCAATGAGGCCCTCGACCGGCACCTGCTCGGCGTCGTTGTTGCCGCCGATGAAACTGTAGCTAGGCAAACCGGTCCATCGGGCCGCCGCCGGCGGCAGTCCGGGCCGCAACAGCGGCGCGAAATCGAATGATCCGGAGGTCATGGATGCGGTCTCCCTTATGGCGCCGAGCCTATGGCAATTCGCCGATTGTCGACAGCGTGTCGATTCGTGGACTGGAGGATGCCGCGCCAACCACAGCGTCGCCCGCCGCAAACCCGGTGAAGCGGTGCCGCCATCAATTTTCGCTCCGGCGCCCCCGAAATTATGATTTTATTCATGTTTTAGGCAATTCGTAGTGGACTTGGCGTGGTCGCAAAGCGGGCCGGCAACCGGCCTTTGCCGAGCTGTATCCCGAGTTGTATTCCAGGAGATGCCAACTATGAACCGGTCCACAAATTCCTTGGTCGCGGCTGCGTTGATGGCCGCCGCGATGGCGCTTCCCAGTCCGGCCCGTGCGGACGGAAGCGACTTCGCCGCCGGTATCTTCGGCGGCCTCATTGCCGGGGCGATCGTGGGTTCCGCCGTGGCTCCCAGGGGCCCCGGTCCGGAGCCGGTCTACGTTGCCCCGGAGCCCTACTATCAAGAGCCGGTGTGTCTCGGCCGCCAGCAGATCTACGATCCCTATTATCGGGTCTATCGGTGGCAGCGCGTGCGAGTGCCGTGCTACTGAGGTCGGCGTCCCGCACCCGCTTGAAGTGCGCGATGACCTGTACCGGGGCGCGACCCGCATACCGGGTCACGCTCCGGCATCGCGTGTGATCTATCGCGACGACACCGCGGTCGGGGCGAGCTCGTTGCGGATGATCTTGCCGCCCTTCATCACGAATTTGATCCGCTGCAGCTCGGTGATGTCCGCCTGCGGGTCGCCCGAAACTGCGACGAGGTCGGCGAACTTGCCCTTCTCGATCGATCCGACCCGGTCCTGCCAGCCGAGCGCCTCGGCGTTGATCATCGTTCCGGATTGGATCGCCCGGGTCGGGCTGATGGCGCCGCGCCGGACCAAGGCCTCGAATTCGAGCGCCTGAGTCCCGTGCGTGAAGGTTCCGCCATCGACGCCGCTGCCTGCCATGAGCTTGATTCCCGGGGTGGCGGCCGCCATCGCAACCGCCTTCGTGAACACGGCGCTGATCTTGTACTTGCCGCCGGTGTTCTTGTTGTCGTTGTCGTCCAAATAGGGCTCGGTGTAGCGCACGACGGTCGGATCGTAGAACAGACCCTTCTGCACCATCATGTTGATCTGCTCTTGATTGAGGCCGAACCCGTGCTCGATGGTGTCGCAGCCGGCGATGATGGAATTTTTCTGCCCCTCGCCCCCATAGACGTGGCAGCCGGCCTTGTGGCCGAGGCGATGGGTCTCCTCGATCATGGCCTGCAGCACCGGCATCGGATAGGTCACTTCGTACTGGTCCTCGCCGCTCGGGCTGAAGGAGTAGGCGCCGGCGGGAAACAGCTTGATCCAATCCGTGCCGTGCGCAATTTGCTCGCGGACGGCCTCGCGCCCTTCGTCGACCGAGTGCACCACGCTGCTGGTCAATGGATTGGCGGCCGTCGACGCCAGTGTCATGCCGCCCCAGACGATCCCGCGCCCCGACACTTGATAGCGCGGGCCTTCGATGCGGCCCTCGTTGATGGCATTGCGGATATCGACATCGCCGTAACCGTTGCCATGGGAGCTCATATCGCGCGCCGTGGTGAAGCCGGCCCGCAAATCGGCCTGCAGGTTATGGATGGCGATGAGCGTCGAAGTCTCCCGCGACATGCCGGGTTTGGGAGGGTTGAACATATGCGTATGCGCGTCGATCAAGCCGGGCAGGACGGTGGCCGGGCCGAGATCGATCACTTGCGCGCCGGGTGGAATCTTGACTTGCGCCTCCGGTCCGACCTCGGTGATCCGATCGCCCTGAACAAGGACGATCTGCTTGACCGCAATCTGGCCGGTCTTGCTATCGAGCAACCGGCTGGCCCGCACCGCCAGCACCTGCGCGGCCGGGGGACATTGAAATATTCCGCCGTCGGGCCCGTAGCAGGGTTGCGGTCCGGCCCCCCGCCAGGGAGCGCCCGGCCCGCCCGCGCCCTGCGCACAGAGCGTGGTCGCCAGGACCAATGTGCCGAACAATCCAAGTGCAGCAGTCTTCAAGATAGATTTGCATCGCATCGCGTAATCCTCCCGACAGGACTCTTGAGGTCATGCCCGGTTCTGTTTTCGCCGTCCGGGCTATCCGCAATTATACATCGAGGCCCGCCCGGAGCGCGGGGATTTTTTGCCCATCTTGTGCGGCCTCGCCGCGGCCGGCGGGTCGGCGAACCGTTCCCTCGGTCCGACCATCACGAAATCGCCCTGGCGCGAGCTTGCCGGCTCGAGTAGGATTCCCCGCAGGCTTACTGCGTGACGCGAACAGGGCCGTCACATCAGGCCTGCCGAAGAAACCTCAGCCCGGACAATGACGAGTTGATCGCGCCGTGTCCCGCATGGCGATCAACCAACGGCCAGTCGACCGGCCGCGCTCGGCGAGGATTGTCCAATCACGGCGCAATCAAATGGATGGTCAGATGGCTGGTGACAGAAGATTTAGGACAAGCGACCCGCGGCAAGCCGCCGAGGCGGCGTTCAAGGCGGCCACGACAAAGCCGCTGGAGCCGCTTCCGAAGCCACCTTCGCTGCCCAACGCCAAGGAGCTCGTTTCCTTGCGCATCGATCGGGATGTTCTCGAACATTTCCAAGAGGCAGGTCCCGGCTGGCAAGATCGGATCAACGAAGCGCTGCGAACGTTGATCGGAAAATAGGCCGGCGGCCCGGCCATGACGTTCTGCGCTCCGGCTCGAGCGGCTTCACATCGGCGGGAGATGGACACTGCTCGATATTTTCGTGTTGTCGCAATTTCGTATGGAAGACCGGATTCCAGCCCATGGCACGCGAAGACGGGCGTAAACGCCCTGATGCCTCTTCGCGAGGGCAGGCTTTCTCCTGAAAATGCTTTGGAACAAGGGGGTGGGGCAAGTGGAGTTTGTGCTTTCACCGCCGGACATCGTCCGGTCGATCAGTCAACTATGGCTGCTGAAAAGCTGGATGCGATTGCGCGGCTCGCGCCAGCTGCCGCCTTGGGACGGGCTGACCGGCGATGAGCTCGCCGGCATGTCGGACAACCTGGCGTTCGCCGATGTGCTGAACCAAGACGATACGGTCCGGTTCCTGATCCGCTTCGCCGGCGTGCGCATTGCGGAATTCGTAGGTGTGGGCTGTGACGGGCAAGGCAGATTCCTCGACGAAGCCCTCCCGGCCGCTTATCGCGACGCCGCACTCTCGACCTATCGTGAGGCGGTGGCGGCGCGCGAGCCGGTCTACACCATAGCCGACGTGCGGGATCGCGCCGGGCGCATCGTCCATTTCGAGCGTTTGCTGCTGCCGTTCGGCCGCGACGGGACGGCGGTCGATCGGATCCTGGCGTCGATCGAAGCCGTCAGCCCCGAGGGGGGCTTCGACAGTCGTCACCTGGTGACGGCGCCCTCGGCGCCTCCCGCCTTCGCGTTCTGCGCCATCATCGACACGCGCGCGCCGGTGGCCGGCTCACCGGCCGCTGCCGGCCGGTGAAGGGGGCAACGCGGCTCAGAACAGCCGCGAGAATATCCAGTACAAGCTGCCGGAGATCACCATGGCGGCAGGCAATGTCAGCACCCACGCCATGGCGATGTTGCGCACGGTCGCCAGCTGCAGCCCCGATCCGTTGGCCGTCATGGTGCCGGCGATGCCCGATGACAGGACATGCGTGGTGGACACCGGCAACCCGAAGCCGTCGGCGGCCGCAATGGTGGCGGCCGCGGTGATCTCGGCGCAGGCACCTTGCGCATAGGTGAGGTGGGTCTTGCCGATCTTCTCGCCGACCGTGACCACGATGCGCTTCCAGCCGATCATGGTGCCCATCCCGAGCGCGATCGCGACCGCGATCTTGACCCAGTTGGGAATAAACCGCGTCGCATTGTCGAGCGAGCCCTTGTAGGCATTGAGCTTTACCACATCGTCCTTGCTCAAATCGCTTTCCTTGTCCTTCATGAGGAAGCGAATGGCCTCCGACGCCAGATACATGTCGTTGCGGGTATTGCCGACCGTCTCGATCGGCATCCGCGCGATCGAGCCATATTGCGTGACCTGGGTGGCGATGTCCTGCACCAGGACGGCCAATGACGGATAGGTCCCCTCGTTGATCTTGTGTTGCGCCACATAGCCCGTCACCGCCGGTCGCGGATTGCCCAATACCGAGTAGCCGGCCGCCTTGGCGGCGATGAGGTCGCTGGCCGCCTTCGAATTCGTCTGGAACTGCTCCATCTGGCTCGCCGGCATGGCCCGGTTGAGCGCGTAGGCGGTCGGAACGGTGCCGATCAGGATCAGCATGATCAGGCCCATGCCTTTTTGGCCGTCATTGGAGCCGTGAAAGAAGCTGACCAGCGTGCAGGTGAGGATGAGGATGCCTCTGATCCACCAGGGGGGCGGCTGGTCGCCCTTCGGCTCGGCATAGAGCGCCGGGCTGCGCACCACGAACTTCAAAACCACCAGCAGGATCGCGGCCAGTGCGAACCCGAACAGCGGCGACGCCAACAGCGCGTAGCCGATCTCGGTCGCCTTCGACCAATCCACGCCCGAGGTGCCGTCGCGGCCGTGCAGCAGCGCATTGGTGATGCCGACCCCGATGATCGATCCGATCAGGGTGTGCGAGCTCGATGCGGGCAGGCCGAAATACCAGGTGCCGACATTCCAGATGATCGCCGCGATCAACAGGGCGAACACCATGGCGAAACCGGCACTGCTGCCGACCTGCAGGATCAACTCGACCGGCAAGAGCGACACGATGCCGAAAGCGACCGCGCCCGACGACAGCAGCACGCCGATCAAATTGAACACGCCCGACCACACGACCGCGATATGGGCGGGCAGCGAGCGGGTGTAGATGACGGTGGCGACCGCATTCGCCGTGTCGTGGAAGCCGTTGACGAATTCAAAGCCGAGCGCGATCAGCAGGGCGACGAACAGCAGGATGAAGGGCGCATAACTGGTCACCGGCGCGCCGGTCGCATCGAGGTCGGAATAGATGCTGTAGGCCACGAACAACAGTCCGGCGGCCAAGACCCCCATGAGGATGATTGCCGTCAGCGGATGCTGTCCGCGGTCGAGATCGGGGCCCCTGCGCTTTGCAGGTTCGATCATGCCCGGTAATGCGATGTCGGTCATTTGTCCCTCCTCGCCAAGGCGGCAAATCTGCGCAATCTGCATGACAGTTTTATGAAATTTGCCCTCGACCCACCGTCGGCGGGATCCGGTCGCAGTCGTAGAGAACGCGGCCATAGGGCGGCGTCGGGTCCGCGACGAGATGGTGCGCGAGCAAAGGCGATGTGAGTGAACCACGCTGACCCCATAGCCTCGATCAACTTGGCCGGCCTGCGCTGTCACGGCGGTGTCACGTAGTTTGCGGACAGTCAGCGAGCCATGACCGATGACACCAAAGCGAGCCGAAATCGTGCGCGTCAAGATCGCATGCATGAGGAGATTCTCGATAGTTTTGACGAAGAGTTGGAGCTGGAGATCGACGACGATCGGCTGGCGAAGCTGCTCGCCGAGATGTCCGAGCACCCGGAGCGGGCGACCATAGATCGTCGCGTCTATTTCAAGGAGCTGTTCCGGCTGCAGGGCGAGCTGGTCAAATTGCAGGACTGGGTGTTGCACCGGAAGCTCAAGGTCGTCGTCATCTTCGAAGGCCGCGATTCCGCCGGCAAGGGCGGTGTCATCAAGCGGATCACCCAGCGTCTCAATCCGCGCATCTGCCGGGTCGCCGCATTGCCGGCCCCCAACGAGCGCGAGCGCACGCAGTGGTATTTCCAGCGCTACGCCGCCCACCTGCCGGCCGGCGGGGAGATCGTCTTGTTCGACCGCAGCTGGTACAACCGCGCCGGCGTCGAGCGCGTGATGGGCTTCTGCACGCCGGAGCAGTGCGAGGAATTCTTCCATTCGGTGCCCGAATTCGAGCGGATGCTGGTGCGCTCCGGTATCATCCTCATCAAGTATTGGTTCTCCATCACCGACGAGGAACAGCAATTCCGCTTCATGATGCGCATTCACGATCCGCTCAAGCAATGGAAGCTCAGCCCGATGGATGTCGAGTCGAGGAGCCGCTGGGAGCAGTACACCAAGGCCAAGGAAGCCATGCTCGAGCGCACCCACATCGCGGAGGCGCCTTGGTGGATCGTCGAGGCGGTGGAGAAGAAGCGGGCCCGCTTGAACTGCATCGCTCATTTTCTTGGCCAAATTCCCTACCAGGAAATTCGGCATGAGCAGATCGTGTTGCCGCCGCGCGTCCACAACCCGGAATATCACCGCGGCCCGATTCCGAAGGAAATGTTTGTGCCGGCGATTTATTAGGCGCGCTCTGGACCCGGTTTATTCCGGTATGCCGTTCGCCAGGAACAGGGCCCTGCCATCCGGAGAGGCCAGATACGTCATGAAGGCTTTGGCGCCATCCGGGTTGGGCGCCGCTGCGATCGCCGCGGCGCTGTAGTTGGCGTAGTTCTGAATCTCCGTCGGCAAGGGTCCGACCAGCCGCAATCCGCGGTCGCGGTAGAGCAGGATGTCGGTGATGCCGCCGAAACCGAACTCCTTGCCCTTGCCTTCCATCAGGTGGTGCATCACGGCGGTGCCGTCCCAGAGGCGGATCAGCTTGCTCTGGATCTGATCGAAGACGCCGATCTTCTTCAGCATGCCGTCGATATAGGTTCCGCTCGAGGCGGTGTTGTAGACCACGGCCTCGGCATCCAGCAGGGAGGTTTTCAAGGCCTGGACGCTGGAGACGTCGGGCAGCGGGGCGCCGTCTCGCGCCACCACCCCGACCCCGACCCGCCCGAGATGCATCTGGCCGTCGGGCAGGACCTTTCCGGCCTTGGTCAGTTCCGCGATCACGGCGGGAGACGACACCACGATGTCGGCGGCCTCGCCGGCGGCGACCCGCTTGCCGAGATCGGCCGGAGGCTCGTAGATGAATTTGGCCTCCATCCCGGTCTTGTCGCGAAACACTTGCGCCGCGGCATTGAGGCCCGGCTGCATGCCGCCGGCGGCCAGCACCTTGATTTCGGCGGCGCTCCCGGCGGATGAGAGGGCAAGGCAAGCCGCCGCCAGCGCACCGAGAAACAGCTTCGTCATGGCGACCTCGCTTTTTGAAGGGATGCAGGGCATTTGATGAAAGTGCATTCGAGCCATTGTACCACCGGCTCGGCGCGAGTCTCGGCGGGGAGGCAACCATGGATGGGGAGACCATGGGGCGCAAAGCCGAGAAAGCGGATAGTTTCCCTCACATCCGGCCTTGCGTTATAATTCCAGGCGGCGCGCAAGGACGATTTGCACCGGCAAGCTCGTCCAAGGACCGTGGACCGACAGGAGCAGGCATGTCTCGAGCGAATAGTCATTTGGTGGATAAAGTTCTGATTTCTCTGACATTGACGGCTTGTTTGGCGTCGAGTGCGCTCGGCGCGACGATCACCGGCAATGTGACCGGACCCGACGGCAAACCCTTCATGGGGGCGTTCGTGGTCGCCGAGAATGCGCAGAACAAAATGACGGTGAATGTTCTGTCGGACCAGCAAGGCCGCTATCACATCGGCAAGCTGCCGGCCGCCACCTACACGGTGAAGATCACGGCCATCGGCTATCAGGGCGATCCCCGCACCGGCGTGCAATTGACCGACGATCAAAAGGCTTCGTTCGATTTTGCGCTGCAGAAGACGATGGTGCGCTGGGGTGATCTGACCACCTATCAGGGCCGGCAACTTCTGCCCAAGACCAAGAACCACGACCTCAGCTATCAGGATCCGTTTTTTACGACATGTTTCCAATCCTGCCACTCGTTCCAGACGCGCATGACGTCCACCGCCTGGGATGAGGCGGGCTGGCGGGCGCGCGTCAACTACATGCGCGACACCATGATGGCGGGCGAGGGGAATCGATTGAGCGATGAGAAGCTCGAGGATTTCGTTTCCTACCTCACCACCGCGTTCGGTCCGAATTCGCCCAAGCCGAAGTCGCCCGAGGAGATGCCGCAGTACAAATCCCTGGTGCGTCCGTTCAGTCCGGCCGCCATGAATATCGCCTATGTGGAGTATGACTTCGCGGGTGGCAACGGGCTGGGGCCCTGGAGCGCCGTCGAGGATAGGGATGGGATGCTCTGGATTCCCTACTACGGGCGCGGCAACGAGGTGGTGCGGCTGAATCCCAAGACCGCGGAGCTCACCCGCTTCCCGCTGCCGTTTTCGCAGACGGCCGGCATTCATTCGGTCATCCCCGCCCCCGACGGCACCGTCTGGTTCACGGAAGCTGCGCTGGGCAAAATCGGGCAGTTGAACCCGGCCACCAAGGAGATAACGGAATTTCAGAATACGCCCCTGCCCGACGGCAAGCGCACCGGTTCGCACACCATTCGGGTGGATGAGCAAGGATTGGTGTGGGTCAGCGGCGGCCCGGCGATCTCGATGTTCGATCCCAAGACCGAGGAGTTCAAGCATTTCGATCTGGGTGGAACCTACGGCAACGTGGTCGGTCAGAACGGCGACCAGTGGTTTACCTCCTTCCGCGAGGACGGCCCGATCGGCCGGGTCACGCGGGACGGCGTGCTGACCAAATTCTATCCGCCCACCAAGGGCAAGCCGCAGCGCCTGCAAGTGGATTCCGACGGCATCGTCTGGTTCAGCGAACGGCGAGGGGGCAAGATCGGCCGCCTCGATCCCAAGACGGCGGAGTTCAAGGAATTCCCGTTGCCGGGGCCGGAGCCCAGTCCCTACGCCATCGGCATCGATCGCAGCCACATGATTTGGTACTCCTCGCACGAGCAGGACACGCTCAACCGCATGGATCCCAAGACCGGCACGGTCACCGAGTATCCGTACCCGCATTCGGAGATCGCGATGCGGGAGTTCTTCCTCGATTCGCAGGGACGCATGTGGTACGCGAGCTCGGTCAACAACAAGATCGGCTACTTCTACTTCAACGACGAGGCCGGCGAGGCCGCCGGCAAATAGCCGGAACGACCGCGCCGATCATTCATGGTGCGTGACGTGGTGCGTGACGGCGTCTTTTGTCGGTGACGTCATCCGCACGTCGGCAGTCTACTGAGTCCGCTGAACGTCGGGCAGCAGGTCCGGCTGCTTGCCCATCACCTTGGTCAGCGCGCGCCAGGCGCAGATTTCGTCGCTCCATTCCGGGGGCTTGGGCGCCGAGCCGCCGACCCCGATGGCGCCGATGAACTGATTGCCGTTGATGACGATCGGCAGGCCGCCCGAATTGGCGAAATTGCCGAACGAATACTGCCGCAGCTCCGAGGAGCGGCCCTGCAGCACCGCGTTCATGGTCGCCTTGCTGGGCTGGCGCGTGTTGAGGACGGTGCGCGCTTTCATCATCGCGGTATCGATATTGATCTTGTTCTGGCCGTCCATGCGATACAGGTAGACCGGCTCACCGAACTGATCGATGATCGCGACGCTGACCCTCACGCCTTGCTTGACGGCCTCGTCGATGCAAGCCTTGCTGATCGCCTCGGCGGTCGCGATATTGATCTCGTTCTGCTCCAGAATGGTCTTGGTCGCGTCGCCGCGAATGATGAATTGGTCGCCATCGGCCGCATGACTTGTGCCGACAAGAGTTGGGCCGACGAGTGCCATGGCGGCAGCCGCCAGCATTCCGACATAGAGTTTCATATTTGGTTCCCTCCAAACGCGATGCTCGCACGGGCATCCGCCGCCAATTTGCCCCATCGCGAGGGTGGGTACAACCGGTCCCGCACCGGGATCACGCCGCACTGTCCGTAGCGCGTGTGCCGGCAAGTGGTGTAGCTTGTTTAGGGGAGCTGTCGCGCCTGCGGGCCGGCGGCTCTCGGAAATCACAAGCCGCCAGCGTGGCCGCACTCTGCTCTCTGCCGGACGCGCACCGACAAGCGGCGCTCGCACAAGGGAGGATGGCGATGCTTTACGCAAGAACGATTCGCGCCTTCGCGTTGAAGACCGCGTCGCTGGTCGCGGTCCTGATGGTGGGCTTTGGGGCGGCCGCTGCCGCTGAGGAAGGTAAATATCCCGACTGGAAGGGGCAGTGGAACCGACAGCGGGTAACCGGGCTCGCCGGCCAGCCGTCCTTTGATCCGAACAAATCGTGGGGCAAGGGGCAAGAGGCCCCGCTGACCCCGGAATATCAGGCCGTTCTCGAGGCCAACCTGAAGTCCCAGCGCGAGGGCGGCTTTTTCGATTGGCTGGGCTCCTCCTGCCGCGGCTTCGGCATGCCGCTCATCATGTATCCGTTCCAGCCGATTGAATTCGTCGTCACGCCGGAAACCACCTATGTGCTGATCGACTGGGTCGAGCATACCAGGCGCATCTACACCGACGGCCGCGACTGGCCCAAGGAGATCGAGCCGACGCTGGTCGGCTATTCCATCGGCAAGTGGCTCGACACCAGCGGGAGCGGACGTTTCGACACGCTCGAGGTCGAGACCCGCGGTTTCAAGGGCCCACGCCACTACGATGCCTCCGGCCTGCCGCTGCATCACGACAACCAATCGATCTTCAAGGAGCGCATCTATCTCGATAAGACCGACAAGAAACTGATGCACAATGAGATTACCGTGATCGACCATGCGTTGACCCGGCCGTGGACGGTCACCCGGGGCTATGTCCGCAATCCCGACCCGCGGCCCGATTGGCCGGAGTTCATCTGCGCGGAAGGCAATGGCCACGTGGCCATCGGCAAGGAGAACTATTTTCTGAGCGCCGACGGCCTGCTGATGCCCTCACGCAAGGGCCAGGAGCCGCCGGACGCGAGGTATTTCAAGCAGACGCAGAAGTAGCGAGTAGCGAGTAGCGAGTAGCGAGTAGCGAGTAGCGAGTAGCGAGTAGGAAAGAATGCACTCGTCATTCCCTGTTCTCTATTCGCCACTCACCATTCGCTATTCGCAACTAAAATCGTTCGCCCCCACCGGTCGGCACTGGGTCGGCCAGCCGCGGGTGCCCCAATACTCGACCAGGCCGAGATCGCGCGCGAGCTTCTTGAACCGCTCGGTCTTGCGCACCGCCGCATAGGTCGGATGCCAGAACCAAGTGGCGGAGATCGGCTGGAAATAGCCGCCGCGGACCTCGTCCTCGTAGAATTCGAGCACGCGCTCGGGGGCCCCCACATGCATGTAGGCGAAGCTCAGATTCCCCAGCCGCGGCAGGTCGGCCGGCGCCGCGGCTTTGGCCGGTGCCGATTCGAGAATCTTCGCCGCCGCCTCGGTCATTCCGGCCGGATAGTTCGACGCCGCCATCTCGCGGATCGCGGCTGCGGCTTCGCCATAGCGGCCGGCCGAGGCCTGCACCAGCGCCAGCTCGAGGGTGCGTCCCGGCCGGAACGGCTGCAGCATGGCGACCGCCTTCTCGGTGTCGCCGTCGAGCCAGATGATCTCGGCGGTGTCTGCCGTGTAGTTGATGATCGACTGCTCGATGGCCTGCAAATGATCGCGCATCGCCAATGATTCCTTGATGCGCCCCATGGCGGCCAGAAACTGGCTCAAGCCGTGCAGCCCGTCGGCCTGGTTCGGGTTGAGCGCAAGCGCCTGCCGGAAGGCGTCCTCGGCCGCCAGCATTTTTCTCTGCACCAAATCGGCATAGCCGAGCGCCACGAACGCATCGGCGCTCTGGGGATCGAGCTGCGTGGCGCGCCGGGCGAGCGCGTCGCTGCGCGGTATCGTCCGCTCGACGACCTTGCGCTCTTCCTCCGGCATGCCGCCGCGCAGCGAGGGTGCGAATAGCGGGGTCAGCGCGTAGTCATAGGCCAGCAGCGCCGAGGCGGGCGCAAAATCGGGGTCGCGCATCACCACCCGCTCCAGGAACACCGCGGCATCGGCCAACGCCTTGCCGCCGCGCTCGCGCGCCGCCACCTTGGCGCGCAAGAAATCCAGATAGGTTTCGAAATCGGCGGTGCGGCTGCGCACCAGCGCCGCGCCGGGATTGGCCGGCATCTTCAGGGCTGCGGCGATCTTCTGGGCGATATCCTCTTCGAGGTCGAAGGTGGCGGTGCGCTCGGCGTCGTATTCCTTTGACCAGAGCGCGGCGCCGTCGCTCGCCTGCACCAGCCGGATATTCATGCGCACGCGGTCGGCCGCCACACGGGCCGAGCCTTGCACCAGGTAGCTCGCGTTCAACGCCTGACCGATGGTCTTGATGTCTCGGTTGGACGGCGGGAGCCGGAACGAGGACGAGCGCGCCACGACGTCGAGGCCGCGCACGCCGGTCAGCGCGGAAGCGATCTCGTCCGTCATTCCGCCGGCAAAGAAATCCTGCGCGGCCTCGCCGGAGCTGTTCTCGAGCGGAAGCACGGCGATTGTCGGGGCTCGGGAGGTCGGCGCTTGCGCGCCTGGCGCTTGCGCGGCGGCGGATGAAAGCGCGATCCAGAACGTGAGCGCCATCGCGCCCGCAATGTCCAACCCCGTCCGGTCTGCCAGAAATCTGTTCATGAATTTGTGCTCCCCGTGGCGGAGCCGAAAATATAGCATGAAAAATGGCCTGAGGGCGGGCGCAGACGAGACTCTGCGGAGCGTCGGCGTCCAGGACATCCCCAAGGACGCTCGCGATCTCCGCCGGTGCAGTCATGACGACAGGACCGATCACGCATGACCAATCACGTTTCAATTGTAACCCGTACCCCAATCGCACCCATTCGTTTACGCGGTGGTTGCGCGAAATTGACGTCGTGATAATGGAGGTTAATTGAAAGCGCCGCGCTCTCTTACAAGATTGTAAGATTCCGGAAATGGCGGCGCGAAGATTTCGGACTATATCCTGCTCACGAGGCGGCGAATCCGCAGAGGCGGCAGAACCGCACCGTCGATAGAACAGGAGATTTCCATGAACAGCAAGAAGACCTTGATCGCAATGTCCGCCGCCGTAGCCCTCGGCATCGTCGGTGCCGCATCCGCAGCTTGGGCGAATGATTCCGGTGAGAACCACCAGGATAGCGATAAGTCCGTCTCGCGCAGCGTGGCCCAGGTCCATCCGGGGTGGCTCGGCACATCCACCAATGCCGGCGGCGCCTACGGCTACGTCGCGCCAATCCAGAAGCATCGTGCTGTGCAGGACCGAACTCAGCGAGCCTCGGATCGAATCGACGACAACCGCTAGGATATCGTGCGCGGTTGTTTGTTGGCGAAGAGCCCCGGGCACTCCACCCGGGGCTTTTTCTTGCGCCCGGCTCGGTCGTTGGTTTGGAGGAAGCCCTCCTTCCGGCTTGATGAGACCCCCGTTGAATCGCCATGCGAGTCAGCGGCTCGTCCGCGGCACTGCGCACGTTCTTGTGATCAGCGCTGCGAATTGCGAACCATTGGCTCCCTACAACGTTGTTGTCCGCGGGCAATTGTCCCGTGATTCTTCGAAGAATCACCATGCGTAAGAGTTAGCTCTCTGGTCCGGTACGCCATCGTCGAAAAGCGCCATATTGAAATACGGTGATGATCTAACGGATGACCTGGCCAGCAACCAAATGGAGATTCAAAAATGATGACCAAAACAAAGATTGCCCTCGCGGCCGCCCTCATTCTCGGTACCGCTTCTGCGGTTCTGGCGGCTGATTCCGGCGAAAACAATTTGGGTGGATCTGTGAGACCCGGCAGTATGGACGGCGCAAATCCGGTGTACCACCCGCGGTGGTTCGGCCATGTGGGTTCGGCTGGTGACGCCTACGGTTACGTGTTGCCGACCCAAAAGTATCATTCCGTGCAGGATCGAATTCAGGAGCGAACCTCTGATCGAATCGATGACAACCGCTAGGCTATCACGTGCGGCTGTTTGTTAGCGAAAAGCTCCGGGCACCCGCCCGGGGCTTTTTCGTTGACGTTTTTTCGTTGCTGATCTGCCTCCCTCCGAACCCTAGTGCAATTGTGGTTCTACCCGCCGAGTTCGGGCTCATGGTCCTTCCCTGGAATTCATGTCGATATCCGACCCGGAGCGATGATGGTGCGCCGAATACCGATTCCAATCACCGATTTCGTGGCTGGCATCGGGCTGGCGTCGCCGGCCGCCACCCAGATCGGGAGTACGCCGGTGCTGAACTATATTGTCGTCCCATTTGCCCTCAGCGCAGCACGGCCAAGAGCTTGATGATCACGGGCAGCATGATGACGAGCAACACAACGGGAAAAATGAACAGGCCCAATGGAATGACCATCTTGACCGACAGCTTGTTGGCGGTCTCCTCGGCGCGCAGCAACCGCTTCTCCCGCATCTCATCGCTGAAGACGCGCAGCGCATCGGCCGTATCGCTGCCGAGCTCGATCGATTGACGCAGCATCGTGACGAACGAACCGGCTTCGTCCAGGTTCAGCCGATCGGCCAGTGAGCCGAGCGCCTCGATCGTGCTCCGGCCAGCGCGCATTTCGGCGCCCATGAGCTCGATATTCTTACCGAGCTCCCAGCATCGCTTCATAATTTCGGCTTGCACGCGATTGAACGCCCCCTCGATGGTCATGCCGGCGTCGATACAAACGACCAGGAGATCAAGCAGGTCGGGGAAAGCCTGCCGATAGCGGCGGGCCAGAAATCTCTGGCGCCGGCTGAGATAGGCATCCGGCCCGGCAAACCCGATAAGGACGGCGATCAAGACGACCATGAGCTTGACGAGTGGAGAAATGCCCACCGAAAAAAACTGCGTCAGGATGTAGACGAGCAACGGAAAGCCGACCGCGAAGACTACTCTCGCAAACAGGTAGTAATTGAGGCAGTAGCTGCCGAAGTAGCCCGCCCTGAGCAAATTTCCGCGCAGCTTTTCGCGCCGCGCGGCATCGACGCCAAATCGCCTCTCCCCGAAATGTTGTGCGACAAAGGCCTCGAGGCCTCCATGCGGTGGACCGCCCAAGACCTCGGTGCCGCTTGTCGGCGCCGGCAACCGCCGCTGCATGCGAACCTGGACCGCATAGTAGTGTCCGACCACGAACACCACCGCGGCCACTGCCCCAAAGGACAGGATGGGAACCACAATCGGAGTGAGATCGGACATCGTGTGCTCAGAATTTGAAGTTGACCATTCGGTACATGACGATGTTCCCGACGAGCAAAGACACTGCGGCATAGATCAGGGCCGGGGCGACCAGCGGGTGGTCCCGAACCTCGCCGAAATAACCCGGAGAAATAAGGGATATGCCCGCGAACAGGATGAACGGCATGACGGAGAGAACCAACGCCGATGCCCGGCCTTCGGCGCTGAGCGCGCTGATCTTCAAGCGCAATCTTGCTCTCTGACGGATCAGCCGCGAGAGGCGCGAAAGAATTTCCGCGAGATTGCCGCCGGTCTGATACTGCACGTTGATGGCGACGATGAGAAAAAGAAGGTCTTCCTGTCCGACACGCCCATAAAGATTCTCGATGGCGGTGCGAACGTCCTGACCGAAGGCGATCTCATCGGATGCGGCCTTGAATTCTGAACCGACCGGATTGGGCATCTCACGGGCCACGAGATCGAGCGCGAGCGGTAGGGGATATCCGACCCGCACCGCGCGCACGATCACGTCGATGCTTTCGGGAAGAAGCTCGGCAAAGCGGGCAATGCGCCTTTGGCGCGCGCTCCTGAAAAACAGGAACAGGAGCAGGATCGCCGAGAGGACGGCCGCCGTGAACGCCGTCAGGCCATAGCCCAGAACGATCGACCAGCCGAAGAAGAAGAGGGCGCTGAGCGCCACGATGCCGAGCAGAAGCACGTTTCTGTCTGGCCGCAGTCCGGTCTGCATCAGAAGGTCGTTCAGGTTCCGGAATGCCGGATGATCGTAATCCAACAAGCCGTGCTCGCCGCGCAACGCGTTGGACGCCCCGGCCGGATTCAGGACCGTGCGGCTGCGCTCCAGCCGCCGGTCCATGGTGGTGCTGACCCGTCGGCGATGGAAAACGAGCCAATAGCCGGCCTTCACCCCAAACAGCACGGCGCCAAAAACGAAGGCGGTTATGAGCCAGAGCTCGGTCACGGTTCAGTCTTCTTCAGAGCGGACGCGAAGGATCGAAATGCTCCGCCGGAATTTCGATGCCGTAGGCCAGCAGGTCGGTTAGAAAATTGGGCTTGATGCCGGTCGCTCGAAAGCTGCCGTGGATATTGCCGGCGTCATCGGTGCGCTCCTTCACGAATCGGAAGATTTCCTGCACCTTGATCGTCTCGCCCTCCATGCCGTCGATCTCGCTCACGCTCAAGAGCCTTCGCTTGCCGTCGGGCAGCCGCTGCAATTGGATCACGATAGTGATCGCCGACGCGATTTGCCCGCGGATGCTACCGACCGTCGTGGCCATGCCGGCCATGGACACCATTTGCTCGAGCCGCTTGAGCGCGTCGCGCGGCGTGTTGGCGTGAATTGTGGTCATCGAGCCTTCGTGGCCGGTATTCATGGCTTGGAGCATGTCGAAGGCTTCCTCGCCTCGGCACTCGCCGATGATGATCCGGTCGGGCCGCATGCGCAGCGCATTCTTGACCAGCTCGCGCTGGCGGATCTCGCCCTTGCCTTCGGCATTGGGCGGCCGGGTCTCGAGCCGGCCCACATGGGGCTGCTGCAATTGGAGCTCGGCCGCGTCCTCGATCGTGATCAAGCGCTCCTGGTGCGGGATGTAGCCCGAAAGGGCGTTGAGCAATGTCGTCTTGCCGCTGCCGGTGCCGCCGCTGATAATGAGCGAAACTCGGCCGATCACGGCGGCTTTGAGCACGTCGACGATCTGCGGCCGTACGGTCCCGACCTCCATCAGCCGGTTCATATCGAACCGCCGCTCGGAAAACTTGCGGATCGACAACAAGGGTCCGTCGATCGCGATGGGCCTGATCGCGACATTGACGCGAGAGCCGTCGGGCAAACGCGCATCGACCATGGGCGAGGATTCGTCGATGCGGCGGCCGACCCCGGCGACGATTTTGCCGATGATTCGCAACAGGTGGGCCTCGTCCTTGAAGTGCACCTTGGTCTCATAGAGTTTCCCGAATCGCTCGACGAAGCAGACCCGGTGGGTGTTGATCAAGATATCGGTGACGGTCGGGTCCTTCAGCAAAGGTTCGATCGGACCGTAGCCGGTCATTTCGTCGAGGATTTCCTCGGAGAAGACCTCCAATTCCTTCTGGTTGAGG
>Ga0075018_10000121_pt1 | contig 19354 bp, 16 predicted proteins | sample ColStrG_CSR_2014_FD_71471 | JGI IMG/M metagenome (GOLD analysis project Ga0075018, IMG submission 71471) | Freshwater sediment microbial communities in response to fracking from Pennsylvania, USA - Cold Stream Run_MetaG_CSR_2014 | ecosystem: Environmental > Aquatic > Freshwater > Creek >... | reverse complement strand
ACCGAGGTGGTGGGCAAGACGATGTCGGGGGCAGCGACGAGGGCTCGGGCCTGGGCATGGGACCCGACCGCGACGGCCGATCCAACCACCAGGACCCCGCCGCAGACGGCCAGCGCGACCCCCCGTGTGGCTCCCGCGTGCCACCGTCGCCGACGGATCGGCTGCTCGAGGAGCACGAACGAGGCGGTGGCCAGGACTGCCGTGGCCCCGAGGCGGACCACCGCCAGCCGGGCGCCGTCCAGGCCGGTCCGCTCGGGGCTCAGCCAGATGAAGAGCGGCCAGTGATAGAGGTAGACCCCGTAGGAGACGAGTCCGAGGAGGGTGAGCGGTCGCCACGACAAGGCCCGCCCTAGGGGACCGGGCCCACGGGCGGCCACGACCACCACCACGGTCAGTCCCGCGACCACCCACAGGCCGCCCCGGTAGATCGCGCTGGTGTCGAGCGACACGGTGACGAGGGCCACAGCCAGGAGCCCGCCGGCGGCCAAACCCAGCACCTGAAGGCCTCGGCCATGTCGGGGCCGATGAGTGGTGCCGATCCGTCCGTCGAGGACGACGGCGAGGACGGCGCCAGCCAGCAACTCGAAGGCCCGGGTGCCGGTGCCGAAGTAGATCCGCGTCTCGTCGCCGGGCCCCAGCGCGACGGTGGCAGCCATGGAGGCCACAGCCATGGATCCCAAGACCAGCGCCCAGGTCGATCGCCGTCGGGCGAAACGAGCAAGCAGGGCCGCCGTGGCCGCCACCACCAGGTAGAACTGCTCTTCGATGGCCAGCGACCAGTAGTGCTGCACCACGCTGGGCTGCAGGTAGTGGGCTCCGTAGGGGGCACCCTGGGCGATGAATCGCCAGTTGACCAGGTAGAGGGCCGAGGCGGCGACGTCACCGGGAAGGGTGCGTAACTGGTGGGCGTCGCCCGCCACCGCCGCCACGGCTACTGCTACGGCCAAGCCCAGCAGGGCGGCGGGCAGGAGCCGCCGGAACCGGCGGCCCCAGAACCGGGCCATGCCGATGCGGCCGGTTCCGTGACCCTCGCGAAACAGCAACGACGTGATCAGGTAGCCGGAGAGCACGAAGAAGACGGAAACCCCGAGGAACCCACCGGGCAACAGGTCGGGGGAGAGGTGATAGACGACCACGGCCGCCACCGCCAAGCCGCGCAGACCGTCCAACGCCGGCACCCGGTGATACTGCCGATCGGTGGGCGTGGGGCCGCTGACGCCATTGCGGCCGACCGAGGGGTCGGGTCGCGACGAATTGATCGGACCCCGATGTGTCCGATCCGGAGTCGTTTCCGACGGGCTGTCCCGCAGTTGCCGCACCCCCAGCACGTCCCCACAATGCCAGACCGCTGGCCAAAATACTCGGGGTTGGGCCCGCGATCGCCTGGATCCGAAGTCGGGCGATGATGGTGCGATGGGGCCGAGCCGACAGGGAATGCACAGGTCGTCGAGTCAGGCCCGTCCGTTGCTGGCCGGCATCAGCGTGGTGGTGGCGCTGTCGGTGTTGGTGGCTGGTTGCGGTCTGATCGGCGGTTCGACGGGCCGGCCGGTGACCGTCGTGGGGGACAGCCTGTCGGTGCTGGGGACCAGTGAGATCCGCGATGTGTTGCGATCGGCGGGCTGGCGGCCATCCGTTGACGCCTATCCCGGGGTGACGGTGGCGGCCTCGATGGACGGCCTCACCAAGGCGGCCAAGAAGCTGGATCGGCCGATCGTGATCGAGTTGGGAACCAACGACACCCATGCCTTGGCCAAGGGCGAGACGGATGTTGGGGCCGAGGAACGCCAGATTGACCAGGCGCTGGATCTCTTCGCCCGCGGCCAGTGTGTGGTGTGGGTGAATGCCGATCAGGATCCCGCCCGACCAGGCGGTCGGGGAGGGTCCGCGGTCAACAACCATCTCTCGGCGGCGGCCGCCGTTCGGCCCGAGTTGCGCGTCGCCGACCTCAATGGGCTCCTCCGGGCTCACCCGGAGTTCTTGCTGGCCGACGGGGTCCATCTGACCGCCGCCGGGAGTACCGCTCTGGGCCATCTCATGGCCGACGCTCTGGCCAGCTGTCCGCCCGCGTGACGTGGGCCGGGGGCGCCGCGGTCGGCCGGGGGTCAGACCTATGGCAATATCTAACGCTGTGTCAGGAAACGCTGACGCCCAGTCAGATCCGAGTTCCAAGGGGAAACGCATGCTGGTAGGTCCACACCGAGCGCGCCGCACGGCGGTCACCATCGTGGCCGCGTTCACCACGCTGGCACTGCTGGCCGGGGCCTGCGGGAGCAGCTCGAAGTCTTCGGGGGCGCCGGCCGACACCATCGTCAACGAAGGCACCCCAGTGGCGGGCGGCACGCTGAAGGTGGGCATCACGTCCGACACCGACGGCTACAGCGCGGCCACCAACCGCTGGGACGTCCTCGGCAACCTGGTGGGCTCGAGCATCTACGACACCCTCACCAAATGGGACGAGAACCGCAAGATCCAGCCCTACCTGGCCCAGGCGGTGACGCCCAATGCCGGGGGAACGGTCTGGACGATCGCGCTGCGCCCGGGCATCACGTTCCAGGACGGAACCCCCCTCGACGGCGCCGCCGTGAAGCTGAACATCGACACCCGCCGCAATGACGCCATCGCCGGGGGCGCGCTCGAACCCATCAGCGACGTGACGGTGAAGGATCCCTCCACCGTTCTGGTGACGATGAAGCGTCCGTGGTTCGGCTACGACGCCACCCTCGCCGCCCAGGGTGGATACATGGTGGCCCCGGCCACCATCAACGACCCTAACGGCAGTCAGCACCCCATCGGTACGGGGCCGTTCAGCTTCGTGAGTTGGACGCCCGGCAGCTCCTTCAAGGTCAAGAAAAACCCGACCTATTGGCAGAGCGGAAAGCCCTACCTCGATGGCATCGATTTCAGCATCGTGCCCGATCAGGCGGCGCTCGTCGCGGCCGTGCGCGCCGGTGACATCGACCTGGCCATGACCGACGATGCCGGATCCATCAAGACGCTGCGTTCGGAGAGCGATATCCGCTCCATCGAAGACCCGGTGTCGGAGACGACGTACGTCCAGCTGCAAGAAGACGCCCCGCCATTCAACAATCGCCATGCCCGGGCGGCGTTGGCCTACGCCACCAACCAGCAACAGGTCATCGACGTCGTGGGTCAAGGCGTGGGCCAGGTGGCGACGAGCCCGTACTCGCCCCAGAGCCCATGGTCGGTAGCCGACGCGAAGTACGTCAACTACGACCTGGAACAGGCCAAGAACGAGCTGCAGCAGTACACCCAGGACACCGGCGAAGCCAAGCTGTCGTTCACGCTTCGCTACTCGGCGGGTGGTGCGTTCTCCAAGGTGGCCCAGACGCTGCAAGGGCAGTGGGCCCAGGTCGGCATCGCCGTGACGTTGCAGGAGGATCAGGCGGCGTCGTTCCTGGCCGACACCTTCTTCGGCAAGTTCCAGGCGGAGGTGTTCCGCAACTTCGGTTACGTGAACCCTGATTCGAACTACCTGTTCTGGCACTCGAGCCAGGCCAAGGGCATCGGCACGGGCAGCATCAACTTCACCCAGACCCGAGTTCCCGCCATCGACGCCGGGATGGACGGGGCGCGGGGAACCCCCGACGACACCACCCGCAAGCAGGACTACGACCAGGTGCAACAGGCGATCAACCAGGAGCTGCCCTACATCTGGCTCTACCACGTGGTGTGGGCCCTGGCGGCCCGGCCCAACGTGGGAGGGTTGGCCGAGCCGCAGGCGCTGGGCTTCGGGCGCACCGACTCCAAGACCTGGTGGCCTGACATCTGGCTCAAGCCCTGACCGGAGGACTTCATGGTTGACGACTCGTCTGCGCCTGGATCCGCGCCGGCCACCGCGGCGGCCGTCCGCGGACTCATCGAGGCCCTCAGTGCGCTCGAGGTTCGGCTGCGCGACGGAGACCGGGCCCTGCCCGACGAGACGTCGCTACTCGAGGGCTACCGGTGGATGTTCACCGTGTTGCAGGTCGGCCTGCAAGCGCAGGTGTGGGCCGATCCCTCGCAGCCCCGATTCGTGGAGATCGTGGGGCCGTACCAGAAGTGGGGCGGCGACAATGCCGACGCCTTCTACCAGTACGCGCCCATCGACCCCACTCGCACCTACCGGGTGCGAGGCCACATCGGGGACGCCGCCTACTTCTCCCTCACCGTGTACGGAGGCCCGAACGACGGCCGCTACTCCGAGCGGATCGTCGGCTCGATCAACGATCGGGACCTCGCCGTGGGTGACGACGGCACCGTCGAGTTCATCCTCAGCGCCGAAGAGCATGTGGCCACGCCCTGGGTTCGGCTGGAGCCTGACGCCGTGTGTGCCATCACCCGCGACTACCTCAACGAGCCCACGACCGGTCGACGTATGGCGTGGCAGATCGAATGCCTCGACCCCGACCCCGATGGCTGGAAGTTGACCGACGCGGAGTTGGCTCGGCGCTTCACCAACACCACGACGTGGTTCGAGGAACAGGCGGCGATGGCACCGATCGCGCTGGCCGATCCCAACACGATCGCCGAGCCCTACCCGGTGCCCAGCGAGACGTTCGGGTGGGCCGCAGGCGACGCTGCCTACGCCATGGGGAGCTTCCGCCTGGCCGACGACGAGGCGCTCGTGATTCGGGGGCGGTCCCCGGCATGCGCCTTCTGGAATTGCTGCCTGTGGAACGAACTGCTGCACACGTTCAACTACGACTATTCGGCTCTCAGTGGGCCGGTCACCCTGAACGGCTCGCAGATCGCCTATGACGACAACGGATCATGGACCATCGTGGTGGCACCGCAGGATCCCGGTCGGGCGAACTGGATCTCCACCCAGGGCCACGAGCACGGGCTCATCTGGTTCCGCTGGTTCCTGCCTGACGCCACGCCGGAACGGCCCACCACCAGCGTGGTCAAGCTCACCAATCTCTGATCGATCTCCGCCCCACGCGACGATCTCTCAACGTCGTCAGCCAAACGCGCCGATCAGCGCGCTGAGCGCGCTGAGCAGGATGGCTCCCAGCGCCACGATGAGCAGCAGTCTCAACCCGAGCCATCGAGTCATGGAGTGGGCGGGCCGTCCCGTGCGGGACTCGCTCCAGGCGAGCAGTTCGGGTGACTCGAACTCGGCGGGAAGCGTGCCCGGCCCCGCGGCGAGGAAGTTCTGGGCCTGGCCCGCATCCTCCTCACGGACGACGACCTCGACGACCCGGTCGCTGGCGAAGTAGGGCGCCACCGAGTTGATGGCCGGGTCGTACGAAGTGGTGGCCTCGATGCCGAGGTCGGCCAAGGCGCGAGTGGCGGCCTCGGCCTCCCACATCGAGCCGAACTCGGCGACGGCGACGAGGCCCTGCAGTGGTCTTGGCACCCCGCAACGCTACCCCGAGGGGTGTCTCGGCCGCGTGTTCGCGGATCAAGCTCCGAGGGTGACGCCGAAATGCTCGGTGTAGGCCCGCGTGCGGTGGCGCAACTCTGGCTCCGTGAGATCGAAGTCGGCGAGGTCGTAGAGGAGCCTGCCGTATCGGTCGCGCTGGTGGCCGGCCAGGTAGGTGGCGATGGCGGCACGGGCCCGGTCGTCGAAGGCTTGACCGGCCAAGGTGTAGATCCGTTCGACCATGCCCAAGTCGTCGGCCATGAAGGCGTCGAAGTGCACGTCCAGCGATTGGTCGGCGGGCAACAGATCACGCTCCATCCGGCAGCGATCGAGCATCCCCACGAGGAGGTCAGCCCAGAAGTGACCGATGCGTACGGGGTCGACCGGGTCGAGGTGCATGCGGGCCGTGTAGGCCACCATCGTGGCCATGGAGGCGATGACCGACACCGGGTCGCGGTGGGTGACCAGCACGGTGGCATCGGGGAATGTACGGATGAGCGGCCCGAACTGCTCGAGATGCTGCGGCGACTTCAGGATCCACCGATCCCCACCCCGGAGGAACTGCAGCACCCTGAGCACCGTCTTCATGTACTCATAGTGCGGCGTCTGGTCGTGGGCCAGGTAGTGCTCGCGCCACGTGGGCATCGGGGCGAGGGTGTCGAAGTACATGGTGGAGAAGTCGATGGCCAGGAGGTTGATTTCCTCGTGGGCGTTGTGCGTCCCAATGTCGAACATGCGGGGGAAGTAGGGCAGCGCCTCGGTGAGGATGGACAGGTTGGCGTCGCAGCGGGCCACCCGAGGATCGACGCCGTCCGGTCCGATCACATCGCCGGGAGCGGGAACGGGCTCGAGACTCTCCCAGTAGGGCAGCGACCGCAGAGCAGGGTCGGCGGCGATGAGGTTCTGGAGATGGGTGGTGCCGGTGCGGGGGAGTCCGGCGATGATGATGGGCCGGTCGATCTGCAGGGCGTGGATCTCGGGGTGCTCGGTCAACGCCTGTTGGATGAGCAGCCGGTTCTTGAGCAGCTGGTTGATCTGCATCGAAACGGTGATACGCCCGAAAGCGCTGAGCTCCGCTTCGGTGCGCAAGGCGGCCAGCAGCACGCCGAATGGCTCGCGGAAGCCATCATCGCCGAAGTCGGCCAGGCCGGTTTCGTCGGCGGCCTGCGCCATCATCGGCTCGATGGCCAACTCGACGGCATCCCCGAAGGGCGCCGCCGCCGCCATCATCTCGGCGATGGTCGGGGCGTACACGGGCGCGGCCAAGTCGTCGATGTGCACGGTGTCACGGGGGCTGGCGGTAGTCATGGCTCGGTCACTCCAGGGACATGAAGAGATCGCGGCGAGGGGCGTCGGTGTAGACCGGCGCACGCTGCTGATCGAAGGCGCGGATCGCCTCGGGGAGGTTCTCGGTGAAGCCCAACATCAGCTGATTGCGATCCTCGATCTCGATGGCGGCTTCGAGGCTGGAGGTCTCGAGATTGGCCCAGATCACGTCCTTGGTCATGGCCAGTCCGTAGGGGCTGAAGCCGCACATGCGCTCCGCCACCTCCGCCACCGCATCCATGAGCTCGCCGTCGGGCACGACTCGTGAGACCAACCCCATGCGCAAGGCGTCGTTGGCGTCCACCACTCGGCCGGTGAGCAGGATGTCGTTCGAGTGGGCGGCGCCGATGAGGCGGGGCAGCAGATAGCTGACGCCCAGCTCAGTCGAGGTCAGGCCGTTCACGATGCCGGTGCTGTTGAACTCGGCGCGGTCCGACGCGATGCGCAACTCGGCTCCCAACGACAGACAGAAGCCGCCGCCGTAGGCCACGCCGTTCACCGCGGCGATGATGGGCTGGGGCAGGCGGCGCATGGTGGGGATGAGCCGCGAGTAGTACCGCATCGAGCGTTGGGCGATCTGGCCGACTTGCAATCCGTCGATGTTGGGGATGACGCCGTAGTCCTTGAGGTCGAGCCCCGAGCAGAACGCGCGGCCCGCCCCGGTCAGCACGATGACCGAGCAGTCGTTGTCGATCCCGCAACGCTCGAACGCCTCGTTCAGCTCGATCACCAGATCGATGGACATGGCGTTCAGGCGCTCGGGTCGGTTGAGGGTGATCCGGCGCACGTGGGGTTGGGGGGTGGTGATCTCGACCAGGCTCAAACGACTCGCTCCCGAGGAAAAGAGGGACGGGACCTGGAATCTGACGGTCCGTCAGGAGTCCTGCCGTCGGTGACGCTAGTCTCGTCGGCGTGTCGCCGGGCGAAGGTCGTCCCGGCCCTCCGACACCTGCATACAGGGGGACGTCCGCATGCATGACCTGGTGATCCGTGGCGGCACCGTGGTGGATGGAACGGGTGCTCCGAGTCGCACCGCCGATGTGGCCATCGACGACGGCATCGTGACTGAGGTTGGCCACGTCGACGACGGAGGTCATGAGGAGCTCGACGCTGACGGCCTCCTTGTCACGCCTGGGTTCGTCGACATCCACACCCACTTCGACGGCCAGGTGACGTGGGACCCCATGCTCACCCCGTCGTGCTGGCACGGTGCCACCACCGTGGTGATGGGCAACTGCGGCGTGGGTTTCGCTCCGGTGAAGCCGGACCGACGGGACTGGCTGATCGGCCTCATGGAGGGCGTCGAGGATATTCCGGGCGCCGCCCTGTCGGAGGGCATCGTGTGGAGCTGGGAGAGCTTCCCAGAGTATCTCGATGCGGTCGAGAAGGCCCCCAAGATGCTCGACGTCGGCGTGTTCGTCCCCCACGGCGCCGTGCGGGGATACGTGATGGGCGAGCGCGGGGCCAAGAACGAGCCGGCCTCGGCGGACGACATCGAGGCCATGGCCACCATCGTCCGCGCTGGCGTCCAAGCCGGAGCCCTGGGTTTTTCCACGTCGCGGACCATCGCCCACATGGCCATCGACGGCGAGCCCGTGCCCGGTACCTTTGCCGCCGAGGATGAGCTGTTCGGGATCGGGCGTGTGCTCGGCGAGTTGGGGACCGGCATTTTCGAGCTGGCCCCGGCCGGTGCCCTGGGTGAGGATCTCGCCGCCCCAGAGCGAGAGATCGCCTGGATGCGCAAACTGGCGGGCGCCATCCAGCGTCCCGTCACGTTCGCCATGACGCAGAACGACCATGACCCGCTGGCCTGGAAGCGCATGTTGGACCTCTGCACCGAGGCCCAGGCCGAAGGGGCCAACGTGCGACCCCAGGTGGCGGGACGGCCGGTGAACCTCCTGCTCGGCCTCCAGACGTTCCATCCCTTTGCCTACTGCCCGTCGTGGGGGGAGCTGGGATTCCTACCCGTTCCGGAACGAGTGGCCCGGATGCGCGACCCCGAGTTGCGGGCCCGCCTGCTCGTTGAGGCCGCACAGATCGACAAGGCCTTCGCCCAGTTCCTCGATCCCGAGCGCATCTTCCCCATGGCGGCCGAGCCCAACTACGAGCCGCCGAAAGACACCAGCCTGGCCGCTCAGGCCCGTCGCGAGGGCCGCACCGCGGACGAAGTCTTCTACGACCAGTTGATGGAGGAGAACGGCGAATCGCTGGTCATGCGGCCGCTGCTCAACTACACCGATTTCAACCTCGATGCGGTGCGCGAGATGTTGGTGCACCCCACCACGACCTGGGGCCTCGGCGATGGCGGCGCCCATTGCGGCACCACGTGTGACGCCAGCACACCGACGTCGATGCTGGCGTGGTGGGCCCGCGACCGATCGCACGATCGGTTGCCGCTGGAGTTCGTGGTCAGGACCATGACCCATGACACGGCCTCGCTGGTAGGACTGCGCGATCGGGGCACGCTGGAACCGGGGCAGCTCGGTGACGTCAACCTCATCGACTTCCAGGGCCTCCGCCTGCCCCGCCCGGAGATGGTGCACGACCTGCCCGGTGGCGCCCGCCGCTTCGTTCAGGGCTCCTCGGGGTATGTGGCCACGGTCAAGCGTGGGCAGGTGGTCTTGCGCGACGGTGAAGACCAAGGGGTGCGGACTGGCCAGCTCGTGCGCGGCGCCCGCTGATTTGTCCCGCTGGGGCGCGACGGTGAGCATGGTCCCATGAGCGATTTCGTGTACCAGGAACTCCTGCCCTTGGGCGCTGACGACACGCCCTTCCGGCTGCTCACCACCGATGGTGTGTCGACGTTCGAGGCCGGCGGTGAGTGGTTCCTGCGGGTCGATCCCGAGGTGATCACGCTGCTCACCCGCCAAGCCATGCGCGACATCGCTCATCTGCTGAGGCCTGGTCACCTGACCCAGCTGTCGTCGATCCTGGACGACCCAGAGGCGTCGGCCAACGACCGTTTCGTTGCCCTCGAACTCTTGAAGAACGCGTCGATCGCGGCCGGCGGCATCCTCCCGTCGTGCCAGGACACCGGTACCGCCATCGTGAAGGCCAAGAAGGGCCAGTACGTGGTGACCGGCGGGGGCGACGAGGCCGCCATTGCCCAAGGCATCTTCGAGACCTACCGCGACGCCAACCTGCGGTACTCGCAGATGGCGCCGCTCACCATGTGGGATGAGGTCAACACGAAGACCAACCTGCCGGCCGAGATCAAGATCGCCGCCGTCGACGGCGACGCCTACAAGTTCCTGTTCATGGCCAAAGGAGGCGGGTCGGCCAACAAGAGCTACCTGTTCCAGGAGACCAAGGCGCTGCTCAACCCGGCCAGCCTGGCCGCCTTCCTCGAGGACAAGTTGCGCGCCCTCGGCACGGCCGCCTGCCCGCCGTATCACCTGGCGGTGGTGATCGGCGGCACGTCGGCCGAGATGGCGGTCGAGACGGCCAAGCTCGCCTCGACCAAATACTTGGACACGCTGCCCACGAACGGCAACGACCAGGGCCGCGGCTTCCGGGATCTCGAGCTCGAGGCGTCGATCCTGGTTCAGACCCAGGCCTTCGGGATCGGTGCCCAGTTCGGCGGGAAGTACTTCTGTCACGACGTGCGGGTCATCCGACTGCCCCGCCACGGGGCGTCGTGCCCGGTGGCCATTGCCGTGTCGTGCTCGGCTGACCGTCAGGCCCTGGGCAAGATCACCGCCGAAGGTGTCTTCCTCGAGCAGTTGGAGGCCGACCCGGCGCGCTACCTGCCGGACGTCTTGGACGAGGACCTCTCGGACCACGTCCTGCGCATCGACCTCAATCAGCCGATGGATCAGGTGCGAGCCGAGCTGTCGAAGTACCCGGTGAAGACGCGCGTCATGCTCGACGGACCGATGGTGGTGGCCCGTGACATCGCCCACGCCAAGATCTCTGAACGGTTGGCGGCGGGGGAGGGAATGCCCGCGTACCTCAAGGACTTCTGCGTGTACTACGCCGGCCCGGCCAAGACGCCGCAGGGATATGCCTCGGGATCGTTCGGCCCGACGACCGCAGGACGGATGGACTCCTATGTCAACGAGTTCCAAGCCCAAGGCGGCAGCCTGGTGATGCTGGCCAAAGGCAACCGTTCGAAGGCCGTCACCGATGCCTGCAAGGCCCACGGGGGGTTCTACCTGGGCTCGATCGGGGGGCCAGCCGCCCGCCTCGCGCAGGATTGCATCACCAAGGTTGAGGTCCTCGAATACGAAGAGCTGGGCATGGAGGCGGTGTGGAAGATCGAGGTTCGGGATTTTCCCGCCTTCGTCGTGGTCGACGACAAGGGCAACGACTTCTTCACCGACGTGTCACGCCCGATCGACCTCGGGACGAAGCGCCCCTGAGCAGCCGGGTGCCTTGTGCCCGCGAGTCCCTCGACGCGAACCCGGGGACGTCCAGGTACCGAAACGGACGGTCAGGGTCCCCGCGTTGCCCGCGCTGGTGTCAGGCCTCGTTGAAGTGGGGCTGGCTCATGATGTGCTCGATCCACCACGGCGGGGCGTTGTCCAGCAGCGTGTTGATGTTGGAGTAGTCACGCCAGAGCGTGAACTTGCCGTCATGGATCTCCTGCACCGAGACGAAGGGCAAGGTGACCTCGTGCTCGTCGTCGAAGTGCCAGGTCTCCGCGTGTTCGGTCATGACGGTGTCGCCGTCGGCCACGATGCGGTGGATCACGTGGTCGAACGACTGGATCGGGCCGAAACCGATCCGGAGCCGGGCGGCGATCTGTCGGGGCCCGTGGGCTCCGCCATCATCCACGGGCACGTCGCTGTAGACGCCGTCCTCGCTGAACATGGCGCCGATGGCGTCAAGGTCGCGATCGACGTACAGGGTGTGCCAGAAGTGTTCGACCTGGGCAACGAGCTCGTCATGAGTAGCCATCCCCGCACCCTAGCCAAAGGCGTTCTCTTCCCCGATTCCTCGCGCTCAGCGCGGGATATCGACGCCGAAATTGGAAGTGTCTCAGCCGTCTTCGTCGGCGGTGAGGCCTCCGGTGGGATCGGCGCTCAGCCGTTGCGCCAAGTACACGGGAATGATCGACAGCATGATCACGATCACGGCCACCACGTTCACGGTGGGCAATTGATTGGGGCGGAACATGTTGTTGAAGATCCACTGGGGCAGGGTCTCGATGCCGGGCCCGGCGGTGAAGGTGGTGACCACGATCTCGTCGAACGAAAGAGCGAAGGCCAACAATCCGCCGGCGACCAGCGCCGAGCGCACCAACGGGAACGTCACGTAGCGGAAGGTCTGGAAGAGATCGGCCCCCAGGTCGGCCGAGGCCTCATCCACGTTGGGGGCCAGACGGCGAAGGCGCGCCACGATGTTGTTGAAGACCACCACGATGCAGAAGGTGGCGTGGGCCACGACGAGGGTGAAGTAGCCGAAGGTGACGCCTCCCTGACGAAAAGCGGAGTTGAGCGCGACACCGGTGACAATGCCGGGCAGGGCGATGGGCAACACGATCAACAACGACACGGTGTCGCGTCCGAAGAACTTGAAGCGCTGCACGGCGTATGACGCCAGCGCCCCCAGCACCAGGGCGATGAGGGTGGCGGCCAGACCTACTTTGACCGACGTCACGAAAGCGTCGCGGGGACCGGTCTCGTGGATGGCGGCGCGCCACCACTCCAGGCTGTAACTGGGCGGAGGCCAGGCGAAGGTCTTGGATGAGCTGAACGACAAGACGGCGATGATGGCGAGGGGGACGTAGAGAAAAGCGAGTACCGCCGCCGTCGCCAACTTGAGTGCCACCCGGGCCGGTCCCGACACCAACATTAGAGATTGTCCAGTGCGCCGGTACGGCGGACGGCCAAGAGCACTACCACCATGATGAGAATGGGAACGCAGGCCAGAGCGGCGGCGGCAGGAAGGTTGCCGGAACCGAAATCGCGATAGATGACGTTGCCGATCGTCTGGGCCTTGCCCCCCACGATCTGCACCGTGATGTAGTCACCTATCGACAGCGAGAAGGTAAAGATGGCCCCGGCCAAGATGGAGGGTTTCAAGAGCGGGAGGACCACGGACCAGAACGTGCGGCCGGCGCCCGCTCCGAGGTCACCACTGGCGTCGAGGAGCGAGTCGGGGAGCTTCTCGAGCCCGGCGTAGATGGGCAGCGCCATGTACGGCAGCCACAGATAGGCGAGCACGACGACGGCGGCGGTGATGCCGAAGCCGGGGGAGAAGCCGAGCGTTTGTTTCATGACTCCCGACACCGGATCAAAGATGACTCGCCAGCAGTAGGCCTTGACGAGGTAGCTGGCCCACAGTGGGAGCACGAGGGCCACGGCCAGGATGCGACGAGTGCGGCGACTGGCCACCTTGGCCATGAAGAACGCGAACGGCAGCGCTAGGACCAGGTCGATCACCGTGACGGCGATGGCGATCATCAGCGTGCGGATAGTCACGGCCCGGAAGGTCGGGTTGGTGACGAGATCCTTGAAGTTGTCCAGGCTCACCGTTTTGACGACGCTGCCCGTGTAGTCGTCGGTGGTGTAGAGCGACGTGATGAGCAGCGCCCCCAGCGAGCCGAGGTAGATGACGCCGAGCCAAAGCATTGGAGCGACCAGGAGCCCACCTAGTTCGGCCCGGGGATGGCGCGACAACGTCCGACTGAGCCGCCGCCCAGCCCCGTTTCGGGGGCTGGGCGGTACGGCGGCGTCAGGCGCGGTAACGACGGTCACGACGCAGTGATGTCATTCCAGGCCGTGGTCCAATCCTGGAAGCCGATGCAGTCGTCACCACTGCCGTCCACGCACTTCTTGGTCGGCGTCGTCCAGTAGTAGAGCTGGTCGGCGTAGGCCTGGTCGGTGGCATGGAAGTTGGTGCAGTGCTGCGGATTGGTCGTCAACGAGCACGCCTTCGGGTTGGCCGGGGCCTCACCGAAGTACTCAGCTACCTGCGCTTGGACCGCCGGAGTCGTGACGTAGTTCATCCACTTGTACATGCAGTTCGGATGCTTCGCCTTGGACGAGATCATCCAGGTGTCGGACCACGCGGTGGCCCCCTCTTTGGGCAGCACGGTCTCGGCGCTGCCCGGCTTGTCGAGGTTGGCCGTGTTGGCATTGAGCTGCCAGCCCGACCCGAGCACGAGGCTGCCCGTCTGGAACGCGGTGGCCGCCTTGAGGTAGTCGGCCCAGTACTCGCCGATGAGTGACTTCTGCTGCTTGAGCAGGTTGACGGCGGCGTCGAACTGGTTCTGCTTCAGGGCGTAGGGATTGCCGATCCCGAGGTCCGGCTGGCTGGACTTCAAGTAGACGGCGGCGTCAGCAATGGTGATGGCGGCGTTGTAGGCCGTGATCTTGCCCTTGTAGGGGGAGCTCTGGTCGTAGACCACGCTCCACGAATCCGGGGCCGGGGTGACCGCCGTGGGATTCCACATGAGGAGGTTGGCTCCCCATCCGTGCGGCATCCCGTAGGCAACTCCGTCGGCGGAGTTGTAGGGCTGCATCTTTAGGAAGGGGGACACATCGGGATAGTTGGTCAGCAGGTCAGTGTTGACCGGGCTCACGTTGCCCCCGACGATGAGCCGGTTGCTGGCGTCGCCCGAGGCGGACACCCCGTCGTACTGGCCGGTCTGCATGAGCTGGACCATCTCATCGGAGGTGTTGCCGACCTTGACGTTGACCTTGCAGCCCGAGTCGGTCTCGAACTTGCCGACCCAGTTGACGGCGGGGTCGTTGGATCCGTTTTCGGCGTACCCGGCCCAGGCGATGATGTCGAGCTGGCCCTCGCCGGCCCCGATCGACACCAAGGCGGGACCCCCCGGGCTCGTCGGGGCTGAGGTCGTCGACGAGGTCTCGCTCTTGGTGCTGCTGCAGCCGGCCGCCACCAGCCCCATGGCGGCGGTAATGGCGAGGCCGGCAAGGAGCCGGTGTTTGTGGTGTCTGGTCATGTGTCCCCCTCGGGTTTGGTTGCACTTTCGGTACTCGTGGATCATGAGATCGTCGGATGGGTTTCGTCGCTCGTTGGACTGGTCGGGTCGGCGGTGGTTCCCGCCTCGCCGTTGACGGCGGGCAGAACCTGGTCGCCGGCGCGATCCCAGGCGACCCGGACGGCACTGCCGGCGCGGACGCGCCCTTCGCCGTCGGAAGTCGAGCGGTTCTGCTCGACGGCGATGAGTTCGCCTCCGCCGTCGAGGTCGACCGTGTAACGGGTGCGCTCCCCCAAGTACAGGGCGGTGCGCACGGTGCCGGTAGCTCGAATCTCTCCTGCACCCGGATCGGCCACTGCCCCCGCCTCCACCAGCTGGACCTTCTCCGGGCGGACGGTGAAGGGTTCGGGAGCACCGCGCAAGCGCCGAGCCAGGTCGCCCTCGATGACGTTCGAAGTTCCGACGAAACCCGCCACGAATGCCGACGCGGGGTGTTCGTAGACCTGCGCCGGTGGGCCGACCTGCTCGATGCGGCCCGCCGAGAACACCGCCAACCGGTCGCTCATGGCCAGGGCCTCGTCCTGGTCGTGGGTCACATAGATGAACGTGATGCCGACCTCGGCCTGGATCCGCTTCAACTCGATCTGCATCTCTTCCCGCAGCTTGAGGTCGAGCGCGCCGAGAGGCTCATCCAACAGCAACACCCTGGGCCGATTGACAAGGGCGCGGGCCAGCGCCACCCGCTGACGTTGGCCACCAGAGAGTTGGGTGATGCGGCGCTCGCCGAAGCCATCGAGGCGAACCATGGCCAGGGCGTCACCGGCGCGCGCCCGGCGTTCGCCACGGGCCACCTTGCGCACCTTGAGCCCGTACTCGACGTTCTCACCGACGCTGAGGTGGGGGAACAGGGCGTAATCCTGGAACACCGTGTTGATGTCGCGGTCGTAGGGCGGCGAGCCGGCGACGTCACGACCCTGAAGGACGATGCGACCCTCCGACGGTTGCTCGAAGCCGGCGATCATCCGTAGACACGTCGTCTTCCCGGACCCGGAAGGTCCCAGGAACGAGAAGAACTCCCCGGCGCCGATCGCAAGATTCACTTGCTCGACGGCGGTTACGGAACCGAATCGCTTGCTGACGTCGATCAATTCGACGTCGTCAATCGCGGCCTCAGTCAAGGTGCTCCCCAGCATCGTGGTGACGGACGACGAGGAAACCCTATCCCTCACGCCATTCCCGCTGGACGGAAGGACCTGATTCAGGCCACGCCCCGGGGCCGGGGGAGCGGCTTGGGCGGTGGCGGTGGCGGCGGGGGATCTGGGTTCGGCGCGACATTGGCCTTGGTGCTCGCCGAGGAGGTCGACGTCGTTGTCGACTTCTTCTTGGTGGAGGAGCTCGACGTCGTGGACTTCCTGGTGCTCGACGATGGTGCGACTGCCTTCTTCACCGTCGATGGGGTCGTCGCCGTGACCGTGGCCCCGGCCGACGAGGTCGACTGGGTGGAGCCGGTGGTGGTGCAGATGCTGCCCCTCGACCCGCTCGGCGCCGAGCCCGGCCATCCACACGACCAGTTCAGATCGACCGCGCCGCTGATGCCGGCGATCCGCCCGGTGGCGCTGTACTGCCAGAACGTCCACGCTTTCCAGCCTCCGGGCAACGGCACCGGTTGCGCGTTGGTGGTGTGATTGGCCATCCACAGCGGGTATTTGCTGAACCTGGTCGTGTCGGAGATGTAGCTCGTCCAAAAGCCGCGTGTCGTGTAGATCATGGCGGCGCGCCCGGCTGACCGTGACGTCTCCCGCATCCACGTGTCGACCCAGGTCGCCAGGTCCTTGGGGCTCAGTCCTCCGGTCTCCTCCAGATCGAGCACGGGGGCCAATTCGCCCCGTGGCACCTGGTGGACCACGCTCATGAACCGCTGCGCATCCGAGGCGGCGGTCGAGAGGGGATAGCGCGGCCGGGCGTAGTGGTAGGCGCCGCGCACGATACCGACCGAGCCGGCCCCGGCCCAGTCCGGGCCGAACCAGGGGTTGGTCGACACCGTTCCCTGGCGTCCAGCACCCTCGGTAGCCTTGACGAAGGCGAACCGGACACCGGCATTGCGTACCGACTTCCAGGCGATGGGCTTGTCACCGTTGTGCTGATGAGCGGCTACGTCGATGCCGAGGTAGGCACCCTTGGAGGCGGCGCCGGCCGGTTGCACGAGGCCGGGCACGAGCACGGACGCCACGACGGTCACCGCGGTGACGGCGACCACGCCCAGTCGCCGAGGCCGACCGGGGTGACGTAAGCGAGCAGAGATGCGGGATTTCAGGCACAGCGACATCGAGCCCCCAAGGGCGAATCGAACGGTGCCCGCCGGGTTTCCTCGCCCGCTGTTCGCGGGTGGCGGTTGCGACGCAAACAAGGAGACACAACCGCCCGGGGAGTCCCGGGCCGTGCCCTTGGATAGCGCGGTGGTGGCTCTAGCGCAAGGACCGGCCGCGACTTCCGCCCCAAATGCCACGCTGCGTGGTGGATTGCTCGCCCCGGCTGACAGCCCGTGGTCTCAGGTCGTGTAGTCGGCGTTGATCCGGATGTAGCCGTCGGTGAGGTCGCAGCCGTAGACGGTGAAGGCTCCTCCGGCGATGCCGAGACTCACGTGGATCCCCACCTCGTCTCCCGTGAGGTAGCCGCTCAGTGCCCCCAAGGCGGTCTCGTCGAGGAGGTGCGGGTACACCTCGGTAGCGCCGAAGCGAATGACCACCTGGTTCTGGTCGATGTCGGTGTCGTCCGAGCACTTGCCGATCGCCATCGCCACGCGCCCCCAGTTGGGGTCAGCTCCGTGGACGGCGGTCTTGACCAACGGTGAGTTCACGATCGCCTTGCCGACCCGCTTGGCCTGATCGTTGTCGCGGGCACCGTCCACCCTCACCTCGATGAGGGTGGACGCTCCTTCCCCATCGCGGGCCACCTGGCGGGTGAGCGACAGGGCCACCTCGTGCAGCGCCTGCGCAAACGCTCCGGCGTCGACGGCACCGGCCGCGCCGCTGGCCAGGATCGCCGCGGTGTCACTGGTCGAGGTGTCAGTGTCGATGCTGACGGCGTTGAACGTCGTGTCCATGACCCGGCGAAAGACGTCATCGAGATCAGGAGCCGAAACGGTGGCGTCGGTGACGAACAAGGTGATCAGGGTGGCCATGTCGGGCTCGATCATCCCGACGCCCTTGGCCAGGCCCACGATCCGCGCATCCGACCCCGTGACGCCCGCGGCGGCGACCTTGGCGACGGTGTCGGTGGTCATGATGGCGGCGGCTGCCGGCTCGGCTTCGGTGCCGGCGAACGGGAACTCGAGCGCCGCCAATCGCGGCCGGATACGTTCCATCGGGTAGGGCCGACCGATCACGCCGGTGGAGGCGATGAGCACATCGTCGGAGTCGCAGCCCAGGGTGCGGGCGACCTCAGCGACGACCTCGTCGGCGTCGGCCCGTCCGGCCGCGCCGGTGGCCACGTTGGCGTTGCGGGCGATGACGACGATGGCCTGGGCCCGCCCGTTGGCAGCGTGGGCCCGGCTGATGTCGACGCTCGGTCCGGCGAAGCGACTGCGAGTGAACACGGCCGCGGCCGGGACGGGCTCGTCGGCCGCCAACACGACGAAGTCGGGTGCGTCGTCCTTGATGCCGAGCGCGCCGACGTGGACGCGGAAGCCGAGGGGGAGTGCCGTCATCACAGGATTCTCGCGCGACGAATTGGTGCCGGCGGCGCTGAACCCACGCATGGGAGCGCATGGAGTCCGCTGGTCGGGGTCCGTGGCACGATCGTGGCCATGTCGGTCGGTCGCTTCGCTCCTACCCCCAGCGCTGACTTACACCTGGGCAACTTGCGCACCGCGCTGGTGGCCTGGCTCTTCGCCCGCTCGGCGGGCAGCGCCTTCCGGTTGCGCATCGAAGACCTCGACCCTGACTCCCAGCGCCCCGGAGTGGCCGACCGTCAGGTGCGCGACCTGGAGCGCCTGGGTCTCGATTGGGATGGACCCATCGTCTGGCAGTCCGACCACCTGGCGCGCATGCATGACGCCATCGCTCACCTCGAAGAGGCCGGGCTCGTTTACCCCTGCTATTGCTCGCGACGCGATGTGTCGGAGGCATCGGTCGCCCCGCAGGGGCTGGTTCCCGACGGCGCCTACCCAGGAACGTGTCGGGAGCTGACGGCTCGGGCCCGGGCGGCCCGAGAGGCCCAGGGTCGCCCGGCGGCACTGCGGCTTCGGGCCGGCAGTCCTGTCGTTACGATCACCGATCGACGCCATGGTGTGGTCACGGCGGTGGTCGACGATTTCGTCCTCCGCCGTAACGGCGGTGTGCCCGCCTACAACCTTGCCGTCGTGCTCGATGATGCCGCCCAGGGTGTCGAGGAGGTGGTGCGGGGCGATGATCTCCTGTCGTCCACGCCCCGCCAGGCCTGCCTCGGTTCCCTGCTTGAGCTCCCGCCCTTGACCTATGCCCATATCCCGCTGGTGGTCGCGCCAGACGGACGACGGCTGGCCAAGCGCGACGGTGCCGTAACGCTCAGTGACCGCCTGGCGCTGGGTGAGTCTGTGGCCGAGGTGGTGGCCCGACTGGTGGCGAGCCTGGGGCTGATGAGTTCAGACGAATCGCGGGCCGGGCTGGTCGAGCGGTTTGATCCCGACGTGTTGCCCACTGACCCTTGGGTGTTCGAAGGCTGATCGGCTGCACGTGATTTGCTGAGCGCGGTCCGACGGGCGCGGTAGGTTCGTCGATGATGCCGCACGACGA